>OCAE01000628.1_pt1 | contig 20815 bp, 20 predicted proteins | sample 1495581 | NCBI WGS metagenome assembly OCAE01 (sample SAMEA2580278, study PRJEB22360) | human gut metagenome | biome: human gut; feature: human-associated habitat; material: faeces | place: Denmark | collected 2008/2010 | reverse complement strand
TTAAGTGAAGAAGCCACCCTTTGGGTGGCTTTTTTGCGTTTGGGGAAAAGAAAAAATATTTTTCACCTGAATACGTGTTCTGAACCGGATAGCATGAATCAAAGTTTGCTAAGATAGTGACGGGCAGAAGCAAACAGTATCGGGGTCATCGTTGAAAGAGAAAAAAAACTGGTCTGTCCGGTATGTCGCAGGGCATCCGGCACGACAAATCCGTCCCATGTCGGCTGACATGCTGGGTAACGGATTACCGGTTGGTTTACCCTTATCTGCACCGGAGCAAACTATCCGCGTTGTGGTCTGGAATATCTATAAGCAACAGCGTCCTGACTGGCGCAAAACCCTTGATCGTATTCTGCATGACACCCAACTGGTGCTGCTTCAGGAAGCGCAACCTTCTCCTGAGCTGGTCAGCCTGGCCGGAAAACATCAGCTGGTTGCTGATCAGGTTCCTGCGCTGCATTTTCAACAGCATCCTTCCGGTGTGATGACACTGGCAACTTCTCATCCAATCTATTGCTGTCCGTTGCAGCAGAAAGAACCCTTATTGCGCCTGCCGAAATCGGCATTAGTCACGGTATATCCACTGCCGGACGGGCGTCAGCTGATGGTAATTAATGTCCATGCTATTAATTTTAGTTTTGGTGTGGATGTTTACCGGCGTCAATTGAATACGGTTGGCTCTCAGATCCGCTGCCATATCGGGCCGGTGATCCTCGGCGGTGATTTTAATGCCTGGAGCAGACAGCGAATGAATGCCCTGAAACGTTTTGCCCGCGCTCAGGGGTTGAAAGAAGTGCTGTTTCCGCATGATATCCGTACCAAAGCATTTGGTCACCCGCTGGATTATCTGTTTTATCGCGGATTTAAGCTGGTTTTATCGGATGTTATGCAGACAGATGCGTCGGATCACCATCCTTTGATTGCAGAATTTCAATAATTCGGCTTGTATCAAAAAAACAATATATAAATATAAATTATATAAACAGTAATGATTAACTAACTGCTATAGTTAACTCTGTGTTGATGTTGCGTGTCATTTATTTAATTTTAAAGTTAAATAATTAAACGGAGAAACTAAATGCAGCGTATTGTTATTGTTGGCGGCGGTGCCGGCGGCACGATGGTCGCAAATATTCTGACCAGAAAGCTGTTAAATGATATTTATCAGAAGAAAGTGGAAGTTATCCTGATTTCAGACAGTGAATGGCACTATTATAAACCTGCGTTTATGTATGTTGCTTTTAATCTGTATCTAAAAGAAGAATTACGCAAGTCGCAACGCTCCCTGCTTCGCCCGGAAATTCAGTTTATTCATGACCGTGTTGAGCATTTTGATTTCGCCTCCCAGACGTTACAGGGAAAAAACGGCACCAAATACGGGTATGACTACCTTGTGATCGCAACCGGTTGTCAGCCGCGACCTGACCGGATTTCCGGAATGAAAGAAGCGGCCGATCATTTCTATCAGTACCAACCTGCCCGTCAGCTGGCTGAAAAACTCGCCAAATTTGAAAAAGGCCGGATTTTTATCACCGTTTCTTTCCCGAATACCCCGAATGTGCCTCATCAGTGCGGTATCGCACCAATGGAAACCACACTGATGCTGGATGATTATTTCCGCCAGCGCCGTGTCCGCCAGGATATCGAAATCGTTTATACCTATCCGACTGTGTCTCAGTTATTGCGTAACTGCCTGTTTATGCAGAAAGATGTTTGTGAAGTTCTGCCGGCGGTCTTTCAGGAGCGCAACATTCAGGCGCAGCGTGGCTTTACGCTGGAGCGGGTTTGCCCTGAGAAAAAAATTGCTTACTCCAAAGAGGGCGAAGAGCAGCCGTTTGATCTGCTGATAGGTACGCCGCCGATTTCTGCAGTGGAATCGGTACGCAATACCGGATTATCCGACGGCGACCCGGAAGAGGGCTGGCTGCCGACAGATCCGGAAACGTTGCAGGTGTACGGGCTGAAAAACGTGTATGTCCTCGGGGATACTGTGGATCTGCCGATCAGTAAAGCAGCGGGCAGCTGTCATAACCAGTCAACCGTCGTGGTGGATAACATTATCGGCGAGATGCGTTTTGGCTATACCACCGCCATTTATGACGGACGGGTTCAGGCGGTCGCACAGATGGGACTGAATGCGGGGATGCCGCTCCAGTATGATTATAAGCATGATGTGTTACCGACACCGGCAACAAAACTGGGCGGCCTGCTGCGTACCGGTTTTAACCGCGGCTTGTACTGGTCAACCGTTCGTGGCCTGGTATAACGGAGGAAACTGCAATGTCTGCAACAGAACAGATGAATGAACACGCTGCTGTACCAAAACCTGAATTATCCGCAGAGACAGCGGAAAAACTGGCGGTGTTGATGCAGCTGAACCGCTTTGATAATGTGATTGATCTGCTGTCCTTGGTATCAGATCTGGTTGATATTATCGGTAAAAATGAAGTCAATAAACTGGCCGATAATGCGGAGTCCGGTATTGCATTACTGTGGGAAAGCGGGCTGGCGCTGAATAAGGCTAAAATGGAAATGATGTACAGCGATGAAAAGTACAATTTCCGTAATACCTATAAGTTACTGAAAGATCAGGATACGCTTAAAGGTATTAATATGGTGCTCAGAACATTACAGATTATGGGCTCCCGCATTCAGCGTATTGACAGTGAACCCTGATAACAGGATATAAAAAAACCGGGTGTTTTATTCACCCGGTTTATTGTTTGCTGAACAGATAAATTATCTGTTTATGCCCGTTTTTTTACACCGGCAAAATAACCCACTGTCAGAATCAGCACCCAGGCAATTCCCACCATCAGTGCCACGCGGGTATCCGGGAAGTAACCCAGCAGCGCAATCACAAAGACCATAAAGGCGATGGTCAATGCTGGTGCAACCGGCCACATTGGTACCGGGAATTTCAGCGTTTTGACCTCTTCCGGCTTCATCTTGCGGCGCATTGCCACTTGTGATAACAGGATCATCAGCCAGACCCAGACGGTCGCGAAGGTAGCGATAGAGGCGATAATAATGAAGATTTTTTCCGGGATCAGGTAGTTCAGAACCACACCGATCAGCAGAACCGCACTCATCACCAGAACCGTCATCCACGGCACACCGTTTTTGGTGAGCTTCATAAAGGACTTCGGTGCCTGACCTTCCTGCGCCATGCCGTACATCATCCGGCCTGCGCCGAAGATATCACTGTTAATCGCAGAGACGGCGGCAGTGATCACCACCAGGTTCAGAATATTGGCCGCGTAAGAGATATTCAGTTTCTCGAAAATCTGCACAAACGGGCTGCCGTTATGACCGATCTGGTTCCACGGGAAGATACACATCAGGATAAACAGTGTCAGCACATAGAACAGCAGAATACGCAGCGGTACCGCGTTGATCGCTTTCGGAATGGTTTTTTCCGGGTTCTGTGCTTCACTGGCGGTGATGCCGATAACTTCAATGCCGCCGAAGGCGAACATCACAATGGCCAGTGAGGCTATCACCCCGCTTATTCCGTTCGGCATAAAGCCGCCGAATTCCCATAAGTTACTGATACCGGTAGGATGTGTGGTTTCCTGGCCGAAGCCGAACAGCATAATTGCGGCGCCGCCGACAATCATGGCGATAATCGCGGTGACTTTGACAATCGAGAGCCAGAACTCCATTTCACCGAATATCTTCACGTGACATAAATTCAGGGCGCCAATGAAACACACGATCCCCAGCACCCAGATCCACTGATCGACATCCGGGAACCAGAGCTTCATATAGAAGCCGAAGGCGGTGACGTCCGCGAGACAGACAATCAGCATTTCAAAAACATAGTCCCAGCCGGTGAGAAACCCGGCAAGCGGCCCCATATAATGGCTGGCATATTGTGAAAATGAACCCGGTACCGGATGGTGGACTGCCATTTCGCCCAGCGCACGCATCACCATAAAGACTGCCGCACCCCCGATAAGGTAGGCCAGCAGAACAGCAGGACCCGCCTGCTCAATAGAGGCTGCCGAGCCGTAAAACAGGCCGGTGCCTATCGCCGATCCGAGTGCCATAAAGCGGATGTGCCGCCCTGTAAGCCCCCGTCGTAGCGCCGTATTATTTTCTTTCATGTATTTAATCCTGTCGCTGTCGTGATGAGCAGCGTTTTTACTGATGTGAAACGCGGTCAGAGTCAACCCGGTACTTTAACATAAAGAGTCATGCAGACGGGATAATTATCTGCAATAATACGGTTCTAAACGTAAGGAACAGATGAGTGATGCAATACCCTATTAATGAAATATTTCAGACATTGCAGGGCGAAGGGGTTTTTACCGGCGTTCCGGCAATTTTTGTTCGCTTACAGCGCTGTCCGGTCGGGTGCAGCTGGTGCGATACCAAACATACCTGGGAACAGCTGCCGGAAAAAGCCTGTTCAGCAGAAGACATGATGAATAAAACAGAAGAGGACGACCACTGGGCCTCTCTGAATGCAGACAGCATTATTATGCAGTTTGAGGCGAAAGGTTATACGGCCCGGCATGTGGTGATCACCGGCGGTGAACCGTGCTTATACGATTTGCGGCCGCTGACGGCAGCGCTGGAAGCGCGGGGTTATCAGTGCCAGATTGAAACCAGCGGCACACAACCGGTGCAGTGCAGTGAGAAAACCTGGGTAACAATATCCCCGAAAGTGAATATGCGCGAGGGTTATGATGTACTGACGCCTTCACTGCTGCGGGCTGATGAAGTCAAGCATCCGGTCGGGCGGCAGCGGGATATCGACGAACTGGATTTACTGCTGGCAAAACTGCCGGGGGATAAGCAGCCGGTGGTGGCGTTGCAGCCGATCAGTCAGAAACCGCCAGCCACTGCGCTCTGTATTGAGACCTGCATCGCACGTAACTGGCGTTTCTCGATGCAGACTCACAAATATCTTAATATTGCCTGATTATTTACCGCGGTAAATACAGCCTGCGGTACAGGTCTCTTTGACCAGTACGGCACTCAGCATCGGCAGCAGTGGTTTAGTCTGCTGCCAGATCCACTGCGCGAGCACTTCACTGGTCGGGTTTTCCAGCCCCGGAATCTCATTGAGATAGTGATGATCCAGACGGTCATAAATCGGTTTAAACGCCTGTTTGACCTCAGCAAAGTCGATCAGCCAGCCGGTATGCGCATCCACTTCACCACTCAGCTCCAGACGGACGAGAAAGGAATGCCCGTGCAGACGCCCGCATTTATGGCCTTCCGGGACGTGTGGCAGGCGGTGGGCGGCTTCAAACTGGAACTCTTTAAAAATCGTGGTGCTCATAACTCTCTCCGGATAATGACGGTATGGCGTAATAAAAGCGTCATTTTACGCAATATTCAGTGAAAATGTTACCAAAAAACAGCAAAGTGACGAATTAATAACAGAAGTATCCGGTGATTTTCCATCGACAAAACCGGTGCTTTTCTCTATGTTGGAACGTCAGAATAATAACGGATACACTCATTTACCGGGTTTACTATGACATCGCCGACCACAATCTCTCCGCTCGCCGCGCCTGATTGGCAGTACCTGCAACCCTTACTTGATACACTGACACCGCAACAGCTGAACTGGTTATCGGCCTGGTGCCGTGAACGGGCAGCGGCAATGCCGTCTGCGGCGGGACAGGAACCGGCAGATATTCTGCTGATTGCGGCATCCCAGACCGGTAACGCCCGGCGGGTGGCGGAATCCCTGCGGGATCAGCTGTTCAGTGCGCAGCGGGCCGTGCGTCTGGTAAATGCCGGGGATCTCTCCCTTTCCGGATTTCCGGAATCACCGCTGGTGGTGCTTATCTGTGCCACCACCGGGGATGGAGATGCTCCGGAAGAAGCCCTGCCGCTGTTCCATTTTCTTCATTCTGTTCAGGCACCTTTGCTGACAGAAACCCGTTATGCGGTGCTGGCGCTGGGCAACCGGGCGTATCCGCAGTTTTGTCAGGCCGGAAAGCATTTTGATAACCGCCTGCATGCCCTCGGGGCGCAGCGGATCCTGCCGCGTGCCGAGGCGGACAGTGATTATCAGGCCACTGCAGATAACTGGATCTCTCTGCTGATCCCTGAGTTGCTGAATCTGACATCCCCGGCAGATGCGGAGAGGCTCAGCCGTTTGGCTCACAATACCGTGGTGCAGATTGATTCACAGCCGCACCGGCGTGATAAACCACAGTCTGCGGTTTTGCGTCGCGCTGTGCGCCTGACGGCAGAGGAGTCGGAAAAGCATGTCTGTCAGGTGGTGCTGGATATCAGCGGCACCGGATTACGCTATCAGACCGGTGATGCGCTGGGAGTGTATCCGGAAAACAGTCCGGAACTGGTCGGTGAGCTGCTGGGACTGCTCTGGTTTGATGGTAATGAACGCGTTACGCTGAAAGGAAAATCGTATTCGCTGCGTGAGGCTCTGCTGACACAGTGTGAACTGACCATCAACAGTGCGCCGGTTGTGGCGGCGTATGCCCGTATCTGTAATGCACCGGAACTGCTGGATATGATTGCGGACCCGCAGCAGCTGACGGCGTATGCGCAGCGCAGACCAGTGGCAGATATGGTTCGTGAGTTTGCCGTGCAAACCTCCGCACAGGCCTGGGTCGATTGCCTGCCGCCGCTGATGCCGCGTCTGTACTCTATTTCCTCTTCACCGCTGGTTTCGCCGGATGAGGTGCATCTGACTGCCGGGGTGGTGGAATACCAGACGGACGGGCACACCCGCTACGGTGCGGCAACCCGTTACCTGACTTATCAGTTACAGCCCGGGGATACGGTTGCCTGTTTTATTGAGCATAATGATCACTTTCGCCTGCCGGATGACCCGGAAAAACCGGTGATTATGATAGGGCCGGGCACCGGTATTGCACCGTTCCGCGCTTTTCTTCAGCATCGGGCGGCTCAGCAATCCGGCGGAAAAAACTGGCTGATTACCGGTAATCCGCATGAAAAACGTGATTTTCTGTATGAGGCAGAGCTGACAGACTTTGTGCGTCAGGGCGTCCTGACGCAACTGACAACCGCCTGGTCGCGGGATCAGCCGCAAAAGATTTATGTGCAGGATAAGCTGTCTGAAATGCGGGAAACCGTCTGGCGCTGGCTGGAGCAGGGCGCATACATTTATGTGTGCGGGGATGCTTTCCGGATGGCAAAAGACACGGATACCGTATTACTGGATATTATCCGCAGTGAAGGGGCGATGTCCGCAGAAGAGGCTCAGGTTTTTCTGAACGGATTACGGACAGCGAAACGTTATCAGCGGGATGTTTACTGATCTTCTGTCTGAATAACGGACGGAACAGTAGCATCTGCGCCGATCTTATGGGAAGATTAGCCGATCTTTTCGGGGGCGGTGATGGGCAAACTGACGCTATTACTTTTAGTTATTCTGGGCTGGCTGCAATATTCATTGTGGTTAGGGAAAAACGGTATTCACGACTATGTACAGGTCAGTGAAGATGTTGTTGCATCAGAACAGGTAAATGCGAAGCTCAAAGCCCGTAACGAACAGTTATTTGCTGAGATCGGCGATCTGAATGACGGGCTTGAGGCTATCGAAGAGCGCGGCCGCAGTGAATTAGGCATGATCAAGCCCGGTGAAAGCTTTTACCGTATCCTGTCCGAAAAACGGACACAGCAGAACGCGCAGTCACAAAGTCGCAGTAACTAACCGCTATGACACTACTTTCTTCCGCAATGACCGGCGCACAACCGGCACCGGACTTATCCGGTATTTCTGATGATGCTCCGGTCACCGCGCTGATCCCGGCCGCCGGTACCGGTACCCGCATGCAGTGCGAATGCCCCAAGCAATACCTGACAATTGCCGGAAAAACCATTCTGGAACATACCCTCGCTATTCTGCTGGAACACCCGCGTATCACACAGGTGGTGGTGGCGCTGCATCCGCAGGATACGGTGTTCAGTACATTACCGGTCGCGCGGCATCCCCGCATCCGCACTGTTACCGGCGGTGGTGAGCGGGCGGATTCTGTTCTGGCGGGTCTCGATTATCTGGCAGGGCATACCCCGGAAAACAGCTGGGTGCTGGTGCATGATGCTGCGCGTCCCTGTCTGCAACTTGCGGATCTGAACCGGCTGCTGGCCGTGATGTCAGACACACAGACAGATAACCGCGTGCAGGGGGCGATTCTGGCCTCACCGGTACGCGATACCATGAAGCGGGGTGTGGCATCTGCCGGGTATACCGGTATTGATCATACTGTTGAGCGCACACAGTTGTGGCATGCCCTGACCCCGCAATTTTTCCCGCTTCATCTGCTGCGTACCTGTCTGCAACAGGCGCTGTCTCAGCAGGCAGTGATCACCGATGAAGCGTCCGCACTGGAGTTTTGCGGCTATCAGCCTCTGCTGGTACCCGGCCGGGCGGACAATATTAAAGTCACACAGCCGGAAGATCTCGCACTTGCCGGGTTCTACCTGTCCAATAACAATAAGGAACAGACAACATGATGAGAATCGGACACGGTTTTGATGTTCATGCCTTCGGCGGCGAAGGCCCGATTGTGATTGCGGGCGTCCGCATTCCTTACGAACAGGGATTACTGGCGCATTCCGACGGTGATGTCGCACTGCATGCGGCCACCGATGCATTGCTGGGTGCGGCGGCGCTGGGGGATATCGGTAAATTATTCCCGGATACTGATCCTGCCTATAAAGGCGCGGACAGTCGTGTGCTGTTGCGTGAGGCATTCCGCCGTATTCAGGAAAAGGGCTACAGACTGGGCAACCTGGATGTTACCATTATCGCTCAGGCACCGAAAATGCTGCCGCATATCCCGCAGATGCGGGTGAATCTGGCGGAAGATTTGCAGTGTCATATGGATGATATCAATGTGAAAGCCACTACCACCGAGAAGCTGGGTTTCACCGGCCGCAAAGAGGGGATCGCCTGTGAGGCGGTGGCGCTGCTTGTGAAGGTTGAAGCATGAGCCTCCCTGTCAGCTATTTCCACGGTAAACCGGCAGCCACCGGCGTGCTGAAAGCACAGCCGGAAGATTTTCTGGTGCAGGAGGATTTGGGTTTTGAACCGGACGGTGACGGCGAACATGTAATGGTCCGTATCCGTAAAACCGGCTGTAACACGCGGTTTGTGGCGGAAGAACTGGCGAAATTCGCGAAAATCGCCGCCCGTGCTGTCAGCTACGCCGGGCTGAAAGATCGTCATGCGGTCACCGAACAGTGGTTTTGTCTGCAGATGCCGGGAAAAGAAACACCCGATTTCACACAGATACAGCTTGAAGGCTGCGAAGTGCTGGCAGTTAACCGCCAGAAACGCAAATTGCGGATCGGCGCGCTGAAAGGCAATCAGTTTACTATTGTGCTGCGCCGGATCAGCGATCGCGCCGCGACAGAACAGCGTCTGCAGCAGATTGCACAGTCCGGGGTGCCGAATTATTTCGGTGAGCAGCGTTTCGGACGCAACGGTCAGAATCTGTATTTCGCCCGGCGCTGGGCTGACGGTGAAATCAGTGTAAAAGATCGCAGCAAACGCGGTTTTTATCTTTCTGCCGCCCGCAGCGCCATGTTTAACGCGGTAGCGGATGCCCGTCTGACACAACATCTTCAGGCAACCGTATTACAAGGTGATGCGGTACAACTCGCCGGTCGCGGCAGCTGGTTTGCGGTTCAGGCGGATGAACTGGCGGATGTGCAGCAGCGTCTGGGTAACCGTGAACTGCGCATTACAGCGCCGTTACCGGGTAAGGGAGACTTGGGCTCTCAGGATGCGGCACTGGCCTTTGAAAACGAACAACTGGTGCCGTGGCATTCTCTGTGGCAGCTGGCGGCGACAGAGGGGGCAGATAATGCCCGGCGTGCGCTGATGCTGTATCCGGAACATTTCGCATCGGAATGGATGGATGATGAAACCGTCCGTTTATCCTTTTTCCTGCCGGCCGGCAGTTTCGCCACCAGTGTTATCCGCGAAATTATTGAGCTGGAAGCCGATCAGGCCGCGGAATTCAGTGAATGATCAACTGACTGATTAACATAAAGAAGGGGCAGAATAATTTCCGCCCCTTTTTTTATTCCGTTTTTTATTTAGCTTTTGCTGCGGTTGCCTTGTCTGTTTCTGCCAGTAACGCTGTCAGATAAATTTTTGCATCCACCGGATCTTTGCCGGGCAGTTTCACCTGATACGGTTTACCGCTGATCGAGGAGCCGGATGCCACTTTATCCACAAACTGTTCTGCGGTGCTCAGACGTTTTTTCGTTTTGCTTAATTTCAGGCGCAGATGTGATTCCGCGTCGGCGGCATTATGCTCACTGCCGTTGCGGATAAAAATCAGCTGTTCCTGCTTCCCGACGGCAGTCAGCAGATTCTCCACTCTGGTCTCTTCCTGAGGTGACAGCGCAAATGCCTCTGAGACCAGAAGCAGTCCGGCAGCCAGTGCGGTGAACAGGGTTGCGGTAATTTGCCGGCAGATAGCCATGCAGAAATCCTTTCGGTGATAAATAGTAATAGCAGTATCATGCAGGTGAATATGAAAAAAGCAATCAGACTAAATCTGTTATAACCCTTTTTTATCGCGGCTAACTTGATAAAATAGTTTTTTGACGTGATAAATACGCTGCTGCTGACAAAAAAGGATATCGTTGTGCTGAGAATTCTGGTGAGTAATGATGATGGCGTCAGTGCGCCGGGGATCCGGACATTATCTGAGGCGCTGCGGCGTACTTACCATGTGCAGGTGGTTGCTCCGGATCGTAACCGCAGCGGGGCATCCAACGCGCTGACACTCGATCGCCCGCTGCGTACGGTGGTTCATGAGAACGGCGATATTGCGCTGGTGGAAGGCACACCGACGGATTGCGTTTATATCGGTGCTAATCTGCTGATGCGCCCGCGTCCGGAAATTGTGGTTTCCGGCATTAACTGCGGCCCGAACCTCGGGGATGATGTGATTTACTCCGGTACGGTTGCGGCGGCAATGGAAGGTCGTCACCTGGGATTACCGGCGATCGCGGTCTCTCTGAACGGCGAAACCCATTATGATACGGCGGCAGAAATTACCTGCCGTCTGCTGACCATGTTACAGCAGGTGCCGCTGCGGGCCGGTAATATTCTGAACGTGAATGTGCCGGATATCCCGCTCAGTGAGATAAAAGGAATGAAAGTGACCCGCTGCGGAACCCGCCGGGCACCGGATGTGGTTTATACACAGATGGATCCGAAAGGGAATCCGCTGTACTGGCTCGGTCCTCCGGGGGAAAAACTGGACACCGGCCCGGATACCGATTTTGCGGCGGTGGATGCAGGTTATGTCTCTGTCACGCCGCTGCATGTTGATCTGACCGCCTACAGTGTGCAGGACAAATTAGAAGACTGGTTACAAAAAGCAGGGGTGATACAGGAATGATCCGCCGGGTGGTACAGGATCTGATTACACAGTTACGTCAGGCCGGGATACGCGATGAACGTCTGTTACAGGCGATGGCGGCTGTCCCGCGGGAGAATTTTGTCGATGAGGCGCTGACACACAAAGCATACGACAACACCGCGCTGCCGATTGGCTGCGGGCAGACTATCTCTCAGCCGTTTATGGTGGCGAAAATGACAGAACTGCTGGAACCGGCTCCGCAGGCGCATGTGCTGGAGATTGGCACCGGATCCGGCTATCAGACGGCGATCCTTGCACACCTTGCGGCGCATGTTTACTCTGTTGAGCGGGTGAAAGGGTTACAGTGGCATGCCAAACGCCGTTTTAAACAGCTTGATCTGCATAATATTTCCACCCGTCATGGTGACGGCTGGGAAGGCTGGTCGTCCCGTGGTCCGTTTGACGGTATTATTGTTACCGCTGCCGCCAGCGATATCCCCCCCGCACTGCTCAGCCAGCTGGCGGATAACGGCCGGATGGTGATACCGGTGGGGGAACAGCAGCAGATGCTCAAACTGATCCGCCGCCGGGGCAATGACTTTCATACCCAATCGATCGGAACTGTCCGGTTTGTTCCCCTGGTTCACGGGGATCTGGGATAAAAATGGCTATTTTGGTAACAAGACTTTTTCATTTCGCTTAGTATCTGTTTTAATAATACAATCCTGCCATGCGGTCTGCGGCTGCGTGGTGACTTTCTGATTGTCCGTTTTCGCACTATTTCCAGTTTCGGGAGAAGGAATATGAACTCAAGAAACCCTATGAAAACAATACGATGGGTTGCAATTGGGTCACTGATGAGCACAGTTCTGGCCGGGTGCTCAACGCCGTATCATGCCGCACCAATCAGCAGTGTGGAAGAGAGCAGCAGTGCACCGGTAATGACAGCAGGTAATGATAATAACAACTCATCTGTGTCAACACCGATGCCGGTACGTCCTCAGCTCAGTTCTGCCAATAACACACAACCGGTCAGCCGGAGTGTGCAGCAGCCGCGTTCTGCCGGTGTACAGACCAGCAACAGTGGCCGGATTCAGTACAACCGTAATTATGATGCGATCCCGAAAGGCAGCTACAACGGAAATACCTATACGGTTCAGCGCGGTGATACCTTATTTTACATTGCCTATATCTCAGGATCTGACTTCCGTGAGCTGGCAGCACAGAATAATATTCCAGAACCGTACAGCCTGAACGAAGGGCAGGTGATCCGGTTAAGCAATGGCGGCAATACCGTTGCGCCGGTCAGCAGCGGAACTCAGGTCGCGACAAATAGGAATACTCCGCAAAACAGGGTGGTTGATTCTCAACCAACTAATGCGTATTCTGAATCAGCAGGCGCTAAACCGGCCGGCGGTAAGATGCTCTCATCTCAGGTCACCGCACAGGCAAAAGCGAATAACGGCACTGCCGCTGCAACAGCAGCAACAACGGCCGCCGTTACCGCACCGGCAACAACAACCAGCGCGCCTGCCGCCGTAAATAGTGGTTCCTTTAAATGGGGCTGGCCAGCGGAAGGCAAAGTCATTTCCAACTACACAGGACCTACCAGCGGTAACCGGGGTATTGATATCGGTGGTACACGTGGACAGCCTGTTTTTGCTTCAGCGCCGGGTAAAGTGGTGTATACCGGTAACGCGTTACGCGGCTACGGCAATCTGGTCATCATCAAGCACAACGATGATTTCCTGACAGCCTACGCGCATAACGATTCCATCCTGGTTAAAGATCAGCAGGACGTCGCAGCGGGTCAGAAAATTGCCACGATGGGCAGCAGCGGAACCACATCTGTCAGATTACATTTTGAAATTCGTTACAAGGGAAAATCAGTCAACCCGCTGCAGTACTTACCGCAGCGATAAACGGCAGAACACTTGTTCTGCCTGAATTATCGGGGTAGGAGCAAGCTGATGAGCCGTAATCCACTGAACGCTAACGAGTTATACGACGAAGATTTTGCCGCCGGGCAGAATGAAGATGAAGAGCTGTTTGATGAGAAACAGCTGGCAGAGGAAAGTGAATCTGACGATCCAGGCCCGGACATTGAGTTCGTGCAGAGTGTCAGCCAGCGTGTCCTGGATGCTACTCAGCTTTATCTTGGTGAGATAGGCTTTTCACCGCTGCTCAGCGCAGAAGAAGAAGTCTTTTTTGCACGGCGCGCCCTGCGGGGTGATACCGCAGCGCGCCAGCGTATGATTGAAAGTAACCTCCGCCTGGTGGTTAAAATATCCCGCCGTTACAGTAATCGCGGGCTGGCATTGCTTGATCTGATCGAAGAGGGTAACCTCGGGCTGATTCGCGCGGTGGAGAAATTTGACCCCGAGAAAGGGTTCCGTTTTTCTACCTATGCCACATGGTGGATCCGTCAGACGATTGAACGGGCTATCATGAACCAGACCCGCACCATCCGTCTTCCGATTCATATTGTCAAAGAACTGAATGTTTATCTGCGTACCGCCCGTGAACTGGCACAAAAGCTGGATCATGAGCCGACAGCGGAAGAAATTGCCGAACAGCTGGATAAACCGGTAGATGATGTCAGCCGTATGCTGCGTCTGAATGAGCGCATCACCTCAGTGGATGTCCCGGTGGGTGCGGATTCAGACAAAGCACTGCTGGACATTCTGTCTGATGAAAATGATGTCACACCGGAAAACCGGCTGCAGGATAACAACATGCAGCAGAGCATTGTGAAATGGCTGTATGAACTGAATCCGAAGCAGCGGGAAGTACTGGCGCGCCGTTTTGGTTTGCTCGGCTATGAGGCGGAAACGCTGGAAGATGTCGGACGCGAGATTGGTCTGACCCGCGAACGTGTGCGGCAGATTCAGGTGGAAGGTTTACGCCGCCTGAAAGATATCCTTCATAACCACGGGTTGTGTGAGAATTCACTGTTTAACTGAGTGATCCGTAAAACAGCGTTCTCAGAGCAGTTATAAATATTATGCATGCAAAAGGGGGAATAAATTTTCCCCCTTTTTCTTTTGTCCGGTTGTCAGAGCATCTCTTTCAGGCGGTAGAGCCAGTCCAGCGCCTGACGCGGTGTCAGTGAATCCGGGTTAATCCCCGCCAGTGCATCCAGTGCCGGTGCGGCTTCCTCCGGCGCATCCAGCAGATTCATTTGCGGTGTTTCCACATGGCTTGCCGTTGCATTCAGTGACAGTGATTCCAGTTCGCGCAGTTTCTGCTTCGCGCGTTTAATCACATCACGCGGCACCCCGGCGAGCAGTGCAACCGCAAGGCCGTAACTTTTGCTGGCCGCGCCATCCTGTACACTGTGCATAAAGGCGATAGTATCACCGTGCTCGACTGCATCCAGATGGATATTGGCCACACCTTCCAGTTTCTCCGGCAGCGTGGTCAGCTCGAAATAGTGGGTGGCGAACAGTGTCAGTGCTTTGATGCGGTTTGCCAGGCTTTCCGCACAGGCCCAGGCCAGCGATAAACCATCATAGGTGGATGTGCCGCGCCCGATTTCATCCATCAGCACCAGGCTCTGTTCCGTGGCGTTATGCAGGATATTGGCGGTTTCGGTCATTTCCACCATGAAGGTGGAGCGGCCGGACGCCAGATCATCCGATGCCCCGACACGGGTGAAAATCCGATCGACCGGGCCGATAACCGCGCTTTCCGCCGGGACAAAGCTGCCGATATACGCAAGCAGCGTGATAAGCGCTGTCTGCCGCATATAGGTACTCTTACCGCCCATATTCGGGCCGGTGATGATCAGCAGGCGGCGCTGTGGTGACATCGCCAGCGGGTTAGCGATAAACGGCTCTGTCAGCACATGTTCGACAACCGGGTGACGACCGCCGGTGATCTGAATACCGACTTTATCCGTCAGTTGCGGACAGGTGTAATTGAGGGTTTCCGCGCGTTCAGCCAGGTTGGTGAGTACATCCAGTTCCGCCAGGGTATCTGAGCTGCGCTGAAGTGCTTCCAGATGCGGCAGCAGCAGATCAAACAACTCCTCATACAGCGCTTTTTCAATCGCCAGTGCTTTGCTCTTGGAGGTCAGAACTTTATCTTCATACTCTTTCAGTTCCGGAATGATGTAGCGCTCGGCATTTTTCAGGGTCTGACGGCGGACGTAATGGATCGGTACCAGGTGGCTTTGTCCGCGGCTGACCTGAATATAGTAACCGTGGACACCATTAAACCCGACTTTCAGTGTATCGATACCGAGTTTTTCCCGCTCGCGGATCTCCAGTTTGTCGAGATAATCACTGGCACCGTCCGCCAGAGCGCGCCACTCATCCAGTTCCTCATTGTAGCCCGGGGCAATCACTCCGCCGTCCCGCACCAGCACCGGCGGCGCTTCAACAACAGCCCGCGCCAGCAGAGCCTGTAATTCATCAAACTGACCGATACGCTGTTGCAGTGTCTGAATATAAGGATCAGAGACGGCGCTCAGCTGTGCCTGAATATCCGGATACTGAGAAAAAGCGTGACGCATCCGCGCCAGGTCACGCGGACGGGCGGTGCGCAGTGCCAGTCGTGCCAGCACCCGTTCGAGATCGCCTATCTGGCGCAGAACCGGCTGTAAATCCGGGCTGATTGTCATCAGCGCGGCAATGGCCTGCTGGCGGTTGGCGAGCACCGCTCTGTCACGCAGCGGGGAGTGCAGCCAGCGTTTGAGCATCCGGCTGCCCATCGGGGTCACGCACAGATCCAGTACGGAGGAAAGCGTATTTTCAGTACCGCCGCTGAGGTTTTGGGTAATTTCCAGATTGCGGCGCGTGGCGGCATCCAGAATGACATTTTCCTGAAGGTTTTCCAGGGTCACACTGCGGATATGCGGCAGCGAGGTGCGCTGGGTATCTTTGACATATTGCAGCAGACACCCGGCGGCCTGTAAGGCCAGCGGGGCATTTTCCACACCAAAGCCGTGCAGATCGCGGGTACCGAACTGTAATGTCAGCTGCTGACGTGCAGTTTCCAGTTCAAATTCCCACAACGGACGACGGCGCAGCCCTTTCTGATTCTGAATAATGGCGAAATCCGCCATATCTTCCGGATAGAGCAGTTCCGCAGGGCGGGTACGCTGCAACTCCGCCGCCATCGCGTCTTTATCCTCTAACTGGAGGATACGGAAACGGCCGGATGTGATATCCAGGGTGGCATAACCAAACCCGCGCGCATCCTGCCAGACAGCAGCGAGCAGGTTATCCTGGCGCTCCTGTAACAGGGCTTCATCACTGACGGTTCCCGGTGTGACGATACGGATCACTTTACGCTCAACCGGGCCTTTGCTGGTGGCCGGATCGCCGATTTGCTCACAGATAGCAACAGATTCCCCGAGCTGAACCAGTTTTGCCAGATATCCCTCAACCGCATGATGCGGCACCCCGGCCATCGGGATCGGCTGACCGGCGGTCTGGCCGCGTTTGGTCAGTGAAATATCCAGTAACTGCGCAGCCCGTTTGGCATCATCAAAGAACAGCTCATAGAAGTCACCCATCCGGTAAAACATCAGAATATCCGGATGCTGCGCTTTGAGCCGGAAATACTGCTGCATCATAGGGGTATGGGATTCGAAGTTTTGGTTGTCAGTCATAGGGATTCTGTTAACACACTGAGAAAGTTACGGTTTATCAACTGCCCGCCCCGGGTACAGTCTTCATTAATGTGCCTAAAATAACACAGATTCTGATGAAAAAGGGGATTCCTTCCTGCACTGCGGTGAATTATTGAAAAGGGTGGAGGAAGATCGCAAAAACCGGGAGAGGAGGTCAGGAAAGACGCAGTAAGTCATTCGGGTTGATGCTCTACAGTGATCAGGGTAGTCACTATACAAGCAGGCAGTTCCGGTAGTTACTGTGGTGATACCGGATCAGGAAAAGTATAAGCAGGCGTAGAAATTGCTGGGATAACAGCCCGATGGAGCGCTTCTTCAGAAGCCTGAAAAACGAGTGGGTACCGGTGACTGGCTACACCAGATTCAGTGAAGCTACTTATGTAATAACGGATTATGTCGTCGGGTATTACAGCGAACTCAGGCCGCACGAATATAACGGTGGATTACCACCAAACGAATCGGAAAACCGATACCGAAAAAGCTCTAAAACTGTGGACAGTTTTAGTTGACTACTACATATAGGCTCCTCTCTTTAAGCCATTTTAAATGACTAAGATATGTCTATTAAATCCGTGGTGATTCAATGCTTAATGGAGAGAGTAACTATTTTATTTACATATGAGCATTACTAAAATTAATAAATGCATTTACATTAATTTATGTTATATGTTACCCTATGTAATTAATGCTAATTATTTATTGTTTAAAGGAAGATATGTATGTGCAATGCTAAAAGTAGTGTGTTTATATCATATAGTTGGGATAGTGATGAACATCAAGATTGGGTCAGGAAGCTCGCAGACTCATTGGAATCGGACGAGCATTTTCATGTTCTTTGGGATGGCTACGACTTAGATAGTTTTACTGATAAAAATCAATATATGGAGCAAGCTGTTTTTAATTCAGACTATATTATCGTAGTTGGGACGAAAGAATATAAGGACAAGGCAGATGGTCGACATGGTGGAGTTGGAATTGAAACATACTTAAGTGCAATAGCTCATTGGAAAAGCTTAGAAAATGATCATAAAACAAAAATAATTTTAGTATTAAGGGAGCCAGGCTCTGAACCAAACTATTTGCAGGGTCATATAAATATTAGATTCTTAGATGATAATAAATACTATGAAAGCTTAGATGAGTTAAAACGTACTCTAAAAGGAACCAAGTTAATTAAAAGACCGGAAAAAAAAAGAAACAACTAAATATTGAGTTTACTAAGACCAGTGAATTAGTCGGGCTGCATCATAAAAACAAAGAAAAAATCGCTGCCATAAAGGACTATTCGAAAGAAAATAGAATTAAATATGATGTTTGGAAAATAGTTAACTTAATGGGAGGGGATTCTTTAGTTGTAACTCTTCATCCACACATCTATATATCACAAACATTAAATAGCTTATTGGTTTTTTTAAATAATAATGGTTATGATAGTAAAATAAATATATTGATACTAAGTCATTCCTTAATAAAGGATTTATCATTATTTAAGAATAAATTTAATGTAAAGAATGAAAAGTATGATGATTATATATGGAATTTTTGTGTTAGCACTGAGGTGAAATATTTCCCATTGCCTGGTATAATAGATTTTTATACGATACAGGAAATTGAGGATGAGAATGGTAAATTGCATGATAACGCTATAACATATTTATCAAATATGGAAAATAATAAAAGTAATGGTGATTCTATAAGTTTAATTATTGGGTCAGGTGGAATAGGGAAAACATCACTGTGTCACTCGCTTGCCAATAAATTAGAAACTCTTTATTCTGATTATTTAATTATTTTTATAAGTTCTGAAGATATAAAAAATCTTGCAAATGAGAATGTATCTTTTCATACAAAAATAAGTAGTTTATATGATTTGTACCAAATGGAGTCTAAGTATTTAGAGAATGAGAATGTTTTCGATGAAAATACATTCAATGCTTGCATTTTATCAGGAAAAATAATAACCATCATTGATGGATTGGATGAACTAGATTCTGTTTTTAATGAAAGTTTTAATTTAAACTCATTTTTAAGATCCATCGCCGACTTTAATTCGGAGTTAGGTGATAGCTACTTCATAATGACGTCTAGAGAAGATGTTGGATTTTCTAGTGAGTTACTTGATGCGCTGAATATTAATAAATTGACTCTTCTGGGGTTTAATATTAAAAATTGCAAAAATTATTTATCTCAGCGTTTTAACAAATACCATAATTCTGAGCGAATTGTTAATGCAATTTATTCGAAAATAAATGATTCTTCATTATTGGAAGAGCAGAGAGTGGTACCATTTTTTGTCGATGTTATATCAACAATGTATGAAGATGGATTGTCTGATGGAGATGAAAATTTAAATTTTGACTTGATAGAAGAAGTTACACCATATCCATCATTAAATAAACTTAATGATTATCTGATATACTCTATATTTAGAAGAGAAAAGACAAGACACAATTTAAGTGAAAGTGTGGCATCAATGGTAAAAACATTCATGGATTTGTGTTCCGATTTTCATGATTCGTGGTCAATTGATGATTTTAATCAAACAATAGCACTAAGTTATGAGAAAAACGTTGACGAATACATATCACAGGTCAAGAAAAATCCATTGCTTATTACTAGTAATAATCGTATAAGTTTAAGATATAGCTTTTTAAAGTTATATTTCATTACGTTAGAATTATATTCATATTTCTTGAATGGAGTTGCTAATGATACTTTTATTAGGTTGATTAATAGAATTAATAACGAATCAAAAGAAATAAATGACATATCTTTCTTTGTAGAGCACAGTGAAAATTACGAAGATAATTTAAAGGAAATGATAAATTACTTAAAGGGAAGGATAATTGAAAGTAGTGAGCACTATGAAAATACAAGATCAAATGAAAATGTTAAAGCTATAGAGAAAATTATATTTATTGCATATGTTATAAATAAAAACTCACCATCTAAGTTTACAGAATTAATTAAATATTTATATAGTGAAAATAGTGATGGTGGTGAAATAAGTAAGTTATTTATCAATGGTGATGTGCACTGTATGGATTTTTCTAATTTGAATGTAAAATATAGTCAATTTAAAAATTATAGTAAGTTTCTCAATTCAAATTTTTTAGATGCTAAATTTGAATTTTGCAAATTTCATCATTGTCATAATAAAAATATAAAAAATTCAAATATAACAGAAGCTTTTTTTGATCAAAGAAATTGTGAGATGAATGATTTGTCAGAGTCAATATCAATATTTAATCATAGGGTTAAAGCTGATGATGAAAAAGTTAGAGAAGATCTCAAGTCTATGCTTTCATGTTTTTATAGAGCCGGTAATTTCAGGGATTTAAAAAAAGAACATATATCATTTTCTTTGCATGTTGACAAATTAAGAGAAAGTGAGTTTAATAAAGTACTAAGAAATGGATTTATAGTAATAGGCTCTGAAAAAGTTATAGGGAATTTTTATATAATTAATAAAGAATATAGGAATAGTGTCCGGAAGTTCATTATGGATGGCGTGGAGGATTCAAAAATAAAAGATATAATTAAATGGATTAAGGAATAGGGTTACTTTAAATATAGGTGAGTTTGTGGGTGTGTATAATAAATCACGAAGGTTAGGTAATATATGAAACATATCAAATCAGAGTGGTAAGTTATTTTATAATATAAAATCACTGCCGCCGTATGTGGCGGCAGTATCATACATTGAAGGGGCTGCCTGTGTAAGTACACCCGTTTCAGTTCCACACACTTTTTGAGATTTCGTTATTTTCAGCTAATAACCGGTGTAAGTATCCCGGAAAAAAGTCCCATTCACTTTCAGAGATCTTCATCCATACTG
>OCAE01000627.1_pt1 | contig 20827 bp, 17 predicted proteins | sample 1495581 | NCBI WGS metagenome assembly OCAE01 (sample SAMEA2580278, study PRJEB22360) | human gut metagenome | biome: human gut; feature: human-associated habitat; material: faeces | place: Denmark | collected 2008/2010 | reverse complement strand
CCGCCACCCCATCCTCATCATTGGAGGTTGTCACATATCCGGATTTTTGCTTGATGTGGTCAGCGGCGTTACCCATAGCGACACCCACTCCGGCGTACTCCAGCATGGAAATATCATTGTTCTGATCGCCGATACACATGACTTTGTCCGGTGTCAGCCCCAGTTTTTCAGTGACCAGTGCAACGGCACGCCCTTTGGTGGCATTTTTGGCCGAAATCTCCACAAAATGCGGCGCCGTCCGCAGAATATTGTAGCTGTCAAAGGAGATCTGCGGGATATACCCGGCGGCTTCACTCAGACGCACCGGGTTATCAACCATCATAAACTTGCTGAACTGCATTTCGCTGCTCATTTCCGCCAGCGGGCAGTAGTACAGTTGTGTTTGTGTCAGATAAGCATCCATCAGAGTATAGTGGCTGATATCCCGGTTTGTGGTGAACATTTCGCCGTTACTCAGCACGTGGAAATGTACGTTTATGTCGCGGGCGAGGGCTTCAAAATAACGGTAATCCTCAAAATCCATCAGCGTTTCAATCACCGGTTCGCCGGTTTCGGCATCATGAATCACCGCGCCGTTGTTACTGATACAGTAATAACCGGCCTGATCCAGCCCTAATTCTCTGAGATAGGGCAGAATGCCATTAAACGGGCGGCCGGACGTCAGGATGATATGAAGACCTTTCTCTTTTGCGCGGGTGACAGCAGCACTGACAGCGGGGGTTATCTGATGGTGAGAGTTAAGCAGGGTGCCATCGAGGTCAATGGCGATAAGTTTTACGGACATGCAGGCTCCTGAAAACAGCGGCAACAAAATAACAGACAGTTAAAATGTTATGCCGCCATTCGGGGGGGATGTCAATAAAACGACCAGTTGTGCGATAAGATTGCCGTTATTCATCAAAAACAGCTGAATACGCCGTATATTGTGCTGGGGCAGGATTTCCCCCTGCCGATCTGAATGCGGAATGGGATAGTTGAAATCATATGGCTAAATATAATTTTGTTATTAATTGTTTAAGTTGCCTTAGTTACAGTCGTGAGTGAAATGCCACGGCTCTTTGATATCCAGAGTGATGTCCGGGTTCTGGCGGTAGTCGTAAGGGGTGATGTTATATTCTTTGCGGAACATATAGGTGAAATGAGATTGTGACCCGAAACCGAAATCAAGGGCGATATCAAAGATAGTCTGTTCACTCTGGCGCAGGGCGTTAACCGCACCGGCCAGACGGCGCTGACGGATGTATTTGCCGAGCGAGATACCGGCAACTTCTTTGAAGATCTTTTGCATATGCCAGAGCGAGTACCCGGAATAGGCAGCCAGTTCTTCGAGGTGGATAACACGACCCGTGTGGTTTTCTATCCATTTGCTAAGTGCGCACACAAGTGCGACATGATTATCTTGCGGCATTGATGATTTCGGCTCAGTTTCAGGGTTTTCCAAGTATACAAGTTTATTTCATTATGACAAAACAGGGTGTTATCTGTTTATGCGCTTCCTGCGGATGAAATGAATTTTTTTGTGAAACAGCACACTCATTCCGCTAAAGTATGTGACGATACCGGAATGTAACGAAATCTTGTTAACGGGTATAATTCAGATGAAAATAGGCGAAACATGAAAAAAATCATAATTATCCTGCTGCTGATTGTTGCCGGTGTGTTTTTTTATATTGCGGCGCTCGATAAGTACTGCGATCAGCGTGAGGATTTTATGCTGGGAATCTGTGAGATTACGAAATTTATTCCGTCAGACAAGGGCTGAGTTTTGCCTTTTCCCTCTGATTATCTTGTTGCTAACGGTATTCAAGGCAGCAAAATGATGTTTTAATAACGGGCTTAAACTTTTCAGGATGCAGTGATGCACGACGCAGAATAATAATATAGCCGTTACAGAGGATCTAATGTCAGAAGTACAGCAGGAGCAGACGCTCAAGCGCGGTTTAAAAAACAGACACATACAGCTTATCGCATTGGGTGGTGCTGTGGGGACGGGGCTGTTTCTGGGAACAGCAACAACAATTCAGATGGCGGGGCCTTCTGTCCTGCTCGGCTACGCAGTTGCCGGGTTTATTGCGTTTCTGATCATGCGCCAGCTTGGCGAGATGGTGGCGGAAGAGCCGGTGAGCGGGTCATTCAGCCATTTTGCCCATAAATACTGGTGTGGTTTTGCCGGCTTTTTATCCGGCTGGAACTACTGGGCAATGTTTGTTCTGGTGGGGATGGCGGAACTGACGGCGGTCGGCGAGTATATCAAGTTCTGGTGGGATGTTCCGACCTGGATCTCTGCGGCGATCTTCTTTGTGCTGATCAACCTGATAAACCTGGTGAATGTTAAGGTTTACGGGGAAACTGAATTCTGGTTTGCCATGATCAAAGTGGTGGCCATTCTCGGCATGATTGCCTTTGGTGCTTATCTGCTGATCAGCGATAACGGCGGCCCGGAGGCTTCTGTCACTAACCTCTGGGAGCTCGGCGGGTTTATGCCGCATGGCTGGAGTGGTCTGCTTTTCGCAATGGCGATTATCATGTTCTCCTTCGGCGGCCTCGAACTGGTCGGTCTGGCGGCAGCGGAAGCGGAAAACCCGCGTTACAGTATTCCGAAAGCCATCAATCAGGTGGTTTACCGTATCCTGATTTTCTATATCGGTTCCATTACCGTTATCCTTTCTCTCTATCCGTGGACAAACATTGTCGATAACGTCAGTCCGTTTGTGCGGATCTTCCGTGAAATCGGTCATACCATTGGTGCTGCGGATTCTGTGCAGGGCAATATCAATCTGTGGATTGCTCATGCGCTGAACGTGGTGGTACTGACCGCAGCTCTCTCTGTTTACAACAGTGGTGTTTACAGCAACAGCCGCATGCTCTACAGCCTGGCCCGGCAGGGCAATGCACCATCCTTCCTGCAGCGTATCAGCCCGCGCGGGGTGCCGGTGAACTCGATTATGCTGTCCGGCCTCGTCACCTCCGTGGGGATCCTGATCAACTACCTGCTGCCGAAAGAAGCATTCTCGCTGCTGATGTCGCTGGTGGTCACCACCCTGGTGATTAACTGGATCATGATTTGTATCTCTAACCTGAAATTCCGTCAGGCGAAGATAAAAGAGGGCGTGGAGCCGTTCTTTAAGGCACTGTGGTATCCGTGGGGCAACTATATCTGTCTTGCGTTCCTGGCCTTTATCCTGGTGCTGATCGCGCTGATGGAGCCGTTACGGATTTCCGTTATTTTGCTGCCGTTCTGGATTGCTTTCCTGTGGCTGACATACCGTTATTATGAACGCCGCCGTGCAGCGAAAGCATAATCTCTTTCAGACAATAAAAAACCGGGGAAAAATCCCCGGTTTTTTATGTTCAGGAATACTTAAAACTGCCAGCGGGCCCACATAAACAGGACGTTACCGTTATTGTAAGTGCCCGGAATATAAGTGGCCTGAATCGCCAGGCGGTTATATTCCACCGATGCCAGCGGCAGCGGTACCGGGATCGGGATATAGTGATAGTCATCCCGTGCAGTCACACCAATCGTAAAGCCGACACCAGCTTTGAAACCGTCCTGCCCCGGGGATTTTCCCATCTTCTGGAACCCGTAACCGACAATCGGCTCCCATTTATTGTGTGAATCCTTAAATGCCATGGCGTACAGACTGTGCCAGTCGTTATCCTCATCATAGTAGGATTTGCCGAACCCTGCACCCCACGGCTTTTCATTGTATTTATCTGTTTTTTCTTTGTCGTAGGTCAGACGGTTATGCCATGTCCAGAACGGAACATATAAATCATATTGGTCTGACTGCCAGACGTTGGTGACATTGCGTTTAAATGTTCCCCACAGTCCTTCTGAAGCTGCCGTATCATTTGTGACGCTGTCACTCTTTGATGTGTCCTGCTCCTGTGCTGTTGCGGGCTGTCCGGCCATCAGCAGGGAGGTAAGCGTCAGGGCGCTGATTGTGCTTAAAGAAAGCTTCATGAATGACTCCTGGTGTGACAATAATCATTTATCCTAAAACGATTATTCTGCTCATAACAAAAGATTGTAATTAATAGATAACAATAATAATAACATATATTTCATATTATTTTTATACTGCCTGTCCGGTTTAAATCTAAACAAAATATCAACGAACCCCGGTACCCGGCAGATTCTTAGCATGGAAATAATGAAGTAAGGCAGCTTATCGTTCTTGCAGGAAAGACACAAAGTTGTAATTTCTTTATATGTTTAAACACAAGCGGTTATCAAATTTGCGTATAACGTTACCGGAACATGTTATTAATATTTCTAAATATGTGCACCAGATCTTCCCGCTGAAAAAATCGCTTGATTTCCGACCTGTCCTATGTGATAACTCAAATGGGTAAACGAGGTACGCTTCTGTTTTTTAAGCAGTAACGACTAGTTTGTATACGCCGGTTATCGGCAAATTTGTAGGATAGGAATTTTATCAATGGCTAAACTTAAAGGCACCGTTAAGTGGTTTAACGAATCAAAAGGTTTTGGTTTCATCACTCCGGCTGATGGCAGCAAAGACGTGTTCGTACACTTCTCTGCAATCATGACCGATGGTTTCAAAACACTTGCTGAAGGCCAACAAGTTGAATTTGAAGTGCAGGATGGTCCTAAAGGCCCTGCTGCTGCCAACGTCACTAAAGCATAATTATCGTCGGCAGCAATACTGCCTCTGATAGTTGGTTTTACCAGCGTGGTTAACGCGACAGCCTGATAGCCGTTTCAACAACGAGTGTATATCACTGACGCAAATTCAGACCCTGTGCCCTTGCGGCATGGGGTTTTTTATTGTCTGTTCTGCGGTGGTTTCCTGTCAGCGGATGCGTATAATTCACTATACAGAGTGGTTCAGCAAACAGGAGATATCAGGGTGAGAATCAACGCATTAACCATTGCAGGAACGGATCCGAGCGGCGGCGCGGGTATTCAGGCAGATTTAAAAACCTTTTCCGCACTGGGCGTTTACGGCACCACGGTAATGACAGCGCTGGTGGCACAAAATACCTGTGGTGTGAATTCTGTTCATTCTGTCCCGCCGGAATTTGTCGCAGCACAACTGGATGCGGTACTGACGGATGTCAGAATTGACAGCGCCAAGATCGGTATGTTGTCTGACGGCGGTGTGATCCGCACCGTGGCTGAGAAATTGCGTCAGTATCCTGTGCCGTATGTGGTGTTGGACACGGTAATGCTGGCGAAAAGCGGCGATCCGTTGCTGAAAGCCGAAGCGGTTGATTTACTGATCTCTGAATTATTACCTCACGTTTCGATTATCACCCCCAATCTGCCTGAAGCGGCGGCATTACTGAAAACGGCTGTCGCCACAGATGAAAACATGATGCAGCAGCAGGGCGAGGCGCTGATGGCCGCCGGGGCAAATGCCGTATTGCTGAAAGGCGGTCATCTGGATAACGCTGAAAGCCCTGACTGGCTGTTTCTGCCGGAAGGCCGTCACCGCTTTACCTCAACCCGTATTCCGACTAAAAACAGCCACGGCACCGGTTGCACATTATCTGCGGCAATGGCGGCATTGCGTCCGCAGTGTGCGGACTGGGCGGAAACCACGGAGGCGGCAAAACAGTATCTGCACGGGGCGCTGGCGGCGGCAGACAGCCTTGAAGTGGGCCACGGATATGGCCCGGTTCACCATTTTTATCAGTGGTGGTGATATCGCACGATAATTGGTGTATATTGCGCGCTTTTCAGGGGGGAAGATATGGAAACGGGTTCATCTGTGCGTCTTAATAAATACATCAGCGAAAGCGGCATCTGCTCCCGCCGGGATGCGGACCGCTATATTGAGCAGGGATTAGTTCTGATCAACGGCAAACGTGCGGCTATCGGCTCACAGGTGATGCCGGGTGATGTGGTTAAAGTCAATGGTCAGCTGATTGAGGCGCGGGAGCAGGATGATCTGGTGCTGATTGCCCTTAATAAACCGGTGGGCATTGTCAGCACGACCGATGACGGCGAGAAAGACAATATAGTCGATTTCGTCAATCACAGCACCCGTATCTTCCCTATCGGTCGCCTGGATAAAGATTCTCAGGGATTGATTTTCCTGACTAACCACGGCGATCTGGTAAACAAAATTCTGCGTGCCGGTAACGATCACCAGAAAGAGTATGTGGTGACGGTAAATAAACCGATCACCGATGATTTTATCCGTGGTATGGGCGCGGGTGTGCCGATCCTCGGTACAGTCACCAAAAAATGTAAAGTGAAGCAGGAAGCGCCGTTTGTTTTCCGCATCACGCTGATTCAGGGGCTGAACCGTCAAATCCGCCGTATGTGTGAACATTTCGGTTATGAAGTAACGAAACTCGAGCGCGTCCGTATCATGAATATCAGCCTGACCGGGATCCCGGTGGGCGAATGGCGTGATTTAACGGATGATGAGCTGGTCGAACTCTTTGATGCGATTGAAAAATCCTCCTCTGAAGATAAAAAAGTCAAAAAGCCGGCTGCAAAACCACAGAAGCGCGATAATAAAATTAAAGTAGCTCCGCCGGTTTATCCGGGGTCAGACAAACAGCAGAAGAAGAAAGAGAGCAGCAGCGACAGTAACCGCCAGCGCTTTGCGCAGGCAGGGCGGAAGAAGAAGAAAAGATAATTATCTGTCTGCTGAGAAGTGATCCGCAGCTCCCCGGAACAAACAGGGAGCACAAAAAAATCAGGCCGGTTATCCGGCCTGTTCTGCATTTAAGCAATCGTCACTTTCTTATCGAGATACACATCCTGCACTGCATTAATCAGTGCCACCCCGTCTTTCATCGATTTCTTAAAGGCTTTACGGCCCAGGATCAGCCCCATACCACCGGCACGTTTGTTGATCACCGCAGTACGGACCGCATCCGCGAGGTCATTATTACCGGATGCACCACCGGAGTTAATCAGCCCCGCACGGCCCATATAGCAGTTCGCCAGCTGATAACGGACCAGATCAATCGGGTTATCGGTGGTCAGTGTGCTGTAAACGCGTTCATCAGTATGACTGAAACCGATAGCTTTAAAGCCGCCGTTGTTTTCCGCCATTTTTTGTTTGACAATATCCGCGCCGATTGTCGCCGCAAGGTGGTTTGCCTGGCCGGTTAAATCCGCGCTGGCATGATAATCCACGCCATCTTTTTTGAATGCCGGGTTACGCAGGTAAGCCCACAATACCGTGACCATTCCCAGTTCATGCGCACGTTCAAAAGCAGCTGAGATTTCCTCAATCTGACGGCGGGATTCCGGTGAACCGAAATAAATCGTCGCCCCGACTGCCACCGCGCCCATTTCGAAAGCCTGCTCAACACTGGCGTACAGTGTCTGATCATACTGCGCAGGCAGGCTCAGGGTTTCATTGTGGTTGATTTTGACAAGGAACGGGATACGGTGTGCATAGCGGCGGGCAACAGAAGCCAGTACGCCGTAAGTGGACGCCACGCAGTTACAGCCTGCCTCGATAGCCAGCTCGACAATGTTTTTCGGATCGAAATAGAGCGGGTTAGCGGCAAAAGAGGCCGCTGCAGAGTGCTCAACGCCCTGATCCACCGGCAGAATGGAGAGGTAACCGGTTCCCGCCAGACGACCGTGATTAAACAGCGACTGCATGGAACGCAGCACGGTATTCGGCCGGTTATTATCAATCATCACACGGGTGACAAAGTCATCGCCCGGCAGATAAAGATTGTCTTTGGGAATGGTGGTGCAGGTGTGTTCAAGAAGAGATGATGCATCATTGCCTAACAACTTAACGATATCAGTCATGGTATATAAACTCCGATTCCTGTAGCGTGTTATAAAATTGTCACGGATTGTCGTGGATTGTGTTTAAGATAACAACCGGCAGTGTGGCGGTAACCGGCACTGGATCGCTTCAGGCAGCACGGAAACGGTGAATTGCTGACCTGTCAGCGGTTCGCCGTCGAGATTAAACACCATCTCATGTGCCGCGCTGATGGTGATCCGTGTGCTGCGCTTCATGATAACGCCTTCCGCTTCACCCTCATTAAAGAGGCTGTTCCAGAGTGAGCGCGGCCAGTTGCGTTCCGGCAGAATACTGAGGTTAAGCAGACCATCGTTGATCCGCGCATCCGGGCACAGTTTATGCCCGCCGCCCGCCTGGCAGCCGTTGCCGACACCAATCACCAGCGCGTCATCCTGCCAGTGGAAATCATCACAGCTGATAGTGCAGTGGTCCGCTTTCAGCAAATCGCTGCGTGTCAGGCCGTGGAGAAAATACGCGGCACCGCCGAAGGTACTTTTCAGGGCTTCCGGGGTATCTGTGGTGATTTTCGGGCCGAATCCGCCGGTAGCCATATTGATGAAATAATGAGATTCATTGATACAGCCGATATCAATGGCGACCGCGCTGCCCCTGGCGGCCAGGAGCAGGGCTTTGGTTTTATCCGCCGGTATGCCGGCTGCGGTGGCAAAATCATTGGCGGTGCCGAGCGGCAGAATACCGAGAACCGGGCGTTTTTCAGCGGGATAGGTCATCAGAGCACTGCACACGGCATTAATCGTGCCGTCGCCTCCGGCGGCAATCACGGTGGCGGCTTTCAGCTGACGGGCTTCGCGGACAAAGCGGGGAATATCTTCCGGTTCCCATGTCACCCGCACCTGAATGTCTTCTCCGCTTTCCCGTAAGTGCCGGACTGCCTGACGAATACCGTCATCACCGGCGCGTTTTCCGTTAAGAACCACTATATGCGTTTCCGCCATACCAGACTCCGTGTTCAGATTACGTCTTTTAAAGATAACAAACACAGACGGTTTATGCCCGGAAAAATGGCAGGGGAAAAAAAGGGAAGGGCACAAAAAGAAAAGGTTGGCTCAAGGGAGATTGAGCCAACCAAGGAGGTGGTTCCTGGTATTACATGTTGCGTTTTAGTTCTTCATTTTCTTGTCCGATACTACGAAATAACCAAAGTGATTGTTGTGATCGGATTCGAAAATTCAGAATTTTACCCGTTTGTGACCGCAGCATCGGTAAATTCCGGCATATGCGGATTACGGGTGCTGGTGCCCGGTAAATTACGGATCAGCAAGGCAAATTCCAGGTTAACGTCATCCGGTACCGGCAGATAGACGATATGACCGTTACCCGGTGCGACATCGGTGGCTTCCCCTTTGCGGTTATTCATGGCATCGAGGATAAAGCTGATATTGCCGTTCGGGGTCATCAGTTCCAGGCTGTCGCCGACGGAGAATTTGTTTTTGACATCTACTTCAGCGAGGCCGTTCACGCGGTTGCCGGTAAACTCGCCGACAAACTGCTGGGAATCAGAAACGGAATAACCGTACTCATAAGTCTGATAAGCGTCATGAGTATGACGGCGCAGGAACCCTTCGGTATAACCGCGGTGTGCCAGGCCTTCCAGCGTGGTCAGCAGAGACGGGTCAAATGGTTTTCCGGCAACGGCGTCATCAATGGCGCGGCGGTAAACCTGGGCGGTACGGGCGCAGTAATAGAAGGATTTGGTGCGGCCTTCAATTTTCAGGGAGTGAACGCCCATCTGTGTCAGTTTTTCGACATGCTCGATAGCCCGCAGATCTTTGGAGTTCATAATATAGGTGCCGTGCTCATCTTCGAACGCGGTCATATATTCCCCCGGACGCTGTGCTTCCTCAATCAGGAACACTTTGTCAGTCGGTGCGCCAACGCCGAGAGTCGGCTCAATATTTTTCACCGGGATAGGTTCCTGCTTGTGGACAATATTGCCGACCACATCTTCTTTGCCTTCTTCCACTTTATATTCCCAGCGGCAGGCATTGGTGCAGGTGCCCTGGTTAGGGTCACGTTTGTTAATGTAACCGGAAAGCAGGCAGCGGCCGGAGTAGGCCATGCACAGTGCGCCGTGGACAAAGACTTCCAGTTCCATATCCGGCACATTTTTGCGGATATCGGCGATTTCGTCGAGTGACAGTTCACGGGAGAGGATCACCCGGGTCAGTCCCATCTGATGCCAGAATTTGACGGTTGCCCAGTTTACGGCGTTGGCCTGAACGGATAAATGAATATCCATTTGCGGGAAATGTTCGCGCACCATCATGATCAGACCGGGGTCAGACATAATCAGTGCGTCCGGACCCATGGCGATCACTGGTTCCAGGTCACGGATAAAGGTTTTCAGTTTGGCGTTATGCGGGGCGATATTGACCACGACATAGAATTTTTTACCCAGTTCGTGGGCTTCCTGAATGCCTTTGGCGAGGTTTTCGTGGTTAAATTCGTTGTTACGGACACGCAGGCTGTAACGCGGCTGTCCGGCATAGACGGCATCCGCACCATAGGCGAACGCATAGCGCATATTCTTCAGCGAGCCTGCCGGAGAGAGTAATTCGGGTGTAAACATAATGTATTCCGATCTGAGTTCAAGTCAGAACCTTCCCCGGAGGGGGAGGCGTAATCAAGGCGTTGGATTCTAGCGCGTCATCCGCCCGGTATCAAATGAATTACTGAAAATGGCATGAATATCGGATAACGATTTGATATAGTTTCGTTAAATTCAGTGACGCGGCGGAAAATCTCCGCTGCGTTATCATTTACTATAGTTTGTTACAGCGTGGATACATGGAAAAACGTCATATTGCAGTCTGGATCGGTCTGGTTCTTAACCTGGTTTTCCTGGGGATTATCTCCTATATTCCGGCGGCACTTGAGCCGTACCGGGATGAACTGGATTATCAGATGCAGCAACTGATTGAAGTCTTACCGTACGTGAAAATTCTGATGACCGGCGGGATAGCAGCTCAGCTGCTCAGCCTGGCATTTTTGCGTAACCAGCCGAAAGCGGGTCTGGTTTTCGCCATGATCGGCGGTATTATTTTTATTCCGCTGGGCTTTATCTTTATCGTCGGTTACCTCTACGACTACAACCGTGTGATCTACCGTTCACTGAAAACAGTACCGAAACTGGCACAACTGCCGTTTGAGGTACTGCTGAAATTCAATAAACAGCGCCAGATCAATATGGTGATGCTGTACGGTGCGATCGGTGTGGTACTGCTGGTGATGGGGATGGATATCGGCGGGATCATGGTTGCTATGAGTATTGTCCTGTTGATTAACGCACGGCGTATCCAGTATTATCCGATGCTGGCAATTGTCGGCGATAATCTGCTGTTTACCCCGGGGCAGTATGCGGTCTGCTATGAAGCGCCGCTGAGTGCTTTCACCGTGATGACAAACAGCCGCTCGGTGCTGAAACTGCATATTAAGACCGGGGAACTGAACCGCGTCTTCCGTATTGCCAAATCCGATTTGGCAGAAGATGAAAATAACACGCTGGATAAAATCCTGGCACGGCTGGAACGTTCCACGCTGATACAGTAATCAGGAACCGTAAATAAAACACGGCGGTCACGTCAGTTTCCGCCGTTTTTTACATCTCACCTCAGTCAGATTCAGATAATCGTGGCGGCAATAATCTCCGCCGGGCCGCCTTCCCAGCGGTAACCCAGTCCGTAAACAGAATGAATAAAATCGCGGTCACTTTCCAGCAGCCCGAGCTTACGGCGCAGATTTTTGATATGGCTGTCAATCGTGCGATCAGTCACCACGCGGTAATCGTCATACAGATTATCCAGCAGCTGGTTACGTGACAGTACTGTCCCCGGCTGTGACACCATGGTGCGCAGCAGACGGAATTCAACCTGGGTGAGATCCAGACTCTGTGCCCCGAAACGCACCTGATAATTCACCTCATCAATAATCAGGGTGTCGCGTTTATCCTCTGCGGTATCGTTACTGCGCTGACAACGGCGCAGAATGGTTTTGATCCGCGCCACAACCTCACGCGGGCTGTAAGGCTTGCAGACATAATCATCCGCCCCGATTTCCAGTCCGAGCAGACGGTCAATCTCTTCGGTTTTGGCCGTGACCATCATGACCGGCACATCACTGAACTGACGGATTTCCCGGCAGAGTGTCAGGCCGTCTTTCTCCGGCAGCATCAGATCCAGCAAAATCAGATCCGGTCTGTTCTCCTGCACCCAGGCCGTCACTTCACCGCCGCGTGCCAGCCAGTGCGTACGGTAATGGGCTGCGTGCAGATAGTCTGTCAGTAACTGAGCCAGTTTCGGCTCATCTTCCACAATAAGGATCAATTCAGCATGTTGTTCCATGCAGTCAACTCCTGTCAGTCAGGCGGGGCAGGATCAGGGTGATGGTCACGCCGCCGAGCGGGGACGCTGATGCACTTATCTGCCCGTGATGTGCTTCCGCGATTTTATCACAAATCGCAAGGCCGAGTCCGGATCCGCCGCTGGCCCGGTTGCGGGAGGATTCGCTGCGGTAGAAACGTTCAAAAATCTGTGAAAACTGTGCTTCGGTCAGCCCCGGTGCACTGTCTGACCAGTCAATCCGGATCTGTGTTTCATCCTGCTGCCCGCGTACCACAATTTGTCCGCCGCTGTCGGTATAGCGCAGGCTGTTTTCCAGCAGATTATGGAACAGCTGACCGAGCCGCGCGTCATCCCCGAAAACCATCAGGGTGTCCGGCAGTTCTGCCGTAACAGCGATATTTTTTTCCTGTAACCGGTGGCGGAATACGCCGATTGACCGGCTGATCACATCGGTCAGGTTACATAATTCTTTGCGGTAAGAGAGTGAGCCGCGATCAGATAATGAAAGCTGATGCAGGTCACTGACCAGTTTTGTCAGCGTCTGCACTTCCGCCAGCAAAGACGCCAGCGTTTCCGGTGTCGGCTGACGTATTCCGTCCTGAAGGGCTTCAAGTTCACCCTGTAACACCGCCAGCGGGGTGCGCAGCTCGTGTGAGACATCCGCCATATAATCGCGGCGCATCAGCTCGTTTTTTTCCAGCGTGGAGGCTAGCTGATTAAAATCATCAGCCAGCCGGGCAATTTCATCTTTGCCGTGAACCGGCACACGGCTGCTGAAGTTACCTGCTGCCAGCTGGTGTGTACCTTCCGCCAGCCGTTTGACAGGCCGCAGAAAACCGCGGGTCAGCAGCCAGGTGACCACCAGAGTGACCAGCAGCACCAGCGCCGAGACTATCCAGCTGGTACGTGCCTGCTGATGTGAAAAGCTTTGGTCGGCGGCCCGGTTGATCTTGTCATCTGCCGGCATGACCACCCAGCCGACGGTATTACCGTTATATTTTACCGGCTTACGGTAGAGTTCTCCTTTCGGCACCGGGCCGTGCCCGAACAGGCGGCGATCATCCTCATCCAGCAGCCAGAAGCGCATTTTCCACCCGCGTTCCATATGCTGCATATGGCGGTCGGTATCCAGCGCCCGCAGTGCCTGCATAAAACCGCGCTGATTATTACGCAGAAAAGACCAGCTGCCGTAATCGGCGTACTGCTCAGCGACAACATCGGCGATCATTTCGGTCCGGTCTTCGGCAGAACGCTGAAGATAGCCGAGGAATCCCTGCTCAAAGCTGAAGCGGATAGCCAGATGCATCGTCAGCACCACCAGCATACAGGTGGCAAAAATGGCAAGAAACAGTTTGTGGCCTATGCCGGTTTTCATGCATTTTCCTCCGTACTGAGAACGGATTGTCCGGCGGATCCACCGGTTTTTTTACGGCGCAGCCGGTCAAAGAACAGGTAAATCACCGGCGTGGTATAGAGTGTCAGGATCTGGCTGACCAGCAACCCGCCGACCACGGTTATCCCGAGCGGCTGGCGCAGTTCCGCACCGTCTCCGCTGCCGAGTGCCAGCGGCAGCGCACCGAACAGCGCGGCCAGGGTGGTCATCAGGATCGGGCGGAAGCGCAGCAGACAGGCCCGGAAAATCGCATCCCGTGCGCTCTGCCCGCCGCGCTGGGCGGCAATGGCGAAGTCCACCATAATAATGGCGTTTTTCTTCACAATCCCGATCAACAGCATTATTCCTATCAGCGCGATCAGACTGAACGGCGTATCAAAGAAGCGCAGCGCCAGCAGTGCGCCGACCCCCGCTGAGGGCAGGGTGGATAAGATGGTCAGCGGATGAATAAAGCTCTCATACAGCATGCCGAGCACCAGATACACCGTGATAATGGCAGCGATAATCAGCAGCACCTGAGACTGTAATGTCTCCTGGAACAGCTGTGCGGTCCCGGCAAAGGTACCGCGCACCCCGGACGGCACACCCAGCTCCACCATGGTGCGCTCTACCGCCGCCACGGCATCTGACAGAGAATACCCCTGCGCCACGTCAAAGCCGATTGTTGATGCCGCCGACAGCCCCTGATGGTTAACACTCAGCGGCGCATTCGCCGGACGCCATTGTGCGAAATACGCCAGCGGAACCGGTTGTCCCTCTTTATTGATGACAAACATTTTGTCCAGTGCGCTGACATCCTGTGTATATTGCGGTGCGACTTCCATCACTACTTTATACTGGTTCAGCGGTTCATAAATGGTGGAGATCTGCCGCTGACCGAAGGCGTTATTCAGCAGGTTATTGGCATCATTAACACTGATCCCGAGCTGCGCCATCACATCACGGTCATAAGTCAGCGCCATCTCCGCGCCTTTATCTTCTTTATCCGAGTTGACATCGGTCAGCTGCGGCAGTTCGCCGAGGGCTTTGCGGATTTTCGGCTCCCATTCGCGCAGCAGGGATAAATCATCCGCCAGCAGGGAATACTGATAACTGGAGTTGGACTGACGCCCGCCTGCCCGCACATCCTGTACCGGGATCAGGAACAGATTGGCACCCGGTTCATCCGCGAGGGTGACACGCAGCCGGTTGATCACATCCTGGGCGCTGTCTGTCCGCTCATCCAGCGGATTGAGTGAGATAAACATAAACCCGCTGTTTACCCGCCCGCCGCCGGTAAAGCCGGTGACACTGGCAACATCTTTATCACTGTGAATGCGCTGCATAAAGGTGCGCATTTTCTGCTCCATAGACTGGAACGAAATGCTCTGGTCAGCACGGACAAAACCCAGCAGTCGCCCGGTATCCTGATCCGGGAAAAAGGTTTTCGGTACAGAGATATAGAGCCAGACCGCGAGAGCAATGGTGCCGGTGAAAATCAGCAGCACCCAGCGGCTGTGTGCCAGTACCACGGTCAGGCTGCGCCCGTACCATTGCTGGATGCGGAACAGTATCCGGCCCGCGCCGCGTTTGCGCTCCCGCGCCGGTGCCGCACGGTTTTTCAGCAAATGAGCACAAAGCATCGGGGTGAGTGTCAGGGAGATCACCAGCGAGATAGCAATGGCGGTGGTCAGGGTGATGGCAAATTCGCGGAACAACCGCCCGACCAGGCCATCCATCAGCAGCAGCGGGATAAACACCGCCACCAGGGAGATGCTCATGGAAAGCACGGTAAACCCGACTTCGCTGACCCCTTTGAGGGCGGCTTCTTTGGGTTTCAGGCCGTTTTCAATATGACGGGCGATATTCTCCAGCACCACAATCGCATCATCCACCACAAAGCCGGTGGCGACGGTTAGCGCCATCAGTGACAGGTTATTGAGGCTGAACCCGCACAAATACATGGCACTGAAGGTACCGATAAGAGAAACCGGCACGGCCAGCGCCGGGATAATGGTGGCGCGTCCGGAACGCAGAAACAGGAACACCACCAGGATCACCAGCCCCACCGCAATGGTCAGTGCGCGTTCCACTTCGGTCAGTGAGGCGCGGATGGTCGGTGTGCGATCCTGCGCGACCTGCAAATCCACACTGGCGGGAATGGCATCCTGTAATACCGGCAGCTGTTCGCGGATACGGGCCACGGTGGCGATAATATTGGCACCGGCTTCACGGCGGATCACCAGCAGGATCGCAGGCTTGCCGTTGCTCATTCCGGCGGCGCGGACGTTTTGTACCGAGTCTTTCACGGTGGCGACATCTGCCAGGCGTACCGCCGCGCCGTCATTGTAATGCACAATCAGCGGACGATAATCCTCCGCCGTTTTCAGTTCACTGTTACTGTCAATCTGCCAGCGGCGTTCATTGTCAGACAGCGATCCCTGCGGACGCAATATGTTGGCATCGGTAATCGCTTTGCGCACGCTGTCGAGGGAAACCCCCTGGTTAAACAGCTGTGACGGATTAAGCTCCACACGCACGGCAGGCAGCGAGCCGCCGCCGACTGAAACCTCACTCACGCCTTCAATCTGAGACAGGCGCTGTGCCAGCCGGGTAGAGGCGATATCATAGAGTTTGCCGGTATCGAGGGTGTCCGATGTCAGCGTCAGGATCATAATCGGTGCATCGGACGGGTTGGATTTATAGTAACGGGGGCGTGACGGCATCCCGGACGGCAGCAGGTTCTGCGCGGCGTTGAGTGCCGCCTGCACATCCCGTGCAGCACCGTTGATATCGCGGTTAAGCTCAAATTCCAGGGTGATACTGGTACTGCCGAGGGAGCTGGAGGATGTCATTTCTGATACCCCGGCTATCTGCCCGAGTGAGCGCTCCAGCGGCGTGGCGACAGAGGAGGCCATGGTTTCCGGCGAGGCACCCGGCAGTGAGGCCGTGACATTAATCACCGGATAATCCACCTGCGGCAGCGGTGCCACCGGCAGGAACAGGAAGCTGATCGCCCCGCACAGGGTGATGGCGAGGCTTATCAGCGTCGTCGCCACCGGGCGGGCGATAAACAGGGCGAACAGCCTCATGATGAGGCTCCTGTGTTGTCACTTTCCGGGGTAAACCGGGCGTTATCGCGCCAGTGAGACAGGCGGTCAAACAGCAGGTAAATCACCGGGGTGGTAAAGAGGGTCAGGATCTGGCTCATAATCAGCCCGCCGACCATACAGACCCCCAGCGGCTGGCGCAGCTCGGCACCAACCCCGGTACTGAGCATCAGCGGCACCGCACCAAACAGCGCAGCCATAGTGGTCATCAGGATCGGGCGGAAACGCAGAAGACACGCCTGATAGATCGCATCATACGGTGACAGTCCCTGTTCGCGTTCTGCGGCAAGGGCGAAGTCAATCATCATAATGGCGTTTTTCTTCACAATCCCGATCAGCAGAATAATACCGATAATCGCGATCACATCCAGCTCATTGCCCGCCATCATCAGCGCCAGCAGGGCACCGACCCCGGCAGTGGGCAGGGTGGAGAGAATAGTAATCGGGTGAATAAAACTTTCATACAGAATGCCGAGTACAATGTACATTGCCACCACAGCGGCGAGGATCAGCCACAGGGTGTTGGACAAGGCATTTTCAAAGGCGAGAGTCGCGCCCTGGAATTGGGTGGTGATATCTTTCGGCAGGCCGATACGCTGCTCCGCTGATTTCACCGCATTAACAGCCGCTTCCAGCGAACCACCCGCCGGGATATTAAAGGAGAAAGTGGCGGACGGGAACTGCGCCAGATGATTGATCGCCAGCGGCCCGAAGCGCTGCGAAACAGTGGCAAAGGCTGATAACGGCACAGAATTGCCGTCTTTGTTGGTCAGACGGATGCTGCTGAGCGCATCCGCGCCCGGTGTCAGTGCGGTGTTATTTTCCAGCACCACGCGGTACTGGCTGGCTTGGGTATAAATCGTGGAGATCAGACGCTGACCGAACGCATTGTATAGCGCGTTATCAATGTTGGTCATGGTCAGCCCCAGCCGTGATGCGGTGTCACGGTCGATATCGATATAAGCCACCAGCCCTTTGTTCTGCCAGTCATTGCCGGTGTCAGTCAGGGCATCACTGCTCTCTAATTCCGTCATCAGACGCGGTACCCACAGATCAAGCTCCTCAAGGGAATTCGCCTGTAAGGTAAACTGATACTGGGTGCGGGAGGTTTGGGTATCGATAGTCAGATCCTGAGACGGCTGGAGATACAGCTTCACACCGGGCAGGGTATCGGCCTTTTCCTGTAACCGCGTGATGATAGCTTCCGCGCGGTCAGCCCGCTCAGACAGCGGTTTCAGGGTGATTTGCAGACGCCCGGTGTTCAGTGTGGCATTGCTGCAGATCCGAGCAGTGATGCCGGGTGTTCAGGGTGCCATGGCTGCCGTCGATACCGGCAAACGCCGCAATATTGGCGACCGCCGGGTCATCGGCCAGCAGACGGCTGACCGCCTGTTGTTTCTCACTCATGGCCTGAAATGACACGGACTGCGGCGCTTCCAGCGTGCCCTGAATCAGTCCGTTATCCTGGATCGGGAAAAAGCCTTTCGGAATAAACAGATAGAGGATGACGGTGAGCGCCATGGTACTGAACGCAACGCCGAGTGTCAGCCACTGGTGGCGCAGCACCCACGTCAGCCAGCGACCGTAACCGGCAATCACCCGCTCAAAAAAGCGTTCGGTGGCGCGGTTAAAGCGGTTATGGCGGTGAGCAGATTCCGGTTTCAGGAACCGGGCGCACATCATCGGTGTCAGTGTCAGTGACACGATACCGGAAATCAGGATCGCCACCGCAAGGGTGATGGCAAACTCACGGAACAGGCGACCAACAATATCCCCCATAAATAACAGAGGGATTAACACGGCAATCAGCGAGAAGGTCAGTGAGATAATGGTAAAGCCAATCTCACCGGCACCTTTCAGGGCTGCGGTCAGCGGCTTGTCGCCTTTTTCCAGATAGCGGGCGATGTTTTCCACCACCACAATTGCATCATCCACCACAAATCCGGTGGCGATAGTCAGCGCCATCAGTGTCAGATTATTGACGGAAAAGCCGCAGAAATACATCACCGCGAACGTACCGACCAGCGAAAGCGGTACCGCCACTCCGGGGATCAGGGTCGCAGCCATATTGCGCAGGAACAGGTACATCACCATGATCACCAGCGCAATAGCTAAGAATAATTCAAACTGCACATCTTTGACTGAGGCGCGGATTGCATCTGTCCGGTCAGTCAGAACCGTCACGGTCACGGATTCCGGCAGCGTTTCCACCAGTTCCGGGATCAGCGCCCGGATGGTATCGGTGGTGGCAATCACGTTCGCGCCGGGCTGGCGCTGCACATTGATGACAATGGCCTGTTTATCATTAACCCAGGCACCCAGTTGGGTGTTTTCCGGCCCTTCCTGCACAGTTGCCACATCCCGCAGGCGGATTGGCGCATTGTTTTTGTAGCTGACAATCAGGTTCTGATAATCTTCCGCCGATTTCATCTGATCGTTGGCGGACAGCGTTACCGAGCGCGCCGGGCCGTCAAGGCTCCCTTTGGCGGAGTTGACGTTGGCGTTGTTAATCGCGGTGCGGATAGTTTCACTGTCCAGCCCGTAAGCGGCGACAGCATTGGCATTGAGCTGCACCCGCACAGCAGGGCGTTGACCGCCCGCCAGTGTCACCAGACCGACGCCTTCCACCTGGGAGATTTTCTGGGCGATACGGTTTTCCACCATGTCCTGTAACCGTGTCATCGGCATGGCATCGGAGGTGACGGCAAGGGTCAGAACCGGCGGATCTGCCGGGTTCACTTTGCTGTAAATCGGCGGATAAGGCAGGTCATTCGGCAGCCGATTGGGTGGTGGGGTTGTGGAACCGCATGCTTCCTGCACCGCCACATCAAGCGGCAGGGAGAGCTGGAACATCAGGGTAATCACAGAGGCACCGCCCGAGCTTTGCGACGACATCTGTTTCAGTCCGGACATCTGCCCGAACTGACGCTCCAGCGGTGCGGTCACGGCGGAGGTCATCACATCCGGACTGGCACCGGGATAGAGCGTGACTACGCGGATAGTCGGGTAATCCACTTCCGGCAGCGACGAGACCGGCAACCAATCGGGTCCTTGCGTTCGCCGCCAATCCCTGCCAGCAGGATCGCCAGCATAAACAGGCTGGTGGCGACCGGACGCAGAATAAACAGACGGGACGGGCCGCCTGCACGGGTTTCAGGATTATGTCCGGACATCAGGCCTTATCTCCGGCTGCGGCTTTTTTTTCACCGGAAACGACGTCCACCTGTGCGCCGTCAGTCAGGCGGTCGATTCCGTCGGTCACCAGGACATCACCGGCGCTGACGCCGCTTTTGATCACCACGCGCTCCGGGGTCTGTAATTCCACATCCACAATCTGTTTGCGGACTTTATTTCCGGCTTCCAGCAGCCAGACATAGTTGCCTTCGGTGCCCATCTGCAGTGCGGCATTCGGGATCACCACGGCATTTTCCAGCTGCCCGACCTGCAGCAGTACATTGACAAACTGGTTCGGGAACAGCAGGTCATCATCATTGGTAAACCGCGCTTTGGCTTTGATTGTACCGGTGGCGGCATCTATCTGGTTATCCAGTGTCAGCAGTTTGCCCTGTGCCAGGCGGATGCTGTTATCTTTGCTCAGTGCGGTGACGGTAAGTGCCGGCAGGGTGTGCTGCGCCATGCGGATCAGCGGGATATCATTTTCCGGAACGGTAAACAGCACATCGGCAGGTGCGGTCTGGTTGATCACCACCAGCGGCATGGCGGTTCCGGCAGTAATAAAGTTGCCGGTATCCACCTGACGCAGCCCCATTTTTCCGCTGATAGGCGCGGTAATTCGACTGTAGGTCAGTTGCAGTTTCGCGCTGTCGATAGCCGCCTGATCCACCTTAATACCGGCTTCTGCCGATTTGACGGTTGCCTGCTGGGTATCCAGCTCCTGTTGTGAAATCACATTAGTGGCGGGCATTGGCGAGCGGGGCCTGATCTTTGGCGAGCTGTCCCTGAGCCTGGGCCAGCTGGATCTCAAACGGACGCGGATCGATAGTGAACAGTAAATCACCGGCATTCACTTTCTGTCCTTCCTCAAAATGGATCTGCATCAGCTGGCCTTCCACGCGGCTGGTTACCGTCACGGAATTTGCTGCCTGTACGGTACCGAGTGCTGACAAGGTGCGGGGAATGGTCTCCGAAACGGCGTAGGCTACCTGTACCGGTGCCAGCGGCGGGCGGCCGGGGCGGGTACTGTTTTTTCCCGCTTTACAATCA
>OCAE01000624.1_pt1 | contig 20894 bp, 16 predicted proteins | sample 1495581 | NCBI WGS metagenome assembly OCAE01 (sample SAMEA2580278, study PRJEB22360) | human gut metagenome | biome: human gut; feature: human-associated habitat; material: faeces | place: Denmark | collected 2008/2010 | reverse complement strand
ATGGAAAAAGGCACCGGCTGCGTGAAGATCACCCCGGCACACGACTTTAACGACTACGAAGTCGGGAAACGTCACGGCCTGCCGATGATCAACATTCTGACCTTTGACGGTGACATCCGTGAAACCGCGGAAGTGTACGACACCAAAGGTGAAGAGTCTGACGTTTACTCCAACGCAATCCCGGCTGAGTTCCAGAAGCTGGAGCGCTTTGCCGCGCGTAAAGCAGTGGTTGCCGCCGTTGATGCGATGGGCCTGCTGGAAGAAATTAAACCTCACGATCTGACCGTTCCTTACGGCGACCGTGGCGGCGTGGTTATCGAACCGATGCTGACCGACCAGTGGTACGTCCGTGCCGACGTGCTGGCAAAACCGGCGGTTGAAGCGGTTGAAAACGGCGACATTCAGTTCGTACCGAAGCAGTACGAAAACATGTACTTCTCCTGGATGCGCGATATTCAGGACTGGTGTATTTCCCGTCAGCTGTGGTGGGGTCACCGCATCCCGGCATGGTATGACAACGACGGCAACGTCTATGTTGGCCGTACCGAAGACGAAGTGCGTCAGGAAAACAACCTCGGCGCCGACGTTGCGCTGCGTCAGGACGAAGACGTTCTCGACACCTGGTTCTCCTCCGCGCTGTGGACCTTCTCTACCCTAGGCTGGCCGGAAAATACCGACGCGCTGCGTCAGTTCCACCCAACCAGCGTGATGGTCTCCGGCTTCGACATTATCTTCTTCTGGATTGCCCGCATGATCATGATGACCATGCACTTCATCAAAGATGAAAACGGCAAGCCGCAGGTGCCGTTCCATACCGTCTACATGACCGGTCTGATTCGTGACGACGAAGGGCAGAAAATGTCCAAATCCAAGGGCAACGTCATTGACCCGCTGGATATGGTCGACGGGATTTCCCTGGCAGACCTGCTGGAGAAACGTACCGGCAACATGATGCAGCCGCAGCTGGCAGAGAAGATTGCTAAGCGTACCGAGAAACAGTTCCCGGACGGCATTGAGCCGCACGGCACCGACGCCCTGCGCTTCACCCTGGCCGCGCTCGCCTCTACCGGTCGCGACATCAACTGGGATATGAAGCGTCTGGAAGGTTACCGTAACTTCTGTAACAAGCTGTGGAACGCCAGCCGCTTCGTGCTGATGAACACCGAAGATCAGGATTGCGGTTTCAACGGCGGCGAAATGACCCTGTCTCTGGCCGACCGCTGGATCCTGGCTGAATTCAACCAGACCATCAAAGCGTACCGTGAAGCGCTGGATAACTTCCGCTTCGATATCGCCGCGGGCATTCTGTACGAGTTCACCTGGAACCAGTTCTGCGACTGGTATCTGGAGCTGACCAAGCCGGTAATGACCGGAGGAACTGATGCTGAACTGCGCGGTACCCGCAATACGCTGGTGACCGTGCTGGAAGGTCTGCTGCGCCTGGCGCACCCGATCATTCCGTTCATCACCGAAACCATCTGGCAGCGCGTGAAAGTGATTTGTGGCAACACCGCAGATACCATCATGCTACAGCCGTTCCCGGAATATAACGCGGCTCAGGTAGATGAAGCGGCGCTGGCCGATACCGAATGGCTGAAGCAGGCGATCGTTGCCGTACGTAACATCCGCGCGGAAATGAACATTGCCCCGGGTAAACCACTGGAGCTGTTGCTGCGTGGTTGCAGCGCGGATGCGATGCGTCGTGTGAACGACAACAAGAGCTTCCTGCTGAACCTGGCGCGTCTGGAAAGCATCACCGTGCTACCTGCCGATGACAAAGGTCCGGTCTCCGTGACCAAAATCATCGACGGCGCCGAGCTGCTGATCCCGATGGCTGGCCTCATCAACAAAGAAGATGAGCTGGCGCGTCTGGCAAAAGAAGTGGCGAAAATCGAAGGTGAAATTAGCCGTATCGAAAACAAACTGGCTAACGAAGGCTTTGTGGCGCGCGCGCCGGAAGCGGTCATCGCTAAAGAGCGTGAGAAGCTGGAAGGCTACGCCGAAGCGAAAGCGAAGCTGGTTGAGCAGCAGGCGGTCATCGCCGCGCTGTAATCGAATAACCGGATAACGGTAATGTAAAAAGGCCGGAGCATGCTCCGGCCTTTTTGTATCAGGCTTGTTGTATCAAATAAATGGAACCTGCGGCATCATACCGCGTGAAAGCACCGCAATCGGCCCTGTCTCGGGTTGTTCATCATGGTCAGTCAGTTCCAGAGTATCCAGATCGCCATCAACCCAGGTATTCGCCGCCAGGAAACGCAGATAGCGCATCTTCATTAACGGATAGGCCAGCCCCAGCGTAATGGACGATACCACGGCAATCAGCACCCACTGCACCACCAGCGCATGAAATGCGATACCGGAATGAAAACGGATACCGCCGTTCGCGAGCGTCAGACTGTTCATAAAATGATTACGCAAACCCATCCACATATACCCAGTGGAAAGCAGAATGGCAGCGAAATAGAGCAGGTAGCAGGCGATGATTTGTCCCTGGTACTCAAGGATCAGTGCAAACTGCGCCTCCTCACTCATCCCGCCCATCATGCTGGCCATCATGATGGCGCTGAAAATGCCGGAAAAGAGCCAGGCAATCATCGCCAGGAAAGGCACAACGATCAGCATCGACAGGAAACACACTTTAATGCACTGTTTTACGCTTACCGCAACAGCGAAACGATGAATACCAAACTGACCGCCCTCACCGAGCAGCGTAATCCATTTCGCATACACGACACCGGCAATAACGCCGGCGCCTGCCAGGAAAATAACGAATGCTAACAGGACTTTTGTAATAATAGCCGTAACGCTGTCACCAGGAATATTCACCACCAGGAGAATAATCACCGTCAGCAGAATATAAAGCACAACGGGTAATCCCATCATCACCCACCATGCACGTCCCAATGGGCTGTGAAAGTTAAAGCGCACATTATTCAGTGTGGTCATCATGGCATTATATTTTATGCTTTTGACCATAAAGAGGGGTAATACCAGGAAAAATACCAACAGTAACACCAGTTCAAGCGCGGGCACGACAGCGAAGAAAGAGATCAAGATAATAACAAAAACCAGGAACAACCAGCTTAATAATATTGCCAGTCCCGTCGCATGGTAGCCAAAACGCGCACCGTTCAATTCCATATTTTCATAAATATAGCGACGACTGCGCACCATCGCCCATGGTGTATAGATGCCAAGAGTAATGATACATAGAATGATATTAGTCAGGCAGATCATAAAATATTCTCCGGCGCGACCATGAAAGTCAAACTGCCAACGAGACTGCTGCCCGTTTTTTACTACTGAGTCCATAACAATTCCTTTGTTTGCCAAATATAAAAATGAAAACTATTAAATAATATCACTATCAGAAAACGCAGAATAACCCGTTCAGTGAAGAAACGCTTGTTTTTTTACGTACTGCTTGCATGCTTTCACAGACAGTGATATCAATTATAATTATATATATGTAGATTTAATTAAACGAAAATATGAGTAATCAACAGCATCAGTCCCTCACTCTCCGTCCCCTTTGCGTACAGGATAATCCTGTCATCGCGGCGGTTATCCGCCAGGTGTCCGCCGAATATGGTCTCACCGCTGACAAAGGCTATACGGTTGCCGATCCGAATCTGGACGAACTGTATCAGCTCTACTCTCAGCCAGGCCATGCGTATTGGGTGGTGGAGCGTAATGGGGAAATCGTGGGCGGTGGCGGAATTGCCCCGTTAACGTGTAGCGAACCCGATATTTGCGAGCTGCAAAAAATGTACTTTTTGCCCGCGGCGCGCGGACAAGGCATGGCGAAAAAGCTGGCGCTGATGGCGATGGACCACGCTCGCGCGCAGGGATTTAAACACTGCTATCTGGAAACCACCGCCTTTTTACGCGAGGCGATTGGCCTGTACGAACATTTAGGGTTTGAGCATATCAGCGAACCGCTGGGCTGCACCGGGCACGTCGATTGCGAAGTGCGCATGCTCAAACCCCTGTAAAGCAGGTTATTGCATCTCAGGCGATACCGAAAGTCGAATCACGCCAGCGGCCTGCGCGGCTGGCAATTTCAGCACTTCCACCCACATATCCTGCACCAGATCGCAGACAACCTTTTCTTTCCCCACGCCCTTCTGCGGCTCAGCCATAAGCTGTACATCCTGCCCGTAACGCTGCACCAGCACCGGTACGACGTTTTGCAGATCCTCCATGGCCTGTTGTTTCTCAGCCTCTGTCACCGTGTGTTTATTGACACCATACGCCGCGCGCATCATCGTGGCATCGCCTTCCATACGCCGTTTCAGAATATCCTGCGAGATAAAACGCGTCGGGTTAATCCCGCCTTTGACCTGCGGGAAGAGAAAGCGGAAACACTCGTCGTCGCCTTTTTTCTGCACCGCGGCAATCTGTTCGAGATTGATCTTCATATAGTCAACGACGTTGCTGTCCGGCGCCTGCTGTAAACGCGACATCTGAATTTGTAGCACCTGCGGTTGAATGGTATCGATAATTTGCTGCTCGGTTTTACCTTCATTTTTTAGCTGCAGCGCCTGTGTACGAAGATGGATCCAGAATGTCGGCTCCTGTTCCTTCAGTACCTGAAACGTCGGCATTTGCAGTAGCGCGGCATCAAACTGCTGCTCTTCCGTTTGACCGGATGCCGCTTTTTCTCGCGGGATCAGGTAGTGCACGTCAAAGAGGTTCCACGCGACGATCGCCACAATCATCAGCACCGCGCCAGAGGCTTTCCCCACCCAGCCTTTTTTACGCATCAGCCCAATCACCGCAGCGATAACCGCGCCGACGTAGCCTGCGAGAAGTACATGTGTCCAGTTCATCGGTATTCCTTGCCCTGAAAAGGAGACATTTTTCCCTGCTCGCGACGGGATGTCACCTTACAGCAGGCAGAACTACCGAAATTAAGAGGCGACGGGGACGCCGCTGTGAAAGCGAAACTCATTGTCCGGCGAGGCTATCAGCGCAGCTTCCACTTCACCAAAATGACGGACGCGGGGAGAAATATCCTCCTGCGACACCTGTTGCGCCAGCGCCAGGTAGTCCTGAAAGTGGCGCGCTTCGGAGCGCAGTAGCGACAGGTAGAACTTTTGCAGGTCGTCATCGAGAAACGGGGCCAGCGCGGCAAAGCGTTCGCAGGAGCGTGCTTCGATGTAAGCCCCACAAATCAGCTTATCAATCAGCGTCAGCGGTTCATGCGTGCGCACCGCTTTCAGCATCCCTTTTGCGTAGCGACTGGCGGTGATCTTCACGTAAGGAATATTTCTGGCCTGCATCGCTTCGCGCACCTGCCAGAAGTGGTGCAGTTCTTCTTTTATCAACAGCACCATGCTGTCGATAAGCTGGCGGCCCCACGGATCGTCCGTTTCTGGCATCACGCTTTTACCAATCTGTTTATGGAGCGCGACAAAGTCCGGTTCCGGCCCTTCGCGGAAGGCAAAGGCTTCATACGGCTGCAGCCAGGCGAGCAGCGCATCCGCACCCGGTTTATCCGCCACGTACTTACGCACCAGCAGCATCGCCGTTTGCGCCGCCTTAAGTTCGCAAATCAAATGATCGGTGAGCAGCAGAGGAAGGTTTTGCGGATCGCGCGCCTGGTCAATCCAGGCCTGCGGGGTAGGACAGTGTAGAAACTGGCGTGCCGGGGAGAGAATTTGCGGATAGTCCATGTGTAACCTGTCGAAAGAGTACGGCAGCAAACTGCCGTACTTTTTTAACGTGCGGGGATTTTAGTGACGCACGCCGTCGTCATCTTCGTCGACGTAGTCTTCGTCGTCGCCCTCTTCACCTTCTTCACCGTTCGGATCTTCAAAGTAGGTGCCCCAGCCGTCGTATTCAACGTCATATTTCTCTGCCAGGTTCATCAGTTGCTCAACCTGCGCGTCGATAAGATCGGCTTTCAGCGCACATTCACTGAGGATATCGCAGCAAATGACGGTGTCGCCTTCTTCCACTTCCAGCTCTTCCGGCTCGGTCACTTCGTAGCCAAGTTTAAACGCTTCAACCGCGGCTTTTTCCAGGGTTTCGAAATCGTCTGCGGAAAGATGGTGCTCGATGGTATACAGCGCGTCCGGGTCGCTGCCATCATCCAGTAATTCTTCAATAATCAGGCGCGTTTCTTCACGCTGCTCTTCCAGTTGTTCCGGGTTTGCCATGGCTGAAAGCCCCCTGGCCCCGTTCCTCATAATGTCCTGCCGATACTCTTATTGTCACATACCACCGTCGTTGCCTCCACCTTTCCAGAAAAGATTTGTTAAACGGGGTTGCAAATGCATAATCATCCATATAAATTGAATTTTAATTCAATAGATGGCATCAGCCATGGGAGGGAACTATGTCAGGTTTTTATCAGAAGCATTTTTTAAAGTTACTCGATTTCACCTCTGCTGAACTCAACGCACTTATCCAACTTGCCGCAAAACTGAAAGCCGATAAGAAAAACGGCAAAGAAGAACAAAAACTTACAGGCAAAAACATCGCGCTCATCTTCGAAAAAGACTCGACCCGTACACGATGCTCTTTCGAAGTTGCCGCTTACGACCAGGGCGCTCGCGTCACTTATCTCGGTTCCAGCGGGAGCCAGATTGGGCATAAAGAGTCAATTAAGGACACCGCACGCGTGCTGGGCAGGATGTATGACGGCATTCAGTATCGCGGTTACGGTCAGGAAGTGGTCGAAACGCTGGCCGACTATGCCGGTGTACCGGTATGGAACGGGTTGACCAATGAGTTCCATCCCACCCAGTTGCTGGCCGACCTGCTGACAATGCAGGAACATTTACCGGGCACAGCGTTTAACGACATGACGCTGGTTTACGCCGGTGATGCGCGCAATAACATGGGTAACTCAATGCTGGAAGCCGCCGCACTCACCGGGCTTGATCTGCGTCTGGTGGCGCCAAAAGCCTGCTGGCCAGAAGCATCGCTGGTCGCAGAATGCAGCGCAATGGCGAAGAAAAATGGCGGCAACATTACGCTCACCGAAGATATCGCGGCAGGGGTGAAAGGTGCGGACTTTATCTACACCGACGTCTGGGTGTCGATGGGCGAACCAAAAGAGAAGTGGGCAGAGCGTATCGCCATGCTGCGTGACTATCAGGTCAACAGCCAGATGATGACGCTTTCCGGGAATCCGCAGGTGAAGTTCCTGCACTGCCTGCCCGCGTTTCATGACGACCAGACCACGCTCGGTAAAAAAATGGCGGAGGAATTTGGTCTGCATGGCGGGATGGAAGTCACCGATGAGGTATTTGAATCCCCGGCCAGTATTGTGTTCGACCAGGCCGAAAACCGGATGCATACCATTAAAGCCGTGATGGTGGCAACGCTGGCACAATAATGTTATCTGCAAAGAAAAACCCCACATAACAATGTGGGGTTCATTAGCAGTCTGAGGCGAAATCACCGTTTCCGCTCAGTATTACAACCGTGAATTACGCGCCCATTGGTGGCGTAAACGCGGTAAGTTCCAGCTCTGGTCCAGTGTATTTCTCCGCCATCACCAGCGCAGTGTTGCCCGCACAGCCATTCGCCAGACGCGAGGTCGGGATGTCTTTGGTAAGCACGTTGGCCCCGCCGTTTTTACAGATCCCGGTGCCAGCATAATCCAGATCCGGCCATGCGCCTTCATGGATACACACCACGCCCTGCTTGATGCCGTCGGTGACTTTCGCGCCGGTCAACACCTGGCCACGCGCGTTCCAGACACGCACCAAATCGCCGTCAGCAATGCCACGTTTTTTCGCATCTTCCGGATGGATGTAGAACGGCTCACGGTTAGCTACCGCATACTGTTTACGCAGCGACGCATAGTTAAGCTGGCTGTGTAAACGATGCGCCGGGTGCGCGGTCAGCAACTGCAGTTCACCCTCTTTAGCGTTGCCAGCCCACTCGTCTGGTTCCAGCCAGGTCGGATGTGCCGGGCAATCCTTATAGTTGAAGCCTTCGATGGTTTTCGAGTAGATCTCGATTTTACCGCTCGGCGTACCCAGCGGGTTCATCACCGGGTCCTTACGGAAATCGGCATAGCGCACAAATGCTTCTTCTTTCGGATTCTTACGCATTTCGATCAGCTTGTTCGCGTCCCAGAAGGCAGTGAACTGCGGCATATTGACGCGCTGCTGGCGAGCGCCTTTCTGCGCCACGTCGTAGAACTCGCGCAGCCAGTCCATTTCGCTCTTGCCTTCGGTATAGGCAGCTTTACCGCCTGGTTTCAGCAACTCCGCCATATCCGCGAACACGTCAAAATCGTTGCGGGCCTCGAATTGCGGTGGGATAGCTTGTTTCATCGGCACCAGATGCTGGTTGCTGTAGTCGCCGGTCATGGTCAGGTCGTTACGTTCAAACGATGTGGTGATCGGCAGAACAATATCAGCGTGCTTGGCGGCAGCCGTCCAGTAGCACTCGGAGATCACCACCAGTTCCGGTTTTTGCCAGGCTTTGACCAGGCGGTTGGTGTCCTGATGATGAGTGAAGTTGCCACCGCCAGCCCACCAGATCATGCGCAGATCGGGGAAGGTTTGTTCTTTACCATTATGCTGATATTTGCCGCCGGGGTTTTCCAGGGCTTCAACAATACGCGCAACCGGGAACGCTTCAACCGCATCGGAAGTTGCCCAGTCGTTACCAGCAGACGAGCCACCTGCGATTGTCGCTGAAATCGCCGACAGCACCCCGCCGCTACGGGTTGGGTTGCCGCCGTTAGAGTAATGGTAAGAGAAACCAAAACCGCCGCCCTCGGTACCAATCTGGCCGAGCATCGCCGCCAGGGTGACCAGCATCCAGTGGCGCTGTTCGCCATACTGCTGACGCTGAATGCCCCAGCCCGCCATCAGCATGGTTTTATTCTTGGCAAAGATTTCCGCCAGAATTTCCATTTGCTTCGCCGGAACGCCGCAAATCTTCTCGGCCCAGGCCGGATTTTTCGGCGTGTTGTCGCTTTTACCCGTCAGATAAGCTTCGAATTCGCCATAGCCAGTGGTGTATTTATCGAGGAAGGCTTTGTCATGCAGGCCTTTTTCTACCAGCGCGGACGCAATACCCAACATTAGCGCCACGTCGGTACCCATATTCGGCGCAATCCACTGCGCTTTATCCCCGAAGAAATCGATGGTTTCTGAGCGTTGCGGATCGATGGCGATAACGGTTTTGCCGGAGGCTTTCAGTTTATTGAAGTACTCGAGGCCTTGCTCATCAGTACTGGTCCAGGCAATTTTCAGGGTGTTCAGTGGGTTAAGGCCCCACAGGACCACCACCTGGCTATGTTCAAGGAGCAGCGGCCATGCCGTCTGCTGCTCGTAAACTTCTACCGAACCGACTACGTGCGGCATGATCACCTGTGCCGCGCCAGTAGAGTAGTCGCCGGTATGTCCGGTGTAGCCGCCCGCCATGCTCATGTAACGCTGAAGCAGCGTCTGCGCTTTGTGCAGTACGCCACTGGAGCGCCAGCCATAAGACCCCGCAAATACGGAAGAAGGGCCATGCTCGGCACGGATACGGGCGTGCTGTTCGTGAATGAGCTTCAGGGCGTCTTCCCATGACACTTTGACGAACTCGTCTTTACCACGTTTGCCGTCCGGTCTGCCCGGCGCATTCAGAAAGCCTTTACGTACCATCGGAGATTGAATACGGCACGGGGTATGCGCCTGATCCGGTGCGGTAGTTTGCAGATCGTTGGGAATCGTTTTCGCCAGCGCGCCGCGAGACGAAACAATTTTGCCGTCTTTAACCTCGATGTACATCGCTCCCCAACGCCCCGCAGTCAGGATCGCGTTACCCGGCGCGTCTGCGGCCCACGTCGGCATCGGGATTGCCGAGGTAATCATCATCGCGCCAGCGGAACCGCCAGCATATTTTATAAAGTTACGTCGTGTAAGGTTCATAGGTTTTCCTTTAATCGTAATTTTCAGTTATTCCTTGGCGGTAAAATCTTTGGCGTGATACTGGAACCAGCGAGTCAGGATGTCTAAATCCTCAGCGCTGATGTCCGTTCTCGCGCCCATCCCTTTTGCTACGGAAGGCCAGGCATTTAAGGTGTAATGTTCAGAAGAAATCGGCGCATGGCATCCGGAGCAATACGTTTTGTCGAGTGTTTTGGCGTAGTCCCAGATAGCGTCGGGTTTACCCAGTGCGGGTTCAGCCAGTGGCGCGCGTAGAGAAACCGTGCGCCACGCGTTTCCGTAAGGATCCTTTTCCCAGTCACTGGAGATTTTGAGTGCTTTTTGTCCTTCATCGGTAAGCGTGGCAAGGACTAAACGCTGGCCCGCCGCAAAGTAAATCACCTGCTCGGCGCCCTGCATTTGGCTACCGGTAATCTCCACTTCACGCGCATCGCCAGACTGACCCACCACGTTCAGTTTGGTGGCAGGGTAAACCGTGCCCAGATTGCCCAGTGCGGTAGGCGCGACGGGATACACTTCTTTTGCATCAGCCGGCGTCTGGCGTGCGCTTTCTATCAGTGCATCATGGGCTTTGGAGTCAATTGTGATTTCAGGCGGGAAGTGCGCGATACCTTTATGGCAATCAATACAGGTTTGTTTTTCTTTGATGCCCAGCGCATGCATTTTCTGCGCGTCGGCGCTCTGCTTTTGCAGATCCATGGCGTCAAACTGGTGACACGAGCGGCAGGTCGCCGAATCGTTGGCTTTCATTTGATCCCAGACGGTCTCCGCCATCTCAAGGCGGTGCGCCTCATATTTTTCCGGCGTATCAATTTTACCGGTGACAAACTCATGCCAGATATCCTTGCTGGCCCGAACTTTCGTGATCAGGTAATCCATACCCGATTGCGGAATATGGCAATCCTGGCACTCAGCGCGGATACCTTTTTGATTCATAAAGTGCGCAGAACCCTGGTACTCTTCATAGGGTGCTTGCATGGTGTGACAGGAGAGACAAAACGAGGTGTCTGAGGTTTTATGCATCACCCACATGGATGACAGCGCGAGAGTTCCCCCCAGGATAATGCCCACAAAAACAAGACCCGCTATCCACTTCCATTTCTTATTCATACCTTGCCCTGAAATTAATTCAAAAGTTAATATTTAATTTTGTGCGATATATTTTGCGGGATGCTTTTTCAACAAGAATTGATGTAACACAAAAGTGTTATTCACCAGAAAGAGTTAAACGTGCTTTTGATCGAGTTTTTGAAATTTAATAGGAAGTGTTACGGCTAACCGTATGTTGTAACTGAAGTTATCGCGATAGCGATATGAAATGAAATATACAACGACTAACTAAAACTGGCCACATCGTTATATATCTAAATATATAATGAAATAGCAAGATCGCGGTGCGCTAGTACTCACTGAAATAAACCGACCTTTACTGACAGGCTATCTTCTTAATGAATGCAACTGCCGTTTTTATATTTTTTACCGTTTTCGCAGGAGCAAGGAACTTTACGGCCAAATTTAAGATAAGGGATAAAAGGTACAGCCGCTCCGATTCAGGGAGCGGCTGGCCCGGCCCCGCCCTGGCTGGTTTAGGGATCTGGATATCCCGGCCTTGACTGTTTCAGGCCATCAGCAGTTTAACCACCGCTTTACGCACCGGCGCGGGTGCGCCGACGGCACACAGCGGTTTGTGCACTTCTTGCGGATAAAAGACGACAAAGTCGCCTTCATTCAGGATCAGCGTTTTCTCTTGCTCACCTTCCGCTAAAAACGCGATGTCTTTATCAGCCAGCCAGTCGGTATCCGGCTTACCGGCAGGCAGCACGCTGAAGGTCATCCCTTCCTGCCCTTTCAGCACGATCTGAATATCCAGATAGCGCGCGTGATACTCCGCCCGACGCTTCTCGAACGGCTCGGTCATATCTTCAGAAATCAGATAGAACAGACGGCTGCCGTCGATCTCATGTTTCCCCTTCTCCGTCGTTTCGGTGACGTTTGCCTTGATGTGCTCAATCGCCTGGCGAAGTTCTTCAGGAAGCCAGGATTGCAGATGGTGAATGTTACCAACGATCATCTCATACCCCTCATTCAAAACAGCGTTTCAATTTTGATTGTTATACGAAAAAATGCCCTGCCGTGCCATCGCTATCTTGCAAAGTTTTGCGTCAGCGCATGTTTATCGCTGGAGTTGTTGACTATCTGTTAACACCAAACAGTGTTCTATGCATATTTAGTGCATAAAATGTAAATTCAACCAAGGGAAAATCTTCATAACACACTGTTATAAAAAGAGTTATAAGAAAAACCGCCAGGCGATCACAATTCATTTCCCTTACTCAATCAATGATAATCACCATAGTTATTGCGCGATTTACTTTATGGTAAAAATAATATAATTCACAATACGCATATCTATGCATCGAATCATTATTATTCTATACAAATCATAGTGTTACATTACTTTCATTATTTTAACTCGCCAACAAATAATTAACACTGAAGAATAACCTGCCGTATAACTGCGTAGTAATTCAGTTTTATACTTTTTATTTTTGTTATTTCTCAGACCTCTGTCATATATTAATTAAGAAAAAACAAATAACCGAATGGATGTGAAACCCATCACATTCTCGACGTCTTAATAATTCAATGATGCCTCTCGAAAAATATCGGAACAGTTATGACTGCGAGCATTTTTATTATTCGCAGCCACCCCCTTTTTATTCCTGAAATAGAGTGAAAGGTATCGTAATGGAAAAACATTATGTCGGTTCTGAAATCGGCCAACTACGCAGTGTGATGTTGCATCGCCCTAATCTCAGCCTGAAACGCCTCACGCCATCTAACTGCCAGGAGCTCCTGTTTGATGACGTACTGTCGGTTGAACGCGCGGGTGAAGAGCATGATATTTTCGCCAACACGTTACGCGAGCAGGGTATCGAAGTCCTGTTACTGACTGATTTACTGACACAAACGCTGGATATCGCGGATGCAAAAAGCTGGCTGCTGGAAACACAAATCTCGGATTACCGACTTGGCCCTACTTTCGCCACCGATATCCGCGCCTGGCTTGCCGATATGTCGCATCGTGAACTGGCCCGTCATTTAAGCGGTGGACTCACCTACGGTGAAATTCCCGCCTCAATTAAAAATATGGTGGTCGATACCCACGATATTAATGACTTTATTATGAAGCCATTGCCGAACCATTTATTTACCCGTGACACTTCCTGCTGGATATATAACGGCGTCTCCATTAACCCAATGGCTAAACCGGCTCGCCAGCGCGAAACCAATAATCTGCGAGCCATCTATCGTTGGCATCCACAATTTGCCGACGGCGACTTTATTAAATATTTCGGCGACGAGAATATTAATTACGACCATGCCACCTTAGAAGGCGGTGATGTACTGGTGATCGGGCGCGGGGCCGTGCTGATCGGGATGTCTGAACGCACGACCCCGCAGGGGATCGAGTTTCTTGCCCAGTCTCTGTTTAAACATCGCCAGGCTGAACGGGTGATCGCCGTTGAGCTCCCCAAACACCGCTCCTGTATGCACCTCGATACCGTCATGACCCACATCGATATCGACACCTTCTCCGTTTACCCGGAAGTGGTGCGCCAGGACGTGCAGTGCTGGACCCTGACGCCAGACGGCCGCGGCGGCCTGAAACGTACCGAAGAACGCACGCTGGTTAACGCCATTGAGAAAGCACTCGGCATCGATCAAGTGCGCTTGATTACCACCGGCGGCGACGCCTTTGAAGCCGAGCGCGACCAGTGGAACGACGCCAACAACGTCCTCACGCTGCGCCCCGGCGTAGTCGTGGGCTACGAACGCAACATCTGGACCAACGAGAAATACGACAAAGCCGGCATCACCGTGCTGCCCATCCCCGGCGACGAACTGGGGCGCGGGCGCGGCGGCGCGCGCTGCATGAGTTGCCCACTGGAACGCGATGGCATTTAAGGAACCCACCATGCAAAACAAACCGACTTTGGTTGTCGCTCTGGGCGGCAATGCGTTGCTCAAGCGCGGCGAACCGCTGGAAGCCGATATCCAACGCAAGAACATCATCCTGGCGGCGAAAACGATCGCCCAACTCACTCAGCAATGGCGGGTGGTGCTGGTTCACGGCAACGGGCCGCAGGTGGGTCTACTGGCATTGCAGAACAGCGCCTATGACCGCGTCACCCCGTACCCGCTGGATATTCTCGGGGCGGAAAGCCAGGGGATGATCGGCTACATGCTGCAACAGGCGCTGAAAAATCAACTGCCGCAGCGGGAAATCAGCGTGCTGCTTACTCAGGTGGAAGTGGACGCAAACGATCCGGCCTTTCGCAACCCCACCAAGTATATCGGCCCGGTTTATGACCACGCACAGGCCGATGCGTTACAGGCGGAAAAAGGCTGGGTTTTCAAAGCAGACGGTAAAGCCTTTCGCCGCGTGGTGCCCTCACCACAGCCGAAACGCATTGTTGAGAGCGACGCCATCCAGGCACTGATCGCCCGCGATCACCTGGTCATCTGTAACGGTGGCGGCGGTGTGCCGGTCGTCGAGAGAGCGGACGGTTACCACGGCCTCGAAGCGGTGATCGACAAAGACCTCTCCGCCGCGCTGCTTGCCAGCCAGATCCACGCCGACGCGCTGCTGATCCTGACCGATGCCGACGCGGTGTACCTCGACTGGGGCAAACCCACCCAACGTCCGCTGGCGCAGGTGACGCCGAAACTGCTGAGCGAAATGCAGTTTGATGCAGGCTCAATGGGACCCAAAGTCAGCGCCTGCGCTGAATTTGTCAGCCGCTGCCACGGCATTGCGGGTATCGGTTCGCTGGCCGATGGCCCGGCCATTCTCGCCGGAGATAAAGGCACCCTGATTCGGCGTGAAACCGCCGATGTTGACGCGTAAGGCTTTTTTGCCGGATGGCGGCCTCGCCTTATCCGGCCTACACCGATTCACGTCCGTAGGCCTGATAAGCGCAGCGTCATCAGGCAGTTCATTTTAACAAGGATATATTGATGGCTATTTCACTGAAAAATCGCAACTTTTTGAAGCTTCTCGACTTTACTCCGGCGGAGATCCAGTTCCTGATCGATCTGGCGATTGAACTAAAAGCGGCGAAAAAAGCCGGACGCGAAAAGCAAACGCTGACCGGGAAAAATATCGCGCTGATATTCGAAAAAACCTCCACCCGCACCCGCTGTGCCTTTGAGGTCGGGGCATTTGACCAGGGCGCACAGGTCACTTACCTCGGGCCAAGCGGCTCGCAGATTGGGCATAAAGAGTCGATGAAAGATACCGCTCGCGTACTGGGCCGGATGTATGACGGCATCGAGTACCGCGGGTTCGGTCAACAGATCGTTGAGGAACTGGGGCAATACGCCGGGGTGCCGGTGTGGAACGGCCTGACTGACGAATTCCATCCTACGCAGATCCTCGCGGATCTGATGACCATGCTGGAGCACGCGCCTGGAAAAACGCTGCCCGAACTGAGCTTCGCTTACCTTGGCGATGCGCGTAACAACATGGGCAATTCACTGATGGTCGGTGCCGCGAAGATGGGCATGGATATTCGCCTCGTCGCGCCAAAATCCTTCTGGCCAGATGAAGCGCTGGTCGCCCAGTGCCGCAACATCGCCAGCACCACCGGGGCGCGCATTACGCTGACGGACGATGTTGAAGAGGGCGTTTACGACGTCGATTTCCTGTACACCGACGTCTGGGTCTCCATGGGTGAGCCGAAAGAGGCCTGGGCTGAACGCGTCAGCCTGATGACGCCGTACCAGATCAACCAGAAGGTTATCGACGCCACCGGCAATCCCAACGTGAAATTCATGCACTGCCTGCCCGCCTTCCATAACGAACACACCAAAGTGGGACGTGAAATCGAAGCGGCCTACGGCCTGAAAGGGCTGGAAGTCACGGAAGAGGTTTTTGAATCCGCTCACTCCATCGTGTTCGACGAAGCAGAAAACCGCATGCACACCATCAAAGCAGTGATGGTGGCGACGCTCGGCGACTAACCCACACGGAAAGCGCCGTCCGGGACGGCGTCTTTCTCCACGGTAGCTACTGGACCGAACGAACCGGGCGCGGGTGCCCCCTGACCCGCGTCTCACGTAAGGAGACCCATTATGCGAAACCAGGATTTTCCATGCCTCTTCGTTAATCTTTCGGTCATTCGTGACAACACCCGCACGCTGATCGCGCTGTGCCGCCAGCACGGCGTAGAGCCTGTCGGCGTCAATAAGCTGAGCTGTGAAGCTGCGAATGTCGCCAGAGCCATGATTGATGCCGGTATCAGCACGATTGCGGATTCCCGGATCCAGAATCTCAAAAAAATAGCCGATCTGCCCGTCGACAAACTGCTGCTGCGTCTGCCGCAGATAAGCCTGGCGCACGACATCGTGGCCTATGCGGATATTTCGCTGAATTCCGAAGAGCATACGTTGCAGGCGCTCTCCGCAGCTGCAACGGCGCAGAACAAAACGCATCGGGTCATTTTGATGCACGACCTGGGCGATCTGCGCGAAGGCTGCATGGATCCACAGGAGACGCGACGTCTTGCGCGCCTGGTACACAAGGAACTGCCGGGACTGACGCTGGAAGGCCTTGGCGCCAATCTCGCCTGCTACGGCGGGGTGGAACCTACTACCGAAAACCAGCAGGCGCTGGTCGATCTCGCCCATGAGATAGAAGACGAACTGGGTATTGAACTGCGCACCATTTCCGGCGCCAGTTCTGCTGCCCTGTTCCTGCTGATCAACGGTGGGCTACCGACGGGCGTTAATCAACTGCGGCTTGGCGCATCGCTGATTATGGGATTCGGCCTGAATGACGAGCCGATCCCCGACACCCGCCAGGATGCCATCAAGCTCGGCGTGGAGATCATCGAGCTGAAAGATAAACCCTCCGTTCCGCGACACTCCACGGCACTGGATGCCATGGGGAGAAAGCCAGTATTCGAAGATCTTGGCGTACACCACCGGGCGCTCGCCGCACTCGGCGAGCAGGACGTCTCCTTCTCCCAGCTCCGGCCATTTGACCCCGGCGTCAAAGTGCTCGGCGCCAGTTCCGATCACCTGATCCTCGATGTCACCCACACCGCATCGGGATATCAGGTGGGCGACATCGTCTATTTCTCCCTGGGATACAGCGGCGTCTTGCAGTGCATGACCTCCGAATACGTCGGCAAGCAATACAGCTACTTCTAAAAATCACTCTCTGTCAGATTGAGGACTCTCTTCATGACTACTCTTGATACCAGCAAACCGGCTGCGGACGCTTCGGCCTCCCTGTCCGAAGGTAAGCTCAAACTTCCGGCACTAACGGCGCTTGTGGTCAGTGCGCTGATCGCCGCCGGGGTATTTTCCCTGCCGCAGAACATGGCGGCCAAAGCGGGCGCCGGCGCGATCCTGATCGGCTGGGGAATTACCTTTATCGGGATGTTAACCCTCGCCTTTGTTTTCCAGACCCTGGCGCATCGTAAAAGTGACGTTGAAGGCGGCGTGTATGGCTATGCCCGCGCGGGCTTTGGTGAGTACATCGGTTTTAACTCCGCCTGGGGTTACTGGATCTCGGCGTGGATCGGCAACGTTTCGTACTATGTGGTGATCTGTTCCGCCCTCGGCTCATTCAGCGCGCTCGGCTTCTTTGGTGATGGCACCACCCTTTCTGCGCTGATTGTGGGTTCAATTCTGCTCTGGAGCCTGCATTTCCTGATCTGTCGCGGCGTGCAGGGTGCAGCCCTGCTCAATCTGATCGGCACGGTCGCGAAAGTGGTTCCCCTGATCATGTTTGTTGTACTGGTCAGCGTCGCCTTTCAGGTTCGCACCTTTAAGATCGAATTCTGGGGCAATGAACAGCTCGGCTCCGTCATGGACCAGGTGAAAAACATCATGCTGGTCACCACCTGGGTTTTCATCGGCATTGAAGGCGCGGCCATGTACTCAGGCCGGGCAATGAAAAAATCAGACGTGGGTAAAGCTACCATGATTGGATTTTTCATCTCGATTCTGCTGTTCGTCGCCGTTTCGGTTCTGTCGCTGGGCGTCCTTTCCCAGCCCGAGCTCGCCCAGTTGAAAAACCCCTCGACTGCGGGCGTACTGGCTGCGGCGGTTGGGCCGTGGGGTGCCGCTCTGATGAACATCGGCCTTATCGTTTCCGTCGGTGCCGCGCTGCTGGCCTGGACGTTATTATCTGCGGAAACGGCGTACATGGCCGGTAAAGACGGCACCATGCCCAAATTTCTGGGCAAAGAAAACGCCAATAAAGCACCGGTTAACGCGCTGCTGCTGACCAATGGCCTGACCCAACTGTTCCTGATCATCGCCCATTTCCAACAGGCGGGGTATCTTGCGCTGCTGCTGCTTGCCACCTCAATGATCCTGATCCCCTATTTTCTCAGTGGTCTGTATGCCCTGAAAGTGGCGTGGCAGAGAGACGGTTACAGTAGTGATGAACAGCGTTCCATCACCCGCGACATCATCATCGGCGCGCTGGCAACACTCTATGGCGCCTGGCTGGTCTACGCCGCCGGGATGGAATATCTGCTGATGTCGATGATCCTCTACGCCCTCGGCATCATTTTTTATGTCTGGGCGCGGAAAGAGAAAAATGGGAGACTTTTCAATCCAATAGAGATCGTTCTGGCTATTATGGTGGTGGCGGCGGGGATCTACGCCGTCTACCTGTTGGCGACAGGCGTGCTCACGCTCAGTTGATGCACGTCAACACAGGGAAGACGAAGCGGCAAAACTCCGCCTTCCCTTAGACGACTAAGTGGAATATTTTCTCATGGAGATGCCATCCGTCAGGATGCTGAAGCGAGCTCCAGTAGAATTTCAATAAGCCGATCAAATACATCCCGGTTGAAATGGAGAACGTTTGCTTAGTGCGTCATCAATTAAAAATAGAAACATTGGGCAGACCTATTGGTTGTTATCTTCGGCTGATTACACTGGACTAACTGATGATGAAACTTTACCAACCCGCTTCAGAAAAAGAAGAACTACAGCTCTCTGTTTGTCAGCGCCTGATTGGCGAAAAAAGTTATCTCTCGCAGGAGGAGATCCGCCGCGATCTGCAAAACTACGGCTTTGAAACCATCAGCCAGTCGACGGTTTCCCGCCTGCTGAAAATTCTTGGCGTCATAAAAATTAGAAATACGAAAGGACAAAAAATTTATTCCGTAAATCCGCAATTGCGCCCTGCCCCCGATGCCGCCCGTTCGATTGCTGAAATGGTAGTGAGCGTGGAGCACAACAGCGAATTTATCCTTATCCATACTGCCGCCGGCTATGGTCGTGCCGTCGCCAGGATCCTCGATTACCATGCCCTGCCGGAGATTCTGGGAGTGATCGCGGGTAGCAGTATTGTCTGGGTTGCCCCACGGGTTGTACAGCGGACTGGTCTTGTCCACAAACAGATTAACTACTTACTAAAAATGAATTAATATTCATTAAAACCGTTTGCGTTGAATAAAAATGGCATTATTTGCTTGATCCGCAAACGGAGCTGAGTATAATCGCGGACAATTTGCCGGGAGGAAGTATGGTCCAGTGTGTACGACATTCTGTCTTACCGCGTCTGAAAACAGACGCTGGCCTGCCGTTTTTCTTTCCGTTGCTAACCTATTCCCAGCCCCTCAAATGAGGGGCTTTTTTTTGCCCAGGCGTCAGGAGATAAACATGGCTAACCCGCTATATCAAAAACACATCATTTCCATAAACGACCTCAGTCGCGACGACCTCAATCTGGTGCTGGCGACCGCGGCGAAATTAAAAGCTAACCCACAACCGGAACTGCTCAAGCACAAGGTGATTGCCAGCTGCTTCTTTGAAGCGTCTACTCGTACCCGCTTGTCGTTTGAAACCTCAATGCACCGCCTGGGTGCCAGCGTGGTCGGTTTCTCCGACAGCGCCAACACGTCGCTGGGCAAGAAAGGCGAAACGCTGGCGGATACCATCTCGGTTATCAGCACCTACGTTGACGCGATCGTGATGCGCCACCCACAGGAAGGCGCGGCACGTCTGGCGACGGAATTCTCCGGTAAGGTGCCAGTACTGAACGCGGGCGACGGTTCGAATCAGCATCCGACCCAGACGCTGCTGGATTTGTTCACCATTCAGGAAACGCAGGGTCGTCTGAATAACCTGCACGTGGCGATGGTCGGCGACCTGAAATATGGCCGTACCGTACACTCACTGACGCAGGCACTGGCCAAGTTCGACGGCAACCGCTTCTACTTCATCGCCCCGGATGCGCTGGCGATGCCGCAGTACATTCTCGATATGCTTGACGAAAAAGGCATTGCCTGGAGCCTGCACTCCTCTATTGAAGAGGTGATGGCGGAAGTGGACATTCTGTACATGACCCGCGTGCAAAAAGAACGTCTGGACCCTTCTGAATACGCCAACGTTAAGGCCCAGTTTGTTCTGCGCGCCAGCGACCTGGCGGGAGCACGGGAAAACATGAAGGTACTGCATCCACTGCCGCGTATTGATGAAATCGCCACGGATGTGGATAAAACGCCTCACGCCTGGTATTTCCAGCAGGCAGGCAACGGGATTTTCGCCCGCCAGGCGTTACTGGCACTGGTTCTGACTAGCGATCTGGCACTGTAAGGGGAGATAACGAGATGACACACGATAATAAACTGCAGGTTGAAGCGATCAAATGCGGCACCGTAATCGACCATATTCCCGCGCAGGTTGGCTTTAAATTGCTGACCCTGTTTAAGTTGACCGAAACCGATCAGCGCATCACCATCGGCCTGAACCTGCCTTCCGGTGAAATGGGGCGTAAAGACCTGATTAAAATCGAGAATACCTTCCTGACCGCCGAACAGGTTAACCAACTGTCACTGTACGCGCCGCAGGCCACCGTTAACCGTATCGACAACTACGAAGTGGTGGGTAAATCGCGCCCAAGCCTGCCGGATCGCATCGACAGCGTGCTGGTCTGCCCGGAACATATGG
>OCAE01000617.1_pt1 | contig 21044 bp, 22 predicted proteins | sample 1495581 | NCBI WGS metagenome assembly OCAE01 (sample SAMEA2580278, study PRJEB22360) | human gut metagenome | biome: human gut; feature: human-associated habitat; material: faeces | place: Denmark | collected 2008/2010 | reverse complement strand
CCCCCCGACAGTCCTCACCACCTCACAATGCGGCGGCAGCGCCCGCCAGGCACCGGACGCATTCACCCACAGCGCGCCTTCCTGTCCCAGCGAAATGACCACATGAGCAATGCCTTTATCACGCAGGGCATGAGCGGCATTAATCACATCTTTCAGTTCCGGCAGCGGTTTCCCCGCCCAGACCTCGAGTTCATGACGGTTGGGTTTCACCAGCCACGGTGTGGCTTTCAGACCGGCCACCAGCGCCTCACGGCTGCTGTCAAAAATAATGCACGGGCACAGCTGGCGCAGACGGCTCATCCAGGTGGTAAACCACGCCGGATCCACACCTTCCGGCAAACTGCCGCTGACGACTACCATATCGAACTGCCCGAGCCAGGTCAGCGAATCGGCCATAAACTTCTGCCATTCGCTTTCGGTGATACGGAAACCGGAGAAATTCAGATCCGTCACCGAGCCGCTGTTTTCGGTCAGTTTCACGTTGATCCGCGTGCGTCCCGGGATCACATGAAAACGGTTTGCCAGCCCGTTTTCACTGAAAAAATGCTGGAATTCTTCCTGATTATCTTTCCCCAGAAAGCCGCTGACAGTTACATCCACCCCGAGATCTCTCAGGACTTTGGCGACATTAATGCCTTTTCCCGCAGGATGTAACCCTACCGTTCTGACACGGTTCACCTCGCCCGGGACAAGGGACGGACACATCCCCACAAGGTCATAGGCCGGATTTAAGGTAATTGTGGCGACTCGACGGGTCATCAGCCGGGTGCTCCCTCTGTTATTTTTGGCTAACGGGTTATAATCATTAGTAATATTATGCAGCATGGTACAACGGCTGCTTTTGAATCGTTTCAGTTATAACACAGACAGGCAGATATTCTATGCTCTGAATCATTCATTTTGCAGGAAGATATTGTCAAAAACAGACAGGCTGTCACTCCGGCGGGCAGCAGTGTACCATAGCGCCCGCAATCTGATTAAAAAGAAGGAAAAAATAATGTCAGTCGTCGTCGGTACCGGGGTGGTTATTGTCAACAGCAAAGGTGAGGTGCTGCTGGGTAAACGCAGCGGCAAACATGCGCCATACTGGTCCATTTTCGGGGGACATGTTGATCCCGGTGAAACCTTTGAAGCCTGTGCCATCCGTGAAATTCAGGAAGAGATCGGTATTACTCTCACTGATCTGAAAGTTATCGGGCTGTGCAATAACCTGGAAACCTATCAGGCAGAAGGTAAACACACGGTATCTGTCTGCCTGCTGGCACACTATGACAGCGATACGCTGCCGGTGATTCAGGAGCCGGATAAATTTGACGGCATTATCTGGTGCTCTCCGGACAATCTGCCGGAACCGCATTTTGAAGCCAGCCGCAACGCCATTCATCTGTGGCAGACCGGTCAGTTTTATCAGACAAAATAATCCGTTACATGCCGCACCTGAATACCGGGGCGGCAATTGCGCATTTATCACCCAATCACACACAATTACGCGGATTTATCAATTTATCTGCTTTACAACCTTTTTTTGCCGCCGTATCATCAAGCTAGTACACGGAGCTGAGTAACCGGAGGATTTATTTAATGAGCAGCGACGCAATAACACAAACCAAACGCCCTTCCGTCCTGGGCGGTGCCATGATTATCGCCGGTACCGCTGTTGGTGCAGGCATGTTTTCCATCCCTGTGATGACAGCGGGTGTCTGGTTTACCGGCTCCGTTCTGCTGCTGATTTACACCTGGTTTTGTATGTATACCTCCGGACTGATGATCCTCGAGGCAAACCTCAATTATCCGTCAGGCTCCAGTTTTCACACCATTACCAAAGATCTGCTGGGTAACAGCTGGTCAGTGATTAACGGGCTCTCCATTGCTTTTGTGCTCTATATTCTGACCTATGCGTATATCTCGGCGGGTGGCTCGATGTTACAGGAGAACCTGGCAGCACGCGGGCTCAATATCACTCCGGCCATGAGCGGAATTTTCTTTGCCGCCGTAGTAGCGGTGATTGTCTGGATTTCCACCAAAGCCGTTGACCGCCTGTGTACCATTCTTATCGGCGGGATGGTAATTGCATTTGTGATGTCCGCCGGCGGTATGATCACTGAAGTGAAAACTGCAGTGTTATTTAACACGCAGGAGCCGGAAGCCCGGTATCTGCCGTATGCGCTGGTGGCACTGCCGTTCCTGCTGACGTCATTCGGTTTCCACGGTAACGTCCCGGGGCTGGTAAAATACTACCGTAATGATGCGAAATCCGTGGTACGCAGCCTGCTTATCGGCTCCCTGATCTCACTGGTGATTTATATATTATGGCAGTTAGCCGCGCAGGGTAACGTCCCGCGCGAAAACTTTAAGCAGATTATCGCGGAAGGCGGCAATATCACCGCGCTGTTAAACCAGATGAAAGCCGCAATCAGCAGTGATACCACCGTGCAGTTACTCAATGCCTTCAGTTATATGGCGCTGGCCAGTTCCTTCCTCGGGGTATCGCTGGGGCTGTTTGACTATATCGCAGATTTCTTTAAGTTTAAGGATAACGGCACCGGTCGCCTGAAATCCGCCGTATTTACCTTTGTTCCGCCGGCGATTCTGGCGGTGCTGTATCCGAACGGTTTCCTGTATGCTATCGGTTATGCCGGGCTGGCAGCCACTATCTGGGCGGTGATTGTCCCGGCGCTGATGGCAAAAGCCACCCGCCGCCGCTTCCCGCAGGCAGCCTACCGGGTACCGGGCGGCAATGCGATGATCATCTTTATCATCCTGTTCGGACTTCTCAATGCCGTCACACATATTTTATCCATGATGGATCTCCTGCCGGTTTACCGCTGATTTCTCCCTGATATCACACCCGCTGCATTTCTGCAGGCGGGTGTGATAATTTGGGCTTGCACATTGGAAAAACTGCGAGTAATTTTGTCGCCAATCCGCAGGCTTTAAGGCCTGCTTTACTATTGATATTTATTATGTAACGGGACAAATTATGGCAAAAGCCAATGAAATTAAACGCGGAACCGCAGTGAGCTATAACGGCAAACTGCTGATGGTCAAAGATATCGATGTCCAGACACCAAGTGCCCGCGGGGCCAGCACCCTGTACAAAATGCGTTTTACTGATGTCCGTACCGGTCAGAAAGTGGAAGAGCGTTTTAAAGGCGATGATATTATCGAGACCATTACCTTAACCCGCCGTGCAGTTCAGCTCTCTTATGTTGACGGTGATGAGTATGTCTTTATGGATGATGAAGACTTCACGCCTTATCCGCTGAAAAAAGATCAGATCGAAGAAGAACTGCTGTTTATTCCTGAGGAAGGCCTGCCGGGTATGCAGGTACTGACAATGGATGGCCAGGTGCTGGCGCTGGAGTTACCGCAGACTGTCGATATGGAAATAGTTGAAACCACCCCCGGCATCAAGGGTGCATCCGCCAGTGCACGGACCAAACCGGCAACCATGCCGACCGGGCTGGTGATTCAGGTACCTGAATACCTGAGTAACGGTGAAAAAATCCGCATTCATATCGCGGAACGCCGTTATATGGGCCGCGCGGATTAATTCCCGCAGCCGGTAAAAACTGCCTGTTACCGGGTTACCGGTTTTCTGCACATTGCGGAGACCGGCTGACCCGCCGTCCTTTTCCCGTCCTTCAGAAATAATCCACCCGCAGATACGCTTCCCGGCGCTCTTCATTCAGCACCGAGTAAGACGTGCGCCCCATTGACTGCGGCAAACGCCCCTGAGCAAGTTCACCTTCTGCGGTATTATCCTGCACACTCGCGGGTTCGCCGTTGCGCAGACAACGGTATTCAAACGACGGCTGACTGTTCTGCGGTTTTTCCGCTGTCAGGACACTGACTTCACAGGCGGCATTCACCACACTGCCGGACAACAGAATCGTTCCTTCACTGACACCGGATGCCGCACCCGGCATGATAACTGACAAGCTTAACAACATACCGCTGAAAATAGCCTTAAGATGATTCATCACAGGCACCTCACTGTTGTTTCGTCGGATTGACGACCAGCGTGTTAACGTTACCGCTGTACCTGTTATAACGCGCCCGGCACAAAAAAAGAAGAGGAAACCGATATCGTGGTGTGATGCATCACACGATTTTTCCGGTTTCCTCTGCATGCATGAATGGTGATTCTCTGTCTGTATTACAGATAACTGACAACAACCATAGCGAGCTGCTTACTGTCATCCAGCCAGTGGAGTTTTGCATCGCCCATATTAGCCGGTATCAGATCGGACACTGACCGGGTATCACGGGTAATGGTCTGGGTATTCAGCCGTTCCTTTTTCATTCCGGAACGGTAACAGCGGGAACTGATGTCATTCGTCTGAAAATCCATCGTGCAGGGGCCTTCAACAATCGCACCGTGGAAAATAATCACACCGGATGCAGACTGGCCTTTACTTTCAGCTGCAACAGCAAAACTGCTCATCAATAAACCAGCGGCTGTGATAAAGAACTGTAACTTTTTCATAACATACCTCTTCGGATAAGTATTCCCGGAGGCAGTCCGTTTTACTGCCGGGATGAAAAATATTCGCTTATTCTTTATCGACAATAAGTCAGTAATCTTTAACTGCGACATAATAAACGACGTGCTCAGATCATATCATCAAGTATTATATTCCCGGTTATCCCATATGATGACACTTACACGTTCTTATTATCTTAAAATTCTTCTTTAGAAAAATTATAGCCTGCCTATTCTATACGGCAAATTACTAATAAAATTAATACCTATTTTCCCCTTTTTTTGTAAAACACAGTGTCTTTTTTCCTGACAGACTATAAAAGACAGCTTATGGCTGCTTTACATATGTTATAAACAGGTTAAATCACCATCGTGCAACGTATTCTATATCCGCTTTTTATCAGTCTCGCCGGTACCCTGCTGTTCCTTTCCTGGTACCTTCCGGTTGACCACGGTTTGTGGGCAGAGCCTGATCACGCCATCTTCCGTTTTTTCAATGATCCGCTCGCCGATCAGCATTCATTGGCTGTCTTTATTGCCGTCATCAATAATCGGGCGTTTGATACCGCTGCACTTCTTCTGATGGGACTGGTTTATTACGCGGCTTTCCGCAGGCAGGACCGTGCAGGGAAACGCCGTCTGGTAATGGCGGGTGTTGTCATGGTAATAAGTGCGGTACTGATTAATCAGGCCGGACAGGCAATTCCTTTTAACCGCCTCAGCCCGACACTGGCACTGGATTCTGTTCACCGTGTCAGCGAGATTACCGGGATCTTTACAAAAGATGCCTCAAAAAGCAGCTTTCCGGGCGACCACGGACTGATGCTGATCATTTTTGCCGCTTTTGTCTGGCGTTATGCCGGATTGCGTTATTTTGCGGCGGCGGTTTTACTGATCATTATCTTTTCTTTACCCAGGATAATGGCCGGTGCACATTGGTTCAGCGATATCATGGCCGGTTCACTGTCACTGGCACTCATTACAGTCCCCTGGATTTTACTGACACCGCTGAGTGATTGGTGTGTCAATTTTCTGGTACGCCGTATGCCCCGTCCGGCCGATATGACAAAGAAAAATTCACATTAGTGAAACATATTTGACATCACATTCTGATGGTTTTGCCGGTGTATTTAAGGTTTTGTAAATAACCGGCTTTTTCCCTCGCCATTTCCTACACCTTTATGTAGTATCAATCCGTCCGATTATTAGGAATTGATTAATTTCACCGATAATAAGGCCTTTACGGGTGGCGGATTAACCTTTCTTCAGTAATTGTTCATGGATATTAAACGTGTTGTTCCGCACGTTTTCAGAATAAACATATTGTGCATATACGCAGATTTAATTAGTGTTGATATGTTTTGTTTTTTTTAAAGTGACGCTTGTCACATAAGGACTGCAAGGGAAAACTCACACATGGTCACATCTCAACCTATTCTGAGATATATCACCCGGATTGTTCCGGCATTGATTATCGCGGCGACATTGTCAGCATGCAGCACATCTCCAAATTCAGCCCGTCAAGTTCAATCTGAAACCCGTACAAACGGTTTTATCTTGCAAGCGTCTCAGGATGAATTCGAACAGTTAGTCAATAATGCCGATGTAAAATCCAGACTTATGTCCCAATATGCCAGCTGGAAAGGCGTTGCTTACCGTCTCGGCGGCACTACCCGCACGGGTATTGATTGCTCCGCGTTTGTCCGTCAGACTTTCCTCGACCAGTTCGGTATGGAACTGCCGCGTTCAACCGCAGAACAGCAGACTGTCGGCACCAGCGTAAAACGCGCTAAATTACAGGCCGGCGACCTGGTGTTATTTAAAACCGGAAAACGTCAGCGCCATGTCGGTATCTATGTCGGTAATGACAAATTTGTCCACGCATCCACATCAAACGGTGTTATCGTCTCAAACATGACGGATAAATACTGGAACAACCGTTATTACGACGGACGCCGTTTAATTAAATAATACATTCACTCCCTTGCAGTGTATTATTTAAAAAGAAAAAGCTTCCCTTTCAGGAAGCTTTTTTTATCTCTGAATTTTCTCAGCGCCCGTTATGCAAACCGGTTAAGCAGCACATCAGAACGGGTAACGGGCAGAAATATTCTCTGCAATGGCCGCCCCGGCCATTTTCAGGGCACACAGTGCGGTACTTTCATCATCACTGTGTAAAAACAGGCACGGCTCCCCTTCCCAGGTCAGGATCAGGCTGTCAATCTGCAACCCTTCCAGGTGCGACCGGATGGCGCACAATGCATCATATGTTGAGTGGTGGCCGTGACTCAGTAATTTCAAACCGGTCAGGCTGTCTTCCCTGCTCTGCAACGATTCCGGTAACGCCTCTAACCGGCGCCCGTTATCAGGCCCGGCAAGCCGGTAATGCTGTGGCAGGCGGGAAACTACTGAAAGCGCATTACTATTCACACTATTATCCTGTCATACTGTGCCGGTGAATCATCTGAAATAAAATTTCCGACCCAATCCCTCGGAATTAACGAACATTCTGTGTTCACGGATGATAAAACACCGGTGATTTACTCCCGATCCGGTAATAAAACACAATGTGTTTTTTCGCCGGATGTTAACATCATCAATCCAATTGCCTCTATTTGTATACTGTTTTGTTAATATTCTCAACTGGTTTATTTTATATCATATAGCTGAAATTGACTGAATAAGGATATAATTCCGTATTGTAACAACAGGCTTATCCTTAAATACGATGAAATATCAGCTGATTATACAATTAAGAGGAACACGTACAGTATTATGCATTACTTTCTGTCATGAAATAAAATTTACATCAATGTAACTTTTCATGATTCAGATCAACCAAACGACGACTGAGTCGTTATCCGGGGTAATCATTCGACTATTACTGATATTGCCGAAATGACCGGCCCGGAAACATCCGGACCGGCAGCAGAGAAAGGGAATCAGGCGAAACGCCGTGCGTACAGCACCAGTGAGGCAGCAACCAGAATACAAAGCGCCATTGCACCAATCATCGGCCAGACGGTTGTCATATTAAACGAAGCCACCACCGCACCAACACCGGCACCGATACCAAACCGCAGCACCCCGGCCAGTGATGATGCCGTTCCGGCCATATGCGGATAATCATCCAGAATCACCGCCATGGCATTCGATGTGATCATAGCGATATTCCCCACATAGCAGGCCACGCCTATCATCACTGCCACAAAGCCGAGATCGGCAGATGCGGCCAGCACCAGCCAGCATCCCGCCAGCAATTGCACCACCAGCCCGGTGCGCAGCATATTCAGCGCACCAAAACGGCGGACATAACGACTGTTAATGGTGGTCATAATAAAGAGAAAAACAATATTCAGCGCGAAGCAGTAACCGAATTCCAGCTCTGTCAGTCCGTAAAGCTGAATGTAAACAAATGACCCGGCGGATAAAAACGAGAACATCCCGGCAAAGGAAAAACCGGATGCCACCATATAACACAGCACCCGCTTCTGACGGAAGAGTGTGACAAACTGACCAAGCATGATCTGCAGCCGGAACGGCTGACGCCGCGCTTTCGGCAGGGTTTCGCGGATAAAGAACAGCACCAGCAGCGCGGCGATCAGCGCGGCAATCATGATAGTCCAGAAAATCGCATGCCAGCTGAACCACAACATCATCATGCCGCCCATGATCGGCGCCAGCAGCGGTGCCACGGTCATCACCAGCACCACAAACGACATACTGCGGGAAAATTCATCTTTAGTGAACATATCGCGCATCAGGGCGTTGATCACCACACTTGCCGCTGCCGCTGCAAAGCCGTGCAGCCCGCGCATCCCGATAAAGGTACCGATATCCTGCGACATTGCACACCCGGCGGAAGCCAGCGCGAAAATCAGCGTTCCCCCGAGGATCACCGGCTTGCGGCCGAGCGCATCCGCCATCGGGCCGTACACCAGCTGCCCGGCGGCAAACCCGATCAGGTAGCTGTTGAGTGTCATCTGGACATCGCCTTCAGTGACACCAAAGTCACGGGCGATGGTCGGCATGCTTGGCAGATACATATCGATAGCCAGCGGCATCAGCATCGATAACAGCCCCAGGATAAAAATCAGGCCGAAATAGGCCGAACGTTGCACTTGCACGCCTGTTACTCCGTATTGGATTCAGTAAAAAAGGTATTCAGAGAACCGACTGAATTTCCTCATCAGTCAGCGGGCGGTATTCCCCCGGTTCCAGGCTGTCATCCAGCACAATGCCACCGATACGCTCACGGTGCAGCGCATCCACATGGTTACCGGCTGCGGCAAACATACGTTTGACCTGATGATAGCGCCCTTCGGAAATCGTCAGCCGCACATCCTGCGGCGTGATAATCTCAAGTGTTGCCGGTTTGGTCGGGTGCTGTTCGCCGTTAAGCATCACCCCCTGCTCAAACAGCGCGGCGGTCGTATCCGCCACCGGCTCAGCCAGGGCGACACGGTAGGTTTTCTCGCAATGATGTTTCGGTGAGGTGATACGGTGCGACCACTGCCCGTCATCAGTCATCAGCACAAGCCCGGTGGTATCAATATCCAGCCGTCCGGCGGCATGCAGTTTATGGGCAACCGGTTCATCGATAAAATAGAGAATCGTCGGGTTAACCGGGTCATCCGTTGAGCAGACATAGCCCTGCGGTTTATTCAGCATAAAATAGCGCGGCCCGGTCACATGTGTCATCACATTACCGTCATAGGCCACTTCGTTCTCCGCGCTGACCTTCAGTGCGCCGTTTTTCACGACATCACCATCCACAGTCACCATCCCCGCACGCAGCTCTCTCGCCACAAGGTTCCGGCTGATGCCCATCTGATGGGCAAGAAATTTATCTAATCGCATGAATGTCTCTTAAACCTGACGCGCCCGCAGCATCCTGCCGGCTGATAAGCAGATAAAATGAAAGAATTTGGTTCGATAATAACTACGGTAATCATTATAACAACAAACTATCAACATCACAGCGCCTTTCTGACGGCGCTTCCGCTGTTTATCCGCCGTCATGCAGTCAATTGTCGCGCCTAAAGTGTGATATGCTGACGCCCTGATTTTGTCTGTTCCGCCGGAGTTTCTGTGACGTTTACCCTGCGACCTTATCAGCAGGAGGCTGTTGATGCCACCCTGCTCTATTTCCGCAAACATACCTCGCCTGCGGTGATTGTTCTGCCCACAGGGGCGGGAAAAAGCCTGGTGATCGCCGAACTGGCACGACTGGCACACGGTCGCGTACTGGTGCTGGCACATGTCAAAGAGCTGGTGGAGCAGAATCACAGTAAATATCAGGCTTACGGCCTGGAAGCCGGTATCTATTCAGCCGGATTATCACAAAAAGAGTCCTCGCAAAAAGTCATTTTCGGCAGTGTGCAGTCTGTCGCCCGTAATACCGCCGATTTTGACGGCAAATTTTCCCTGCTGATTATTGATGAGTGCCACCGGATAAGCCTCAGCGAAAACAGTCAGTATCAGCAGGTGATACAGCATCTGCAGAAAAATAACCCTGCCCTGCGCATTCTCGGCCTGACCGCCCCACCGTACCGGCTGGGCAGCGGCTGGATCTATCAGTATCACTATCATGGCATGATCCGCGGCGATCATGAATGCTTCTTCCGCGATTGTATCTATGAACTGCCGCTGCGTTATATGGTCAGCCATCAGTATCTCGTTCCGCCGCAGCGGCTGGATATGCCGGTGCTGCAATATGATTTCTCACAGGTGCCGGTCAGCGCCGCCGGGATGTTTGACTCGCAGGTACTGGCACGGGAAGTGAAAAAACAAAAGCGGATCACACCGCGTATTGTCCGCCAGATCATTGAGTATGCCGCGCCCCGTCAGGGTTGCATGATATTTGCCGCCACCGTGGAGCACGCGGCGGAAATTGTGTCACTGCTGCCGCCGGGCGACGCGGCGCTGGTCAGCGCGGATACCCCGTCAGCAGAGCGGGAAACGATAATCCGGAATTTCAAAGCGCGGCACCTGCATTATCTGGTCAACGTTTCCGTGCTCACCACCGGGTTTGATGCCCCGCATGTGGATGTGATAGCCATTCTGCGCCCGACAGAGTCTGTCAGCCTCTACCAGCAAATTGCCGGACGCGGCCTGCGTCTGTCTCCCGGGAAAACGGAGTGTCTGATCCTCGATTACGCCGGAAACCCGCATGACCTCTATATGCCGGAAGTCGGCAATCATAAACCGAACAGCAAAAGCCAGCCGGTGCAGGTGTTCTGCCCGTTATGCGGTTTTGCCAACCTGTTCTGGGGATTATGTACCGACGACGGACATATCATCGAACACTACGGCCGCCGCTGCCAGGGAATTATTGATGCGGATGATGAATCCGCCCGTCATCAGTGTGATTTCCGTTTCCGTTTTAAACTCTGCCCGTCCTGTAACGGGGAAAATGATATTGCCGCCCGGCGCTGCAGCCACTGTGATGAAGTCCTCAGCGACCCGGATGATATGCTGAAAGCCGCGCTGCGCCTGAAAGATGCGCTGGTGCTGCGCTGTGGTGGCATGGCGCTTTCTGCCGGGCAGGATAATCGCGGTGAATGGCTGACCATCAATTATTACGATGAAGACGGCACCACCGTCAGTGAGCGTTTCCGCCTGACCACCCCGGCACAGCGTTTTGTCTTTGAAAAACAGTTTCTGGCACAACATTTGCGTGCCCCCGGCGTGCCGTTTCAGTGGCAGAATGCGGAATCGGTTATCCGTCAGCAGGTGCTGCTGCGTTACCCGGATTTTGTTGTCTCACGCAAAAAAGAGAACTACTGGCAAATCCGCGAAAAAATCTTTGATTATCAGGGGCGATTTCGCAAATCCGACAGTCTGGCCTGACCCGGCGTACTGCTTTTTGGGTTTTATGCCGGGTTTCGTTTGCCGTTTGTCCGCATTTTCGGTAAAATGTTCGCCGCTTCATCACAGGTAACCCTGCTGAAGCCAAATACCGACTTTGCTGCTGGGTCGCCTGTAGCAAAGATTTTTTTTACTCTTGTTAAAGAGAAAAGCTATGTTAACTATCAATGCTGAATTACGTAAAGAGCAGGGTAAGGGTGCGAGCCGCCGCCTGCGCCGCGCAAACAAGTTCCCTGCTATCGTTTATGGTGGCAACCAGGAACCTGTTTCCATCGAACTGGACCACGACGTCCTGATCAACCAGGAAGCTAAAGCAGAATTTTACGAAGTTCTGAACCTGGTTATCGATGGTAAAGAAACTAAAGTGAAAGTACAGGCTGTACAGCGTCATCCGTTCAAGCCAAAACTGACACACATCGATTTCCTGCGCGCTTAATTACGCCACCTATCGAGCTTTAATCGGGACGCCGAGTAAATAACGCCGCTTTTGCGGCGTTATTTATTTCTGCTCTCACTATCCTTTATTACCACGGCGCTGTAACTGATCCCGCAGGTTCGGCGGTGTCCCTTTAATCGTCAGGGTATCCGTGGCCGCATCCCAGAAAATCCGCTCACCCAGTAACATCGCATCAAAATTAATGGTCAGCCCGCCGCCGCTGCCGGCAAATTTTGTCAGCTGGCGCAATGTGCTGCGATCGGCCGGGAAAGAATCCTCCAGCCCGTACTCTTTTTCCTGTGTAAACTGCGCAAAACTCTGCTCACCCAGCGGCGGCAGTTCCGCAGACAGCTCTGTCAGCTGAATCTCTTCACCGCTCTGTAACTGCTCCGTGCAGTAATCAAACACCTGTTTGCGGTAAGACTGACGCTCCTGTTTGTCCGCCTGTGCTTCCTCACAGTAATCATCCAGCGCCTGTAACAGGCCTTTGTTCTGGATTTTGGCATTAAAGCCTTCTGCGGCACCAAGGAAATCCATAAAGAAATCGGACACTTTGCGCCCGACCCGGCCTTTGAGGAACGTCAGGTAACGGCTGGATTCCGGATTAGTTTCCCACTCGGTCAGGTCAATACGGGCGATAATATCCGCATGCGGAATATCCAGATAATGGGTGCTGTTAAGCTCCAGACTCTCATTGACCAGCATGCTCTGGCAGTTGTCGAGTACCGCGACCAGCAGATATTCCACCGCCAGATAACGATAATGGGCAAACAACACCACACCACCCTGGGCAAACGGGTATTTTGCCAGTTCATCCTTCAGGCGGACGGTTGCCGCACGGGTAAAGGCATGAAATGCTTCCTCGCCCTGCCGCTGCAGGCGCAGTGCGGCAGACAGCTCACTCTCTTCATTAAACACACCGTACGCTTTGCTTTTCGCACTGTAGACCCGGTGCAGTTCAGCCATCATTTCCTCAACAATGGCGGTCTTTTCCAGTGGTGTGTCCCGCAGCACCACTTCCAGTGTCTGTTCGTCGCGTTTAATCAGCTGATGTAACGCAATCTGAATGATATCCAGACTCATCTTTTACTCCTTCGGCCTCGTTTGCGCGTATTCAAACACCGTTGCAATCTGTGCGCAAGTCACAATGACAGGAGAATGTGACAAGACAGGATAATCCGCGGCGTGCATACTGAAAATGACGTATTCCCTGCGTAACCGGATCCATAATTGAAATAATTTTCCGCAAAAAGCAGAAATACGAACGCTCATCAGTTATGATATAGAGCTTTGTACAATCAGGATATCTACGTTTATGCCGCAATCATCCCGCTACAGTGATGAACACGTTGAAAAATTACTGGCTGAGCTGGTCAGTGTGCTGGAAAAAAACCGGACACCGACTGACCTGTCTCTTATGGTGTTAGGAAATATGGTGACCAATCTCATCAATACCAGTGTTGCGCCGTCACAACGCGCTCATATTGCTGAATCCTTCGCCCGTGCCCTGCAATCTTCCGTCAGTGAAGATAAAGCGCACTGACCGCATGCCGGCTGACGACGAAATTCTATGGTAACGTATCGTCCGAAATACGGTGACAAAGTCTCCCAGATGATAAGCTGGGGGCACTGGTTCACCCTGTTTAATATTCTGCTGAGTCTCGCGCTCAGCAGCCGTTACCTGTTTATTTCTGACTGGCCGGATACACTGATTGGCCGTATTTACGCCATCACCAGCTGGCTGGGACATTTCAGTTTCCTGGCGTTTGCTCTCTATCTGCTGATCGTGTTCCCGCTCACCTTTGTGGTGATGTCGCAACGGCTGCTGCGCTTTTTATCCGCTGCCCTGGGTACAGCGGGGCTGACACTACTGCTGTTTGATATCGGCATCTATGAACAGTTCCGCCTGCATTTAAACCCGGTGGTATGGGATCTGGTCGTGAACCCGGAACAAGGGGAAATGGCGCGGCGCTGGCAGTTTGTCTTTATTGCTATCCCGGTTATTTTCCTGGTCGAGATGCTGTTCGGCACCTGGAGCTGGCAGAAACTGCGCAGCCTGAACCGGCAAAAATTTGGTAAACCCATTGCGGTGGTATTTATCACCGCCTTTATTACCTCTCATATTATGTATATCTGGGCGGATGCCAATTTCTACCGCCCGGTCACCATGCAGCGCTATAATCTGCCGGTATCTTACCCGATGACCGCCCGCAAATTCCTGGAGCGCCACGGCCTGCTCGATAGCACCAGTTATGAGCAGCAACTGCTTCTGCACGGCGACCCGACCGCCCAGGGCGTTGAATACCCGATCAATAAACTGACTTATGCAGACAATGGCAGCGGCTATAATTTACTGCTTATCACCCTCACCTCGCTGAGCCGGGAAGATATTGATAAGACCATGCCGAACCTGAACCGGTTTGCACAGGAAAGTACACAATTCACACAGCACTACAGCAGTGAAATCAATCCGGAACGGGCGCAGTTCGGGCTCTATTACGGTATCTCCGGCACTTATTATGACGGCATCCTCAACGGACGCGTTCCGTCTGCCCTGATGACCGCACTGAGTGCTCAGAATTATCAGACCGGATTCTTCTCAACGGAAAACTTTGCCTCCCCGCTCTTCCGCTATGCCCTGCTGGCGGATTACAGCCGGCCGCCGCTGCGTGACGGGCAGGACAACCGCGGGACAGCCACCGCCTCTGCGGATGTGGCAGAACGCTGGTCACTCTGGCTGAAACAGACCCGTAAAGATCAGCCGTGGTTTGCGCTGATTAACCTCAGCACCCCGTTACCGGACGGTCATTCCGCCCCGGATATGACAAATATTGATAACACGCTGGACGCACTGATTCAGGATATCCGTGTACGCGGCGAGTGGGATAAAACCGTTATCGTCATCACCGCCGGTACCGGTGACAGTATGGCAAAACTACAGGACAACTGGGTCACCGATGGCAAATTCAACCGTGACCAGCTGCGTGTTCCGCTGATTATTCACTGGCCGGATACCCCGGCACAGACTATCAGCAAACTGACCGCACATCCGGATATCATGGCAACCCTGATGCAGCGCCTGCTGCACGTCAGCAATCCGCCGGGTGAATACACTCAGGGTGATGATTTGTTCAGCGCCACACGGCGTAAACCACGGATATTTACCGGCGATAACAGCAATCTCGTGATTATCAAACCAGACTCCGCCTCACTGCTGACAACACAGGGTAAATATCAGCGCTTTGATGAGAATAACGAGAAGATCCGCAATGCCAAACCGGATATGGCTGAATTGCTTCAGGTGCTGACAGAACAAAAACGCTTTATCGACACTCACTGATCCCCGGACAAAAAAAACGCAACCGGCACAGTGCTGTCTTGCTTTAATCAAAGAAAACAGTAGTATAGGTAGTATTCGGCATGTAGCGCAGCCTGGTAGCGCACCGTCATGGGGTGTCGGGGGTCGCAGGTTCAAATCCTGTCATGCCGACCAGTCTTTTTATAAGAAAACCAACCTCTTAGGGTTGGTTTTTTTGTATCACTACTTGTCTGGTCTGAATTTTCAGACAAAAATGCAGAGGAATATCTTTTTAACCTCTGCTTTCTGCTTTAACTAAAATTATTTATAAAACAATTAGTTGTTATCATTACCAAACATAAAAAAGGTTCACATTCTGGCCTTAACCCTGTTAAAATACTCAGTGTTTTTGCATCTGTGCTGAGGGTTAAATGCGAACTATTGAAATGTGTGCCGGTGCCGGTGGTCAGGCTTTAGGTCTCCATAATGCTGGTTTCAGGCATCGTGTATTGATCGAAATAGACGAACATGCCTGTAATACACTTAACCACAATAATACAAATTTGGCTCTTGGCTGGGATTCTGTCCTCCGGGAGGATTTGCGCGTATTTGCACAGACTCAGGCAATAAAATACAGAGGTCAAATTGAATTAGTTGCCGGCGGAGTCCCTTGCCCCCCATTCAGCAAGGCAGGAAAGCAATTAGGACAAGAAGACGAGCGTGATTTATTTCCGGCAGCTCTCGACATTGTGCATGCCATAAAACCAATTGCAGTAATGATCGAAAATGTTGCCGGATTATTGGATAAAAAATTTGACACCTATCGCGATTATATCCAAAAACAACTCACTTCGTTAGGTTATCAATCTGAGTGGAAGCTCATTCATTCAAGTGATTTCGGTGTTCCTCAATTAAGGCCAAGGGCAATATTGATTGCAATAAAGAAACCCCACTTTAAACTGTTTTCATGGCCTGAACCAACGATCAAAAGCCCTCTGACTGTCGGTGAAGCGCTTTACGACCTGATGTCATCTGACGGATGGACGGGGGCAGAACAATGGAAATTATCAGCAAATAATATTGCCCCTACACTGGTCGGCGGATCTAAAAAACATGGCGGACCAGACTTAGGGCCTTCCAGAGCAAAGAAACAATGGCAATTACTGGGCGTTTATGGCCACCGGGTGGGAAATTATAATGAAGTGCCCGGGCCTGATTTTAAAGGCGTCTTATTGCGTGACGGGACAATAAAACCCGGATTTGAAAATATGCCATTATTGAATATTCAAATGGCTGCCCGGATACAGGGATTTCCTGATAATTGGCACTTTACAGGCTCTAAAACTAATGCTTACCGGCAAATCGGAAATGCATTTCCGCCTCCTGTGGCACAGGCAATCGGTGAAAAGCTGAGAGATGTAATTCAGAAAGTAACTAATAAAAAAGGTTAGTAATTGATGAATAGTTTAATTTCAGAAGCAAGAAATAATTTTCATCGCTCATTGATTGAAAATAACACGCTATGTTTTTCAAAATTCAACAAATTTGGTGAAACCAAAATAGCGAGTAATGCTGATAGCGGACAAAAATCAAGTGTATTATTATCTAATTTATTATTAACTGAAATTGCAAAAAATTTATCTATAGAATTACCTGTTAATGAAAAGAAAAAGGATGGTCAAACTACAGGAAATGACTTTGAAGCTGCATGTGGTCTTTTTCTGAAAAGCACATTTCCTTATTTACAAAATCTGAGACCCGGTAAGTGGGAAGTATTGCAAATACACCAGAGAAATGAATCTGTATTAGGCAGGTTTGAACAATATTCACATTTATACGAGCTATCAACTCTCGCACAAGAAAATAAGGTATTACGCAATTTTTTAGGTGACGGTTATACAATAGCACCTGATGTAATTATATCCAGAAATGCAGAGCCTGATGATTTTATTAATAAAAATATAGAAGTAGTGGATGATTCAGTCTGTAAAAATACGATGTTAAGATTAAAAAACCATGAAGAATCCCAAGTAAAACCACTACTGCATGCCAGTATATCCTGCAAATTTACAATGCGCTCTGACCGCGCTCAAAATACAAGAACTGAAGCATTAAATTTGATACGAACACGGAAAGGAAGAACCCCGCATATTGTCGCAGTTACAGCCGAACCAACATCCAGCCGGTTAGCCTCGCTCGCCTTAGGTACTGGCGACATGGATCACATTTATCATTTCGCATTATATGAATTACTCGAGTGTTATAAGTATCTGGAAAATGATGAGGCTCTTGATTTGCTTAATACAATGATAGATGGTAAACGGTTACGTGATATAAGTGATTTACCTTTGGATTTATCAATATAAAACCGTTTCAGAAAAATGTATGAAACCACCTCCGATGGAGGTGGCAAGCGCTGAACCATCACACCTTAAGCATTTTCACCGTCTCATCAATATCGATTTCATCTTCAGAGAAGATCAGGGTACTTCCGTGTTGTGTGGTGATCGCCAGTTTTCTGAGTGTGCGCATTTCGGCCGGGCCGGCGGATTTTGGTTTGATGTTGTTCATCAGCACACCGACAGACAGCACCACATTGTCTTTATCAATCCCGGTATTCGCTTCTTCTTCGCTGTAGACCACGAACGATTTGATGGTCGTCAGTTTAATACGTTCACCGGCGATGAAAATGTATTTACTTTCCGGCACCACTTTTACCGCGTAGGCTGACAGCCCTTTGTTATTAGTACCGGGTTCAAAGGTCACGGCGGCATTTTTCTTAATCAGGTCAGGATTGGCGACCTTAACCACGTGAAAATAACGGTTATCCCCGTTCTCATCTTTGATAAACCCAAAGCCTTTATCTTCAAACCATGTTGTGATTGTTCCGTTCATCGCCGTTACCACCTGCTTAATCATCTGTTGCTGAGTCATTACAGCGCGCAGTATAAAACACAATGTCCGTGCAGACCATGCCTTTGGATTAAGACGTTATCGTGCAACACTCCGGCACCAGTGGATAAAAGAAAAGATTATGGCAATATGTTCCGGTAATCACGATTATATCACCCGCTGACGGAGATCATTTTGCTGAGATATTCCCTGCTTTTGCTTTTAGTAACGATATCTGCCGCACAGGCGAAAATAGATATTACGGCTATCGGCCAGTGTAAATACAGCGGGCAGTTAACCCCTGAAGATATCGCCGGGCAATCCGGCGACGGTGAAATTCATCTTATTTACCGGACAGACACCACGGGAAGAGCCTATCCGGTAAAAATAACGAAAAATACCTGTGATGAAAGATGCAATGCCCGGGATGCTGTGCGTATTTTGCGGAAAGTAAGATGCCCGCCGGCTCCTCCCCGTTATAACCGCAGAATGATTATTAAATTCTACAGTGATACAGAAAAGCACAATGACAAATTTACACCCCGCAATCTGATGGTTTGATATTTATCTGCATCACCCGGGTGCCGTCCGAAAAATAGTTATGCTGCAGCCCGGCGGGAAATGCCAGCTGCCATAACCGCATGATCGCCGAGTCCTGACAATATTTTGCTGTCAGGATGCCCTGCATTTTATTTATCGCCTGTTCTTCTCTGAACAATTCCGGCGGCAGACCGCTAACCTGATAATTCAGGATAATCACGTTATTCTCCCGGGTGACCTCAGTCAGAAGGGTGAAAGGGTCAAACCGGATCGGCAGTAACTGACTCTCATTTTTAATGATCATCGCCTGAAGTGCGTCGTATTCTTCCGGTGATTTTGTCCCTGCGGCTGTATCTGTCTGCGCGGCACAGAAAAAAGAAAGAGAAAAAAATAACATCCCTGCTTTGAAAATAGCTTTATTCAACATTGTCCTGTCCCTGTTAAAAATACATATCAAATAACATTTTTGTGCTGATCCCGGCAGAGACCAGAATAATCATCGGTTTTATTACTTTCAGCCCGGAACTCAGTACAACACCGGCACCCAGCCGCGCTCCGATAGCCTGACCGGCAAACATCAGTAATCCCAGCGACCACATCATTTTACCGCCCGCGATAAAAAAGATAACCGACGAGGTATTGGAAGCCAGGTTCAGAAAATTAGAATGAATCTGCGCTTTATCGATCCGGTATCCTAACAGCAGCATATAGCTGATGGTATAAAATGTCCCGGCGCCGGCACCCAAAAATCCGTCATAGAATCCGACACCGCCGCCGCAGATAAATGAAAACAGAAAAAAGGAAACACGCTGTTTTTCTTTGGATTTAGTGATGTCAGGCGCAAAAATAAAGTACAGCGTGACGCCGATAATTAATCCCGGCAGTAATTTTTTCAGAAAGGTCGGATCAATAAACTGCACAAAAATCGTGCCGGATGCGGCACCGAAAAATGTCGCAATAAAGACCCATTTATTATTTTTTAAATCAATTCGTCCCTGGCGCAAAAAATAAATACCGGAGGTTAATGAACTGCCCAGTGCCTGCATCTTATTTGTTGCCAGTGCGTTAGCAGGCGGTAACCCGGAAATCAGCAGCGCGGTAATCGACAGAAAACCACCGCCGCCTGATACCACGTTGATAAATCCGGCGGCCACGGCGACAAAAAACATGACAATAAGAAATGTTATGCTCATGGAAAGACACTTTAAATGGCAGGGGTAATCAGTATATAAAAAGTACACATCCGAAAAAGTGATACCGCCCCTGCTGCCGGATATTTGGTATAATAAAGTGTCATTTTTCTGAACAGGATACTGGTATGTTGCGCTATGGTATTCGCATTACGCATATTTTCCGGCACGCTTTTCACTCGCGTCCGCGTTTTATTATCTCCCTGCTGGTCGCGTTTGTGACTTTTTTTGCCCTGTTGCCCGGACAGAGTACACTGATGTGCCTGATCCTCAGCTGGAATGCCTTCTCCTGGGTATACCTGATGTGTCTTTTTGAGCGGATCATTAATAAGAAAGTAAAAGATATCCGTAAGCTGACTAAAATTGAGGATGAAAGCGCCCGCATGGTGATGTTTTTCCTGCTGGCCGGGTGTTGTGTCAGTCTGCTGGTGCTCTTTTTTGCCCTCGGCGGGCATGGTAATCTGACCGGTAATGATAAAGCTTTCCAGTATATTCTGACCGCATCCACATTAGTGTCCTCCTGGCTGTTATTACCGGCCGGATTTACCATGCACTATGCGCACCTTTATTACACCAACCCGCAACAGGAAAAACCATGGCTGTTATTTCCGGACAGACCGGCAGAACCCGGTTACTCTGATTTTATGTATTTTTCATTTACGATTGCCGTCGCCTCGCAGACCGCCGATGTGGAAATTGCGTCCTCCCCGATGCGCCGCGCCGTATTAATGCAATCCGTCGTCTCTTTTATTTTTAATATGGCGATACTGGGATTATGCATTAATATTTCTGCCGGTTTATTTTAAACGGAGTGGCTGATGGAAGCATTACTGACACACTGGATTGCAGAATACGGCTATTGGGCAACCTTCTTCGGCACCATGATAGAAGGGGAAACCGCTGCATTTTTATCCGGCATTGCCGCACACCATCAGTTATTATCCTATCCGAAAGTGATGCTGGTGGCCGCCCTCGGCGGAATTATCAGTGACAATATTCTGTTTTTTACCGGTTATTTTGCCGGAAACCGGATCCTGCCCCGTATTCATAAACATGCGGATAAAATAGCCCGTCTGCAACGGATAATTCACCACCGCGAAAGCCTGATTATTATCGGAATACGTTTCGCTTACGGATTAAGAACTATCGGCCCCGTTATTATCGGCGCCGCCGGTATTAATCCGCTGAAATTTTTTGTGCTGAATATTCTCGGCGGGGCCATATGGGGAAGTATTATTGTATCTGCGGGGTATTTTGTCAGCGCGGCAATCCTTGCACTGCCGCTGCATACTTATCTTGCCTGGTTCCTGATCCTCGCGGCGGTTGCCGGTC
>OCAE01000613.1_pt1 | contig 21206 bp, 19 predicted proteins | sample 1495581 | NCBI WGS metagenome assembly OCAE01 (sample SAMEA2580278, study PRJEB22360) | human gut metagenome | biome: human gut; feature: human-associated habitat; material: faeces | place: Denmark | collected 2008/2010 | reverse complement strand
AACATCCATCGGGGTCCCCCTAGGGCTCATATCCCCCCTGCCGGAGCCAATGTGATTGCCACCTCCGGCACCACCGGTACCACCAGCAGAACCCGGGCTATCTCGTTTATCTCCTCCCTGTGCAAACACTGGGGGATTAAATTCCGTCCGGTTCTGGGCAGTGCAGGTAGTACCGGCGGGCCGTCTGATAAGAGCCTGCTTAAGCGGATGAATATCCGCGGCATTATGATCCCCGCCCTGCCCGGCTTTATTGCCATGGCGATTGTGCTGGCGCTGAGCCACATCCCGGGGCTGGAAAGCCTGGATGCCATTTTCCAGCTGCTGCTCAAAGGGCTGCCGGTGATTGTGGCGGGGGTTGGCGCCCAACAGGGTTCCGGACTTAGGAGTGCCATTGTTTCCGGGGTCGTCGCCGGGGTGCTCTCGGTCGAAGGGGGGCTGATCGGCTGGATCGCAGGCGGGATTATGGCGGGTATTTTTGTCCGTTACCTGTTTGCCCTGTGCATCAGCTGGAAGTTCCCGATGACCACCGTCAACATCGTGGCAGGCGGGATTTCCGGTCTGGCTGCCGGTCTTATCATGTTCTACTTCCTCAGTCCGCTGGCACTCCTGGCCGGTAACTACATCAAACTGGCACTGGAAAGCACCCTCGCGTTCAGCCCGGTACTGGCAGGCCTGCTGGCGGGTCTGGTTATCTGGCCTGCGATCCTCGGCGGTGTGTATCACGCGGTGATCCTGCCGCTGGTGCTGCTTGAGATGGAAAAAACCGGTGTCAGCTTCCTCGGTGCGGTGGATATGGTCGGGCTGGTGATGGTGGCTGCAGGGATTAACCTGGCAAACGTCATTGCCCCGCGTGAACGCAGTGAGGCCGCTGTCGCCGCTCCGGGACTGCTTATCAATCTGGGATTCGGGACCTTTGTGGAATCGGCATATCCTTTCATGTTTGCCAACAAAATCGTGTTCGGCGGTGCCATTCTTTCCGCCGGGATCGGCGGCATGATGCTCGGTATGTTTAATGTCAAAGGGGTGGCGTATGTACCGGCATTTGCCTCTCCGTTTTTATCTAATAACGCACTGTATATGGCGCTGACCATGACCGTGATTCTGATTTTAACCTGCACCATTACTGTCATCGCCAACCGTTTCAGTGCCGTGACAACCGCGAAAGCAGCAGGCTGATGCAAAGACTACACAGCAAATAGTAAGTGTGAAAAATATCACACGCCAACACCAGGGCTTTATGAAAACGGCACCTCCTGGTGCCGTCACACAAAATATAAAAAAGTAATAAGAGGTTGATATGTTTATAGGTGATATGAATAAAAAACGTGAACAGGCGATGGCGAAAGTCAGAAATGCGATTGCGCTGCACAACGGGCAGACTCTGCTCAGCACAGGTATCACCGGTGATGACGCGCGACTGGCGAAAGCCGTGTGTGATGCCGGGGTCAAAATGCTGGAGCCGAACCATCCGGCGCTGGCGCTGGCACGCGGACACCGTGGCGTGAATAACATGCACGCCGCCGAGCAGATCCGCCATGAGATTTCCACTGCGCAGATGGCGGAGGCCGTCAACGGTATCCGCAATGTGATCCCGGATGATGTCTTTATTACGGTCGGGATCGCCGGTGGATTCACCGAAACCATCCCGGTGCCGGTAACAGAAGAGGATATTTTGCAGATTGCCCGCGCCGGAGCGGACGGCCTGCACACCCATAAATCCACCTTTGAAGATCTGGCAGATATTGTCAATCTTGCACACCGCTTCGGCCTGACCGTGGATGCTTACATCGGCTATCCGGACGATCTGCACACCTTCGGTATCCCGGCGGAAACCCCGGAAGAGGTCGCGGAAGTAGCGAAAAAAATGGAAGCCATCGGCGTGGATATGATCGGCCTGATGACCGGAATGAGCTACGAGGGCGTGGCTGCCGGTGAAATTCCGGAGCAGATTAAAGCCCGGCTGAAAGCACTGGTGGGCGCGGTCAGCGTGCCGACACTGGCAGAAGGCGGTATTAACGTCGCCAATGCCAAAGCATTTAAAGAAACCGGGGTGAATATTCTGGTGGTCGGCACCGCAATTGATAACGTGGTGTGTCAGGCAGCCGCGCAGGTTACTCAATCCTTTATTCATCATAACTGATGGTATTTCCAATGCGGGGGCACCGCTCCCGCTGAGGCTTTTTATGACCACACTGGCTATCGATCTCGACGGCACACTTTTACATCCGGATAACCGTATTTCAGAGGGCAACCGCCGGGCGCTGCTGGCACTGCCGCCGGAAACGGATATTGTGATCTGCTCTGCCCGCCCGCTGCGGGCAATTTTGTCTCTGACGGACAGCGCCGGGCTGCTTCCGGTACTCCGGGCTATCGGTGCCTGTAACGGTGCGGTGATTTATGACTGCCGCACACAAGCCGTTCTCAGCCGGACTGCCCTCTCTCCGGCTGCGTTAACCGCACTGCAGCACCTGCTCACCACCGGCTGGCATGCCTTCGGTGAGGATGCTCTGCTCTGTCCGCCGGGGAAAATATCAGAATACACCATTCATGAAGCTGAATTATTCGGCCTGCCAATACAGACACTCGCGGCAGACGATATTTTCAGCCGGACAGATATCATTAAAATCACCCTGTGCGGGGAAACGGTATCCCTGCGGCAACGGGCTGAAAACTTTCGCCCGCAATTACCGGCGGAGATCAGCGCATTCTTTACCGACCAGCACTATTTTGAACTGGTACCGGCATCCGTCAGCAAAGGACGTACCCTGAAAATACTGACGGAGTACGGTATTTTGCGGCCGGGAACCATCATGGCCATAGGGGATCAGGAAAACGATCTCTCTTTATTTGCCGCAGCAGATATCCGTGTGGCGATGGGCAATGCCGTTCCGGCACTGAAGCAGGCCGCCGGATACATTACCGCTGACTGCCGGGAGGATGGCGTTGCTGCCGCACTTCAGCATTACAGGGCGGCATTTCGCAACGGTGCATAATGCGCTAATATTGTTCATGTTTACGAGTGTGATGAGAACGGTCATGAATCCGATAAAAAGAAAGGAATATATCCTCGATCTGCTGAATCAGAAAGGCGAGGTCAGTGTGCAGGATCTTGCTGATACGCTGAATGTCACCTCTGAGACGATCCGCCGTGACCTCTCCATTCTGGAGAAAGAAGGCGAGATCATTAAAATTCACGGCGGGGCGATGAAGAAAAAGAGTGTCAGCGAAGGCAGCTTCGAACAGCGGCTGGAACTGAACCGTGAGGAAAAAATGACCCTCGCGCGCTATGCTGCCGGGCTGATTTCCGAGCATGACACACTGTATATCGATTCCTGTTCGACAACCCTGCTGTTTTCCGCGCAGTTACCGGCGATTGCATTTACCGTTTTTACCAATTCCGCCCTTATCGCGGATAAAATCGCCTCGCAAAACCCGCTGGCAAAAGTGTATGTGCTGGGCGGTGAATACAGCCATGAATTCCGTGCCAATCTCGGCGCGAAAACCCTGCATGAAATTGATCATATTTATGCCGACTTTGCCTTTGTCGGCGCAGGCGGTGTGCGTGATGAAGGTATTCTGGTCAAAAGTGTCGAAGAAGGCATGATCGCACGGAAAATGCTGGAAAAAAGTAAACAGAAAGTCATCCTGGCCGACTCCAGCAAATTCGGCCAGCAGGGGATTTTAAAGATCGCGGAAATTGCCGTTATCGACAAAATTATCTGTGACGATAAATGGCAGAAAGCACACGAATTCCGTGAAAAATACCCGGAAAAAGTGGTTATCGTGCCATAATCTTACGGCTGTGATGGTTCACGGTGATGGCCGGTCATTCGCCCGTCTTTCATCACCACATTGAGGCTGCCGTTATAAAACTCCGCCAGGAACACGGTCTCAGGATCATCAATGCCCTGCTGTTTCAGGCAGTCTGTCAGCCACTCCTCATCATGACCAATCTGTTCCAGCTCATGTTTGCGCGGCACGCCGTCTTTCATCACAATGACTGACGGCATCTGTGACTGGTCACAAATCACCGTCAGCTGACCGTCCGGCTCTATCTGCGCATAGTACACATCACGGTATGAATAGATCCCCTGTGCATGCATGCGTGAGGTGATATTCAGAATATCGATTTTATTGCGCTTCTCATGAATGCTGTCCATGATAAACGCCCCGTTTTTAATAATGGGGATCGGGTTACCGATAGTCACCGCCCGCAATACACTGATATGTTTGCTGACCCAATTGATTATACTGATAAAACTCACGCCCATCAGCAGAATAATAATATATTGCGTCAGCGGAATGGTATCACTGTAAATAACCCCGCCGATAATGCCGCCCAGTACAAAGTTGCCGATAAAATCAACCGGTGTCATTTGTGATAATTGGGTTTTACCGGAGAGATTCATGTGCGTTAACACAATAACAAAGCCGATGATAAATTTAACGATAACCAGCAGATAATATGTCATGGTATTTCCTTACACTGACAAATGGCGATAACTCACTGAAATAAAACACGTTACTTTGTTGTGTGTATAAAACCACGTTCTGTATTGATATTACCGGATATTGTTATACTGCGGGATATTATTTTATGACGTTACGGATAAATTACCCTCAGCACTATACAACCGGTACTTCATTTTCTATGCTGAAAGGGATAACGCTGACAGAAAATTATATCTGTCAGCAGACTGCCTGATTTTATTATATACTCAATGATCACGGACACGATGTTATCCGGTTATTTTACTCAGTATTGCTGAAGAGGAGTTAATCATGAAGAAAGCATTATTAAGTTCACTCATCCTTGCGGGCGTATTTGCGCTGGCCACCGGCTGTGACGACAGCAGCAAAACCGACCCTGCTGCGCAAAAAGCACAGGAAGGCGCTGCGCAGATAAAAGAAGCCGCTGAACAGAAAACGGATGAACTGAAGCAGGATGCCAAAGACGCAGCAGATAAAACAGAGCAGAAAGCCGCAGAACTGAAACAGGACGCCACAGAAGCCGCCGGTGATGCCAAAGAAAAAGCCGGTGCGGTAATGGCTGATGCGAAAGAGAAAGCCGGCGAAATCCGTGATAATGCCGATGCCAAAGCGGATGAACTGAAGAAAGAAGCGGATGCCCTGCTGGCTGACGCCAAAGATAAAGGCGAAGACGCCAAAAAAGCCGCGGAAGAAAAAGCCGCAGAGCTGAAACAAAAAGCGGATGAAGCCAAAGCCGCCGCTGATAAAAAAATTGATGAGCTGAAACAGGATGTCTCAGAAAAAACCGGGGATGCTCAGTAAAGACTGAACACGTAGTATCCCGTACCTGTCTGTAAAACAGCCGTCAGCCGGAAACAATCTGTGTTTCCGGCTTTTTTATTGCGTTATTTCAGAGACTTTACAGACTTCCGCTACGAAAATTCACAGATAAAAATACCTCTGTTTTCCGCCGGAAAGCAGGATGACTTGCCGCAGAGTGACATTTTTGGCACTATAATCCTCTTTTTTCACCAACAGGGGAAATAAAATCTGATATCACCGTTTTTTTTCCGCAGGTTTAGCCTGTATTCATTTCTGTTTTTTCTGATCTCCCGCTGACTATTCTGCCGGGGTTTCTATTTTACCGCTACGCAGCCGCGTACCGTTTTCAGAAGGAAAATCTGACGCTTTGGTGCAGTACCCCCCTTTTTACTGCCGGCGTTATCTGCAACTGATAAAAGGAATAATTCATGAGTCATCAGGACACTGAACAATCCGCAAAAAAAATGAAGATTAATCCGCCGGTTTTTTATATTTCGGCCCTGGTTATTCTCCTGATTGTCGGCTTTGCCGCCCTGTTTCCCCAGACGGCGGATATACACCTTAAAGCCCTTCAGACCAGCCTGTTTAAAAATGCCAGCTGGTTCTATATTCTCGCCGTCGCCCTGATTTTACTGAGCGTCACCTTTATGGGGCTGTCCCGTTTCGGTGATATTAAACTCGGCCCTGACCACGCCCGTCCGGCGTACAGTTATATTTCCTGGTTTGCCATGCTTTTCTCCGCCGGTATGGGGATCGGGCTGATGTTCTTTGGTGTCGCCGAACCGGTGATGCACTATCTTTCCCCGCCTGTCGGCACACCGGAAACGGTTGAAGCGGCAAAAGAGGCCATGCGCCTGACCTTCTTCCACTGGGGGTTACACGCCTGGGCTATTTACGCGGTTGTGGCGCTGATCCTTGCGTTTTTCAGCTACCGCCACGGCCTGCCGCTGACACTGCGCTCCGCGCTTTACCCGATTATCGGTGATCGCATTTACGGTGCGGCCGGTCACGCGGTGGATATTTTCGCTGTGGTCGGTACGGTATTCGGGGTAGCGACCTCTCTCGGCTTCGGTGTGTTACAGGTGAATGCCGGGCTGAATCATCTGTTCGGCCTGCCGCAGACAGAAACCGTTCAGGTGGTGCTGATTGTGGTGATCACCTCACTGGCAACATTGTCAGTGGTGTCGGGTCTGGATAAAGGCATCCGTTTTCTGTCAGAGCTGAACCTCGGTCTGGCGGTTCTGCTGCTGATTATGGTTGGTGTGTTAGGCCCGACCGTGCTGCTGCTGAAATCCTTTGTTGAGAACACCGGCGGTTATCTTTCTGAAATCGTCAGTAATACCTTTAATCTCTTCGCCTATGAGCCGAAATCCGATGACTGGCTGGGTGGCTGGACGCTGCTTTACTGGGGCTGGTGGCTGTCATGGTCGCCGTTTGTCGGGATGTTTATTGCGCGGATTTCACGCGGGCGCACCATCCGTGAATTTGTCTTCGGTGTGTTATTTGTCCCGGCTGGCTTTACCCTGCTGTGGATGACGTTCTTCGGTAACACCGCTATTGATCTGATCAAAAATCAGGGCGCCACCGCCCTCGCAGCAGTGGTGAAAGAGGACGTATCACTGGCGCTGTTCCAGTTCCTTGAGTATTTCCCGTTCTCCACCGTACTTTCATTCTTTGCCATGCTGATGGTGATTGTCTTCTTCGTCACTTCCGCTGACTCCGGCGCGATGGTGGTGGACACCCTCGCCTCCGGCGGGGACACACACACGCCGGTCTGGCAGCGGATTTTCTGGGCCGGACTGATGGGCGTGGTAGCCATCACACTGCTGCTGGCCGGCGGATTATCCGCCCTGCAAACCGTGACTATCGCCAGTGCCCTGCCGTTTGCCGTCGTACTGTTATTCTCAATTTACGGACTGATTAAAGCACTGCGGATTGATGTGCATAAACGCGACAGCCAGCAGCTGGCGACAATTGCACCGACCGCAAGCCGCAATCCGATCCCGTGGCAGCGCCGCCTGCGTAATATCGGCTATTTCCCGAAACGTTCACTGGTTAAGCGCTTTATCGATGAAGTGGTGTCAGAGGCAATGGAGATGGTGTCGCAGGAGCTGGAAAAACAGAGCACCCCGAGCCATATCGACCGCAGCCGTGATGACCGGATCACCTTTGAGGTCGATCTGGGGGATGATATGAACTTTATCTATGAAACCCGCCTGCGCTATTACAATCAGCCGTCCTTTGCCCTTTCCGGGATGACCGACGAGGAAAAAGATGAGGAGCACCGCTATTACCGCGCGGAAATCCATCTGAAAGAGGGCGGACAGGATTATGACATTATGGGCTGGAACAAGGAGCAGATTATTCATGACATCCTTGACCAGTATGAAAAACATATTCACTTCCTGCATCTGCTCGGCAAGAAATAAGTCTGTCACTGTAAAAACGCCGCTCATCTGAGCGGCATTTTTTTATTCTTCTTCGTTGTCGCGCTGCGGCAGTGCCACCAGGTCATCCAGCAACGCATAGAGCTGGCGCACCTTCTCCGGCGTAAACTGTAATTCCAGCGCCTGATAGCCGGTCTCTACTTCCGCCTGCACACGGTGATACAGTGCCGTGCCTTCGTCAGTCAGGGAAAGATAGAGTTTGCGCTGATCACTGAGGGGCTTGAGACGATGAATAATGCCCGCTTTTTCCATCCGTGTCAGAATGCCGGTCAGGCTGGGGCGCAGAATACAGCTTTTCTGTGCCAGGAGATGAAAATCGAGTGACGGGGTCTTAGCCAGTATGCGGATAATCCGCCACTGCTGCTCTGTCAGCTGGTGTGCTTTCAGAGTCGGGCGAAAGTAGCCGAGGACCACTTCACGGGCCTGCAAAAGGGCGATAAGTAATGATTCATGCATAATGGGTAATTTCTCCGCGATGTACTCACATCATAAACATCGACGTTATCAAAAAAAGGCGCAATTTTATCGGGAAAATGCGCAATCAGACATCCTCTGTTAGAATAAAAAGCATATCAGTCATAAAGACCCAAAGGACTCTCCTTTTATTAACGCTATATTAACAATAAATCAATGGTCTTCTGCTGATATCTCAGTGCCCTCATCACTTTTTTGAGAAAACGCAACGGAGCTCTCTATGTTCACCTCATCGTTAACCGATCCTTCCTTTTCCCTGCTGCGCACCGGCGGCTATATCAATGGCCAGTGGACCGATGCACAGGATAAGGCCACGTTTGATGTGACCAACCCGGCCACCGGCGGGCTGATCACCCGCGTCAGCGACCTCGGCGCACACGAACCCCGGCTTGCCATTGCCGCCGCCGAAAATGCCCTGCCGGGCTGGCGCGCCCTGACCGCCAAAGCCCGTGCGCAGATCCTGCGCCGCTGGTTTGATCTTGTTATGGAGAATCAGGAGGAACTGGCACAACTCCTGAGCCTGGAGCAGGGCAAACCGCTGGCGGAATCACGCGGGGAAATCGCCTACGGTGCAAGCTTTATCGAATGGTTTGCCGAAGAAGGCAAGCGCGTGTACGGCGAAACCATTCCGGCGACACAGAGCGGACAACGGATCGCCACTATCCGCCAGCCGATCGGGGTGGTCGGTGCTATCACGCCGTGGAACTTCCCGAATGCCATGATCACCCGCAAAGCCGCTCCGGCACTGGCGGCTGGCTGTACCATGGTGCTGAAACCGGCAGCGGAAACCCCGCTTTCCGCCCTTGCGCTGGCGGCACTCGGTGAACAGGCCGGTATACCGGCCGGGGTGTTTAATGTTGTCACCGGCCTTGATGCGGCAGCTATCGGCGGCGAACTGACCACCAGCCCGGTCGTGCGCAAAATCTCCTTTACCGGCTCCACCCGTGTCGGCAAGTTGCTGATGGCACAGAGTGCGGAGACCGTTAAAAAACTGTCTCTCGAACTGGGCGGTAACGCACCGTTTATTGTATTTGATGATGCCGATCTTGATGCGGCGGTTGCCGGTGCCATGGCCGCCAAGTTCCGTAACAGCGGACAAACCTGTGTCTGTGCCAACCGTCTCTATGTGCAGGATGGTGTGTATGACGCCTTTGCCGCCAAACTGGCAGAGGCGGTCAGCGTGCTGCATGTCGCACCTTACACTGATGAGAACGCTCAGCAGGGCCCGCTGATTAATGAAGCGGCAATCCGCAAAGTCAGTGAGCATATCGCCGATGCGGTCAGCAAAGGCGCAACGGTTCTCAGCGGCGGTAAACCTGCGGCACAGGGCGGATTATTTTTTGAGCCGACTGTACTGACCGGTGTCACATCGGACATGCTGGTTACCCGCGAGGAAACCTTCGGCCCGCTGGCACCGCTGGTGCGTTTCCGTGATGAGGAAGAAGCCATCCGTGCGGCAAACAACAGTGAGTTCGGTCTCGCCGCTTATTTCTACTCCCGCGATATCGGCCGGGTCTACCGCGTGGCGGAAGCGCTGGAAGCCGGAATGGTCGGTATTAATGAAGGGATTATTTCCACGGAAGTGGCGCCGTTCGGCGGTATCAAGCAATCCGGCCTCGGTCGTGAAGGCTCCCGCCACGGTATTGATGACTATCTGGAAATCAAATACCTCTGCTTCGGCGGGATCCGTTAATCCCCGCTGACCACCGCCTGCGGCTGTCCTTCCGGCAGCCGCATTTTCTGACTCTCCCTTGTATTTTTCCCCGGCTATGATTAGACTGCGTATCATTCGCAAATAAGCAACAATTGCGTCACATTTTTTATTCCACCGGGAGTTGGTATGTCTTTGGATAATTCACAGCGTCTGTTGTTCCGCGACGCAATGGCGACACTCTCCGCTGCCGTCAATATCGTCACCACCGACGGCGACGCCGGGCCGCGGCGGGCTGCCCGCCACTGCAGTCTGCTCTGTCACGGATACGCCGCCGACCCTGCTGGTGTGCATCAACCGCAGCAGTGCGCTCAGTGAGGTATTCAGAACCAACGGACGTTTGTGTGTCAATGTGCTCACCCATGAACATCAGGCACTGGCGTGTGATTTTGCCGGGATGACCGGCCTGAGTATGGATGCACGTTTTGCCGGTGATCACTGGCAGCCGGGAGCGCTGGGACAACCTTGTCTGCATGGCTCGCTGGCCTGTCTGGAAGGGGTGGTCACTCAGGTACAGGAAATCGGCACACACAATATCTTTATGGCGGAGATCCGCAATATCGGTGTCCGCGACGAAGGACACGGTCTGATTTATTTCCGCCGGGATTTCCGTACTGTCGAAACCGGTGATATCCCCGCTGCTGCTGTTGCCTGATCCGCTTTCATCCTTAGTATAATAATTCGTTAACACACATTACGTTAACGAATTGTTATTCATCAGAAAAATACCCGTTACATTTTGTCGTATTTAATTCCACCGCCCTTCTGACAACAGAATAAATAACCGCCAATCCGCTTAAATCACCATCAACAAAACCATTGCAGACTAATTATTGATGTCAATCTAATGAATTTTATTTCAATTATGATATTAATTATTGCAGTAAGTGTGATCTGCCTTTGAGATGCTCAGCAGGCAATACATTAGTCTGAGCCCTTTGGCAAATACCCTGACAAATACGCAAACACTCAACCTTACGCAAGAGTTTATCTTTTAGCTTTGCCTCCGCGATGCCGGGAAGGCTTTTGCGTGATGAATAATTATTAATAAGAGGCATTAAACCATGAGTAAACCCGCGCAGGTTGGATTGTTTAACCAACCTAAGCCATTCTTCATGATTTTTATCGTGGAGCTGTGGGAACGCTTCGGCTATTACGGTGTGCAAGGCATCCTGGCCGTCTACTTCGTTCAGAAACTGGGATTCAGTCAGGAACAGGCATTTATCACCTTCGGGGCATTCGCCGCGCTGGTATACGGTCTGATCTCTATCGGTGGTTACGTCGGTGACCATGTCCTCGGTACCAAGCGGACCATCATCTTAGGGGCCATTGTGATGGCTGTCGGTTATTTTATGACCGGCCTGTCTATCATGCACCCGGATCTAATCTTCTACGCACTGGGTACTATTGCTGTCGGTAACGGCTTATTCAAAGCTAACCCGGCCAGCCTGCTGGCAAAATGCTATCCGCCGAAAGACCCGCGTCTGGACGGAGCATTTACCCTGTTCTATATGTCGATCAACATCGGCTCCCTGATTTCCCTGGCGCTGGCACCGGTTATCGCGGACAAATACAGCTATACCGTTACTTATAATATCTGCGGTATCGGCCTGCTGATCGCCCTGGCGGTCTTCCTGTTCTGCCAGAAAATGGTGCGTAATATCGGTTCCGAGCCGGATCACAAACCAATGAAATTCGGCAGCCTGCTGGTAGTCATCGCCGGTAGTGTGGCAACCGTCTTCCTGTGTGCATGGTTACTGCACAACGTGGTTATTGCCAACTATGTGTTACTCGGCGTCACCGCTGTGGTTATCTTCTTCTTCTTCCGCGAAGCCTTCAAACTGAAAGGTGTTGAGCGGAACAAGATGTATGTGGCGTTTGTTCTGATGCTGGAAGCGGTTATCTTCTATGTGCTGTATGCCCAGATGCCAACTTCACTGAACTTCTTCGCTATCTATAACGTGCATCACACCATTATGGGAATTGATGTACATCCGGTCAGTTTCCAGGCGCTGAACCCGTTCTGGATTATCGTACTGAGCCCGGTTCTGGCTTACTTCTACAGTAAAATGGGTGCGCGCGGCAAAGACTTCTCGATGCCGGGTAAATTCACCATCGGTATGTTCTGCTGCTCTGCCGGTTTCCTGACTGCCGCCGCATCCGGTATGTGGTTTGCCGATGCGTCCGGTCTGACATCACCGTGGTTTATCGTCCTGGTTTACTTCTTCCAGGCAGTCGGTGAGCTGATGATCAGTGCGCTGGGTCTGGCGATGGTTGCTGCGTTCGTTCCGCAGTACCTGATGGGCTTTATTCTCGGGATGTGGTTCCTGACTCAGGCGATGGCAACACTGTTAGGCGGCTATGTGGCGACCTTTACAGCACCGCCTGAAGGCGTGACTGACCCGCTTCAGACACTCGGTATCTACACCGATGTATTCGGTAAAATTGGTATCGCAACAGCCGTTGCCGGTCTGATTATGTGGGCGATTGTACCGAAACTGAATAAAATCATGAAAGAAGAAAAAACAGCCTGATTGTGTTACCCGGTGCTGTGCAAACAGCACCGGTTACCGTCACGTTTGCGTAATGACAAGCTGTTCTTCAGGACCCGGACTATCCGGGTTTTTTATTATTTCCCCGTCCTGCTTTTCCGTCCGGTTTCACATTTTTCCGCACATCATTTCTCAAATATTTGTATCCCTGCTATACGTTAATTAACCATTAATTAACAAATAATAAATCAAGACATCATAAAAATACCTGCAAAACCGACGGAGATAATAATGATAACCCCATGGCGAACACCTGTTCTTTTGCTCTCTCTGCTGCTTTCCCCGCAATTGTATGCTGCTTCCGAACCCGCCGCTGAAGCCCGTAACGGGATGGTGGTCACTTCCCAGCATCTGGCATCACAGGCCGGTGCCGATATTCTGAAATCCGGCGGTAACGCGGTGGATGCTGCGGTGGCTGTCGGCTACGCCCAGGCGGTGGTGAATCCCTGCTGCGGTAATATCGGCGGCGGCGGTTTTATGACCCTGCATCTGGCAGACGGTAAAAATATTTTCATCAATTTCCGTGAGACTGCCCCGGCATCCGCCTCTGCGGATATGTATCTCGATAAAGACGGTAATCTGATCAAAGATGCCAGCCTGTACGGCTACCTCGCCGCCGGAGTGCCGGGAACGGTAAAAGGGCTGGATTATGCCCTGGAAAAATACGGCACCATGACGCGGGAACAGGTGATGGCACCGGCGATAAAACTGGCCCGGGACGGTTTTATCCTGACCCGCGCGGATACCGATGTGCTGGATACCACCACCGCCCGTTTTAAGCAGGATCCGGAAGCTGCGCGGATTTTCCTTAAACCTGACGGCTCTGCATTTCAGCCCGGCGACCGCCTGATTCAGACCGATCTGGCTAATACCCTGGAGCGCATTGCCAAAGAAGGCCCTTCCGCCTTTTATGAAGGAGATATCCCGCAAATCGTGGAAAAAGCCGCTCAGGCAGGCGGCGGTAAGCTGACAGCCAAAGACTTTGCGGATTACACGATTGCAGAGGTCGCACCGGTGACCTGTACTTATCGCGGCTATGAATTTATTTCCGCCCCGCCTCCGAGCTCCGGCGGTGTCACCATCTGCCAGACGCTGAATATTCTGGAAGGTTATGATCTGAAAGCGATGGGCTTTAACTCGGCGGATTATATCCATACGCTGACTGAGGCGATGCGCCATTCTTATATGGATCGCAATACCTTCCTCGGCGACCCGGCGTTTGTGAACAATCCGACCGAAAAACTGACCAGTAAAACCTATGCGGAAGAGCTGCGCAAAGAAATCATTCCGGGCAAAGCCACACCGTCAACTCAGGTGCAGCCGGGTACCGGTCCGCACGAAAAGCCGGAAACCACACATTATTCCGTGGTGGATAATAAAGGCAATGCGGTTTCCACCACCTATACCATCAATGGCCGTTTCGGTGCAGTGGTGATCCCGCCGGGTACCGGTTTCTTCCTCAATGATGAAATGGATGATTTCACTACCAAAATCGGCGAGAAGAATATGTACGGCCTGGTTCAGGGTGAGCGCAACGCGATTGCCCCGGGCAAGCGCCCGCTCTCATCGATGAGCCCGACTATTGTCACCAAAGACGGTAAGATTTTCCTGGTGCTCGGCTCGCCGGGCGGCTCACGGATTATCTCCATTACCTTACAAACGGCGCTGAATATTATCGATCACGGTATGGCGCCGCAGGAGGCGGTAAATGCACCGCGTATTCACCATCAGTGGCTGCCGGATGAGGTGTATTACGAGCAGCGCGGTGTATCAAAAGACTCACTGAATCTGCTGGATAAAATGGGTTATAAAATGGTTGAGCAAACACCGTGGGGTGCTGCCGAGCTGATCATGGTGGGATTACCGGGTGCCGCCGGGGTCAGTGCAGACTCTTCCGGCAATGATTCCGCCGTGTCCGGTAAGGTGCGGGAAGGTTATCTGTACGGTGCCAACGATGTGCGCCGTCCGGCCGGGGAGGCAGCAGGAGTCGAATAATCTCCCGGCCGGATTTGTAAACGCAGCATGCCCTGTCCGTCACGGACAGGGCATTTTTTATGGCAACCCGCTGATATCAATAATTAAATATTAACACCGTGCTGAGACGCTAATGCAGACAGACCACCGGCAAAGCCCTGGCCGACAGCTTTGAATTTCCACTCTGTACCGTGACGGTACAACTCACCGAAGACCATCGCGGTTTCTGTTGATGCATCTTCAGACAGGTCGAAACGGGCAATTTCACTGCCGTTATCATTATTGCAGATACGGATGAAGCTGTTGCTGACCATACCGAAGTTCTGTTTACGTCCTTCCGCATCATAAATCGTCACGGAGAAGACCAGTTTTTTCACCTCTGCCGGGAGAGTATTCAGGCTGATTTTCACCTGCTCATCATCACCGTCGCCTTCACCGGTGCGGTTGTCACCCTGGTGTTCCACCGCGCCGCACGGGCTGGTTTTGTTATTAAAGAAGATGAAATGGCTATCGGATAATACTTTTCCGTCGTCACCGACCATAAATACCGATGCGTCGAGGTCAAAATCCTGACCGTCAGTCACACGCGCATCCCAGCCCAGACCAACCATTGCCACGCTCATTGACGGGGCTTCTTTGGTCAGGGAGACGTTACCACCTTTTGTAAGAGAAACTGCCATTTTCGGACTCCTGCTGCGGATTATAAAAGAGGGCTGGTTATCAGCCCGCTGAAAAAAATAATCAGGATGCGTTGATACCGTACTGCGCACAGACCGATGACAGACCACCGGCATAGCCCTGGCCGACAGCACGGAATTTCCACTCGGTGCCGTGACGGTAGAGTTCACCGAACAGCATCGCGGTTTCGGTGGACGCATCTTCCGTCAGGTCATAACGGGCGATTTCAGTATTGGTGTCATCATTCACCAGGCGGATAAAGGCACCGGATACCTGGCCGAAGCTCTGACGGCGGGTCTGCGCGTCATGGATAGTGACCACAAAGACAATTTTGTCGATCTCCGCCGGAATCATATCCAGTTTGATGATCAGGGATTCATCATCACCATCGCCCTGGCCGGTGCGGTTGTCGCCGGTATGAGTAACTGAACCGTCAGATGAACGCAGGTTGTTATAGAAAATAAAGTCTGCATCACCACGCACTTTACCGGCGGCGGTCAGCAGAAAGGCAGAGGCATCAAGGTCAAAATCCTGACCATCTGTGGAACGAACATCCCAGCCTAAGCCAATCAGGACGTTTTTCATTGAAGGGGCTGTTTTGCTCAGCGACACGTTACCACCTTTAGAAAGAGAAACGCTCATTTCACTTACTCCTTAGTTAAATCAGTGACGGGTGGCGGATAATTACTTATCCGCACTTTCCGTTTTTTCCGGGAAAACAAAGCTGGCGATAATACCCAGTGCCAGAACCCCGAGCACCACGAACAGGCTGCTGGTGGCCGAAATATGTAATCCGTGACCCCAGAGGCTGTCTGTTGCATTCAGACCCAGTTTCACCGCGATAAAGAACAGCAGTGCAATAACCGCTTTTTCCAGGTGAACCAGGTACTGCTTCAGTGCTTCCAGGACAAAGTACAAGGTACGCAGGCCGAGAATCGCAAACATCATGGCACTGTAAACAATCAGCGGCTCACGACTCACCGCGATAATCGCCGGTACGGAGTCAAACGCAAACATCACATCGGACAGTTCCACTACTGCCACACACAGCATCAGCGGCGTGGCATACAGAGCGGCTTTTTTACCGCGCCCGATAGTGACGTCTTTGTTCTCCGGTTTTGCCAGTTCGGCATCCACTTCTTTCTGCGTCAGCAGGAAGGCGTGTCCGCTCAGTTTCGGCCAGATCGGGAACAGTTTTTTCACCATCCGGTAAGCAATGTGCTGTGAGTAATCTTCTATCTCATCCTGCTCTTCGCGGTTCCGCAGCATCATGACAGCGGTCCAGGCAACGATGAGGGCGAAAATGACTTCCACATATGGCCCCAGGCTCAGCAGACCGGTCCCTATCGCCACGAAAATCCCGCGGAAAACGATAGCTCCGATAATCCCCCAGTACAGCACACGGTGGCGGAAACGATCCGGAACCGAGAACCAGGAGAAAATCGCCATCATCACGAACAGGTTATCGACCGACAGCACTTTCTCAAGCGCATAACCGGTGACGAACAGGCTCGCAACCTCTGAACCATGATGGATATAGAGAAATCCGGCAAAACCCATTGCCACAGCAACCCAGAAAACAGACCAGATTGCCGCATTTTTCAGTGAAACCGGCTTATCGCCCCGGTGCATAAACAAATCAATAAAAATCGCACCGATTGCGAGGACGACGAAAACAGTGACTGTTTCCATCGGAAAACCGATATGTGTTGATTCCATAATTAACCCTTAGGTATAAAAATCAGAGACCAAATTCTGCCGGGTCAAACCCCAGGGCAGCGGCGATCTCTTTTACTGCTTTCTGCTCATCCTGATCGAAGTTACCGTCACTCTTCGCGACTGCAATCCCGACACGCACCGCTAACTGCGCTGCTTCCGGCTGATCCTTCAGCGCCAGGATATATTTCATGGTTTCACCTTTACCGATTTCCATGTCGAAATCGAAACTGGTGACCAGTTTGTTGAAAAATGTAATCACTTCTTCAGTTTCAAATACTTTCAGTTCTTCAGAGGATTTCAGAAAACCGATCATTTTCTGTTTTTCTTCCGCGCTGACCCCGTCACTGGAAACCGCGATACGGGCACAGACAGCGATTGTACCTTCCATAAACTTACGGTTTCTGAAACGGCTGACCTGTTTTGTCAGCTCTTCACGGCCTGAATTAAACGCATTTTTGACCCGGTTAAGTATACTCATTGCTGTATCCTCACTTAAATTATTTCGACCCGGCTTTCCAGCGGAAACCCCACCCGAATGCTTCATCCATATCGCTTTGATTTTTAAAGAAACGGTTAAGACGTTCGACTGTTATCGCCCCGTTTTCATTGACCAGCCGGGCAATCGCGCACATGGTGCGGCGGTCGTCCCCTTCTGTCAGCCGGGTTTCCACCGGCGGCTGCTCCGGTACAAAGACCGTCACCACGCCATCGGTTTTGTCCCAGCTCGGTACGCCCTGATAAATAAAGGCGTAGATGAGGATCTGACGGATATGTTTCCACTCGCCGCCGTTGATATGCAGCCACTCACCTTCTGAAACCGCGCCGGTACGATCATCGCCCTGCAACTGAATAAACGGTTCGCGCCGGTAATCACCAAACGCATTACCCAGCGCCTGAATCACCGATTTCTGACCGTTTTGTAACTCAACGAATGCGCCCAGATCCAGGTCAATCCCTTTGTTGCCGCCACCGAACACATTACTGAGAAAGCCCCCGGAACGGCTGTTCTGAGTATCCCGGTGCCAGTTCAGATTAATGCGGATTTCACCGAAGTTATCCCGCTTACTCAGACTGATTGACGGCTTTTCTTTACTCAGCGATATCTTACTTAAACTGATTTTGCTTTCTGCCGGTTTTGGTGCCGGTTCAGCGGCCACATCCACCCCGAAGTGTTCCGCCAGCGGTTTCAGTCCGCCGTTGAAACCCTGGGCAACAAAACGGAATTTCCACTCATTATTACGGCGGTACAGTTCACCGAGGATCAGCCCCGCTTCCTGACGACCGGCGGTATCCACATTGCCGCTGAGCAGTTTTTCCTGATCCGCATCAACCTGCACTTCCAGGCTGCGCAGTCCGGCAACAGTCTGTCCGCCGTCACAGGTGACCACAAATGCCACTTTCTGCACATCCTGACGCAGACGGCTGATATCAACCGTAAATACGGTATTGTTGCCGTTCTGCTGCCAGCTGATGGTGCTGTCATCATTCTGCGGCTGGCCGTAAAAGACCATGTCCGGGTCACCTTTCACTTTGCCGTCAGCATACAGGCGGAAAGCAGAAGCATCCGCCGCCGCACCGGACAGCACTGTAATCCGCAGTGTTTTCAGCGGAACGGGCGCATTCGCCCCCGGTGTCATAGTCATCAGCGCACCACCGTACTGACGATGTCAGAAGACATGTCGTCAATCGTGCGGCCACGGCATGCAGCACCGTGTGCGGTAAAGTTCCACTCACCGCCGCTGCGGCACAGGGAGGCGATCACGATACCGGTGTGTGAGCCCTGTTCATTCAGCTGATAACGCACCAGCTCTTTACCGCTCTGATCCAGCACACGGCAGAAGGCATTTTCCACATCGTTAAATGTCTGACCACGGAAGCTGTTCACCGTAAAGGCCAGATATTCGGTATTCTGCGGCAGACGGTTCAGATCCACACGGATCACTTCATCATCACCGTCACCTTCGCCGGTCAGGTTATCCCCTTCATGGATCACTGATTTACAATCTGATTTCAGTTTACGGAACCAGATGGTGTCGAGAATACGACCGTTTTTATCCAGCAGGATACAGCTGGCATCCAGATCAATGGAATCGTTACCGCCACCGAACAGCGAACCGAGAAAACCTTTCTTTTTCTGAACAGGATCCCAGCCGAGACCAAAATGCAGCTGATTTAATGCGGCAGATGCCTTGCTGAGAGATACCGTCTGATTCTTCGTCAATGAAACCATATTTTCATTCCTTAAACGGGAGATAAAACCCGGCAACAGATACTGGTGATAATGAATTTAAAAAAATCATATCATGACGGAGTTCTTTGGCAAGATATATTTCACACTAAATTAATAATACAATATAAACATATAGTTAATATGAAAATAATGATATTGAAAATTATAGACAATGTCAGATTTTGTCAGCGGATTGTCAATTTAAACATAATCATAATATGATTGACATGTTAATTAATCCTAAATAAACTCGCTCCTAATCTATCGGATAAAACAGAACAGGAATAAACAATAATGGCGCATGCGATCTGGCTGACGGAAGGGCTCTCTTCCCAGCGTGATCTGATCCGGAATATCAGGCTGTTCGCGCAGACATTACAGGTTGATCTCACGATTTTTGCCTCTCACCGGCATCCCCGTCACGAGATCCTGTCAGAGGCGGATTTTTCCCTGACTGAACCGGCTGACGATAACGATCGGCTGGCGTTTATCCTGTCTGTTGCGGAGAAATACGGTATTCAGGTAATCCATGCCGGACGGAATACCCCGTGGTTTGAAACGCACAGAAACACTATCACGGCTTCCGGCACCCGGCTGATAACCGGTGTCGCCTCTCTGACCGATTACGCCGTGGCGGATGATAAAGTCCGCTTTGCTGCTGAGATGGCATCACACGGCCTCCCGGTTGTGCCTTCTGTACCGGTTACCTCTGCGGCGCAATTGCGTGATGCACTCACTCATTCCCCGTTTCCGGGTCTGCCGCTGTGCATTAAACCGGTTCAGGGCATTTACGGTGCCGGTTTCTGGCAGTTTGATGATAACGCGCCACCAATGGCCATGTTCACAAACCCCGAACGGCGGATCACCACACCGCAACAGTATTTGTCCGCCCTTGAAAGTGCTGATAAATACGCCCCGCAGGTACTGATGCCTTATTTGCCCGGTCCGGAGTATTCCGTGGATATTCTGGCTGATAACGGTGAAGTGCTGGCTGCTGTTGCGCGGCGCAAAGAGGGTTCCCTGCAATACCTTGAACATGACGGCGCCGCATTTGAACTGGCCTGCGCCTGTGCGCGGGTAATGAAGGCGGACGGACTGGTGAATGTGCAGACCCGCCATGACCATCACGGGCAGCCGCTGCTGCTGGAAATTAATATGCGACCGGCCGGCGGTATCGGTTATACCGCGCTGAGCGGGGTGAATCTGCCGGGTCTGTTTGCCCTGCACAGTATCGGGCTGCTCAGTGCGGATGAGGTCAGAGAATATGACCGCACTGCATTTCGTCCGGCAATTGTCCGCCCGCTGACCGAAGCCGTCAGCTACCCGTCTACCCTGAACAATGCAATACACTGAGGTCACTATGCCCGGTTTTACCCGTCCCGGTCACCACCGGTTCACACTGACAACCGGCACGCTGGAAGTCCGCAGCGATGCCACCCCGGAAACGCTGGATGCGCTGTTCGCAATAGCGGAGCGGCGTAACCCGAAACGGGCATTTCTGTTTGTCAGCAAAGTGCTGGGCCGCCATATCCCGGTCGAACCGGAAATTATGCGTGGTGTTTACCGCCGCCTCAGTGAGCAGTTTCCGCAGGATCTGCCGCAGCCGCTGCTGGTTATCGGTATGGCGGAAACCGCTGTCGGGCTGGGAGCAGGGGTATACAGCGAAATCCGCCGTCAGTATCCGGAATCTCTGTATCTTTCTTCCACCCGCCACCCGGCGGACGGCGAACTGCTGTGTGAATTTAAAGAAAATCACAGCCACGCCACCGATCACCTGCTCTATTTCCCGGTCGATCCGCAGCTGAGAACCCGGCTGCAACAGGCAAAAACCCTGGTGCTGGCTGATGACGAAGCCACCACCGGCAATACGTTTACCAATCTGCTGACCGCACTGTATGAAAGCGGACAGCTGCCTGATTTAAAACAGGTTGTGACTGTCACACTGACTGACTGGCGTGAAAGTCCTGCCGCCGTTCAGCACGGGCTGCCATTGCGGCATGTCTCTCTGATCAACGGCAGCTGGCGCTGGGAAGCTGATCCGGATGCTCCCCTGCCGGAGATGCCGGATGTGAATGTCAGCGCGGCGGGAGCCGGGCCAATCCGCCGTCCGCAGACACGGATAATTGGGG
>OCAE01000610.1_pt1 | contig 21246 bp, 17 predicted proteins | sample 1495581 | NCBI WGS metagenome assembly OCAE01 (sample SAMEA2580278, study PRJEB22360) | human gut metagenome | biome: human gut; feature: human-associated habitat; material: faeces | place: Denmark | collected 2008/2010 | reverse complement strand
TGAGCTGCAACCCCGTCCCCCCTTTTCCGGGGGTTGGCCCCTGCCATTCCCACTCCAATCCGGTACCTGCCCTTTGCCGCCCCGGATTCTTCCTGTTCCTTCACCGCCTCCTCCCAGCCGAACAGCTCCATCCCCTTTTTCACACAGTCAATGGGTCTTGCATTTCCATGCCTCTGCCCGTTCCTCTGGTCAAACCCATCCGGTTCAACCAGGTTTTTTAACTGCATGTCAATGATGCTTATATGTAAGTCTCTGGCAATCTTATTCATCTGGCACTGCTGGGCAAAGAACTCCTGTGGAGATCCAAAGCCCCTCATGGCACCTGCAATGGGAGTGTTGGTATAAACCGGAGTGGCCCTGAACCGGATATTAGGCGTCTTGTGGTTTTTAAAAAACTTACCGCTCATGGCCCACACAATGCTCATGGTCCCGCCCGCATATGCCCCGGCATTGATTATGACCTGCATATCCTGGGATAGAATGGTCCCGTCTTTTTTAACACCGGTTTTAATCTTTATTTCCATTCCGTGTCTGGTCCTGGACGACACAATATCCTCCCGCCTGTTGTAAACCAGCTTTACCGGGCGCCCTGTTTTCATGGCCAGCAGGGCTGTCACAGGCTCTGTTATTGTATCTATTTTTCCTCCGAACCCGCCGCCCATGCCGGGATTTACCACGCGCACCCTGCTCATGGGAAGTCCGAAAATCCTGCTGAGGTTCTTCCTGTATCCGAACACATCCTGGCTGGGCGTATAGACCGTCAGCTTGCCGCTGCTGTCATAAACCGCAATGGATGCATGTGTCTCAATGGCGCTGTGGTGGATGGCAGGCGTGGAATAGGTATCTTCATATATATAATCCGCTGCCTTAAAGCCCGCTTCCACATCGCCGGCCCCCATATCCACCGGAAAAATAATATTACTTTCACCGTGAATGGGATACGCGCCTTCCTTCAGGGCCTCTCCGGGGTCAGTATAAAAGGGAAGTTCCTCATATTCCACCTGGATTAACTTCACTGCCTGCTCGGCAATCTTTACCGTATCCGCCGCCACGGCCGCCACCTTATCTCCCACATACCGAACCGTATCATCAAATACCCGTTCCGTTTTGTGACCGTCAATCTCTTCCCCGCAGCTGTTATACTTTGTGTCCGGGGCGTTTAAATAGCACACCACTCCGCGGACGCCCTCCAGTGCCTCTGCCCTGCTTGTATCAATCTTCTTTATTCTGGCATGGGGCACAGGGCTGAACAATATTTTAGCGTGGAGCATTCCGGGGAACTCCAGGTCAGCCGTATATTTAAACTGCCCGGTTACCTTCATGGCCGCGTCGCGGACCGGTATGCTCTGTCCTATGATTCCCATTCAGCGCTCCTCCTTCTTTCCCCCGGCCTTTGCCTCCATCATCCGCCTTGCGGCCAGTCTGATTGCCTCCACAATCTTCACGTATCCCGTGCATCTGCACAGGTTATTGGAGATGCCGTTGTTCCTGATTTCCTCCTCTGTCGGATTCTCAATCCGGTCCAGAAGCGCCTTGGCTGACATCACCATTCCCGGCGTGCAGTATCCGCATTGTACTGCCCCGGCGTCGATAAACGCCTGCTGAATGGGGTGCAGCTCCGTGCCGTTTGAAAGGCCTTCTATGGTCTCAATCTTCTTTCCTTCCAGGTTCCGTGCAAGCACCAGACAGGAATTCACCGCTTCTCCGTCAATGATGACTTTGCAGGCCCCGCAGTCTCCGGTGCTGCATCCGCACTTTGCGCCTGTCAATCCCAAAACCTCCCGCAGCACGAATAGCAGGGTCCAGTTTTTTTCTATGCTGACTTGTGTTTTCTTTCCGTTTATATCCAGACTTACCTGTTCCATTGTCTCACTCCCATGTGTTTATATTCTGTCATCTCCCATAATGCAGCCGACCACTTCTTCCTTTGTTATGGTTCCGAAATATGGTCTTATATCTAATTCTTCAAAAACGCGGCTGACGGCGTCCCTCTCATAAACCACCCCGTTCAGCAGCTGTTCTATATCTTTCATCTCCATACATCCCAGAAAGTCACCCTCAAACCGGATTTGTTCAATCCGCGAATTCTTTAAAGATGCCTTAACCGTTATGCTGCCTCCCCCAAACCGTTTTCCGTGTGTCAGGTCTGCCGGCGGGTTCTTTCCATACGTCCAGAGGAAGGATTCATATTTGTCACGGGCCAGGCACATAATCTCCCTGCGCTCGTTCCGGGATATTTCATATTCCTTTCCCCCTGATTCCCCAAAAAGGGCCTGCAGCAGTCTTTCCCTGAATTCCAGAACATCCATGTCATAGGAAAGATGTTCCGCTATGGTGGTTACCCTTGAACGCACCGACTTAATACCCTTTGATACCAGCTTATCCTGTTTTACCCGCAATGCCCTGCTCAGTATTTCTAAATCTGAACTGAATAACAGTGTTCCGTGAAACAGTACCCGGTTCTTATAGATTCTTACCGCGCTTCCTGATATCTTGGCGTCTCCCAGAACCAGGTCATTGCGCCCGTTAATCCCAGCCTGGATTCCCATTCCCCGAAGCGCTTCTACAACCGGTTTTAAAAAAGCAGAGTAGTCTGTGTTTGTAAAATCCCCATGCTCCATGATAAAGCTGAAACACAAGTTTCCCAAGTCATGGTAGACAGCGCCGCCCCCGCTGGTTCTTCTCACCACATCAATTTTGTTGGCCTTGACGAACTCCTCACATATCTCTTCATGGGTATTCTGAAAAGCGCCTACCACAATGGTGGGACGGTTCCTCCACAGCATGAGTACGGGCTCACTGATGTCCTCTTTCTTTAAAAAATATTCCTCAAAAGCCAGATTTTCCGAACCGATAATACTGTTCGTCTCCACGTATATCATAGTAAAGGCCCTCTCATTTCCCGCTGTATTCCTAAAAATATCCACATGGTGCAAGGCGCTCCATGTGGATATCCTCTTAAAATAATAAGTATGCTCTTTTTACTGCACGGCCGGTATTTCCCCTTCAAGCTTTACGTCGGTCACTTCATCCTCTGCTGCCTTTGGAAGAATCATGTTTAGCACAAGGGCAACCAGGGCCGTACCGGGAATGCCGGTAAAAATGGTTGTAACGGTTGACGGCAGAAATGCCAGGTTGAGGGCCTTTAAATTGCCGCCGATGCCAATGGCCAGCGCAATGGCCAGGATGGTTGTGTTTCTCTCCGTAAAATCGCCCATGCTGATAACCCGGAGCCCGGACGCCGATATCTGACCGCACATTACAAGGACAGCTCCTGCCATAACACAGTTGGGAATCAGCGCAAGCAGCTGGGCCAGCTTTGGAAATACCGCAAAAGCAAGGAAAATGATTCCTCCCAAACCGGTAACAAAGCGGCTTCCCACGCCGGTCATTGCAACAATACCCACATTCGCGCTTCCCGTAATAACCGGAGCACCGTTAAAGGCAGATGCAAACATTCCCGTGATACCGCCGCCTCGGATGGTCCTGGATAATTCCTCCGAGGTGGGAAGCCGGTTGGATACCGCCGTCACAAGCCCCGTGGTGTCCCCCACCATTTCCATCAGGGTGCCGATGTGAACCGCGCAGATTGTCAGGATTGCTCCCACATTGAAGTTGACTCCCCATGCAAAGGGTTTAACCATGGAAAACCAGGAAGCCTCTCCGATGCTTGAAAAATCCACCATGCCAAGGGCCGCGGCAACAACGTATCCTATTACCATGCCGATTAATATACAACATTGTTTGATAAGGCCTTTTCCAAAAAAGTTCAGAAGAACAATCACCACAACGACCATTACAGCAATCGCCAATTCAGTCATCGCGGTTTCACTTTCCACATTAAAGTTTCCGAATGCCGTTGCGCCGATACAGATACCCACGGTCAGCACCACTGCCCCTGTGACGGTAGGGCTGAAATACTTATGTAAGTACCTGATTGCAATGGGACCCAGAATAAACAATACACCGCTTCCAACCAGGGCCGCCCCAAAAGCTCCGCCGATTCCGATATTGGGGTTATTGGCCGCCACCACCATTGGTGTAATCAGCGTAAAGCTGCCTCCTGATACAATGGGGAGTCTGGCTCCAATATGCTTTCCGATTCCAAAGGACTGGATAATGGTAGCTATACCGGTGATAAATAACGCACACTGAATTAATAAAGCAGTTTCTTTGACACTGAGCCCAAATCCCATCGCAAGCAGCATACCTACCGCAATCTGTCCTGTAAATGCCGATAGTACATGCTGGAATGCCAATGGAAACGCTACTGCCAATCGGGGTTTGTCTTCGATACCATAACTCATCATTCTCATAACTAACTCCTGTTTCTGATACTCCCGCCATTTCTGCCTAATGTATGAAGTTCTCCTTTTATTTTTTATATTCAAAACTTTTACCTGACGAATCGGCGCCATGTTTTGTCAGGAATTGGCAGGGCTTCCACAAAATACCTGTCTGTTTATTTGAAAAAGACAAACACAAGGGCAAATAAACATTATGCGGTATCCTTATGGAAACCGGTAGTTTGAATCCGTTCCGGCTTAGTTATCCAAATTGAGTCGTTTTGTCAAATCAGCCATCTTTGCACCCAGTGCCCTGGCTCTCTTTAATCCTTCCGGGTCGTCCATTTCCCCTGACCCGTCCCCCGGATTCCAGAGACTGGCTCCTGCGTAAGTTCCCGCTCCCCCGTTGCAGACAACCATACCCTGTGTATGGTAAAATCCAAGGATTGCGTTCAGTGCCCCTTCCTGTCCTCCGTTTCTTGTTCCTCCTACTGCAATCGCAGCGCCCACCTTCCGGTTAAAAAATGTGGGATCCTTTTTTATAATATTCCAGGTAGGGCGGAACCGGTTGAAAAAGGCCGCCAGCTGTGCCGTAATATTCATCTCATAGACCGGTGATGCTATTATCATCCCGTCAGCCTGATATACCTTTTCATAGAGAGGGGTCATATCGTCCTCATATACTGTACAACGGACCGCGTCCTCTCTCAGACACTTATTGCAGTGAATGCAGAAGTTCAGCTTCCTTGCACGCAGTTCGATGAGCTCCACTTCCACGTCCCCTGTTTCCAGTGCGCCGTCCAGCGCTTCCCGCAATGCGGCATAGGATGATTTCCTTCTTGGGCTTCCACATATTCCGATAATTTTTACCATGCCGTGTACTCCTTCCGGGGCAGAACATCATTTTATTTTATACTCTATTTTTACATGTATCTTTTTTAACGCGCAAAATTCTCTTGTGCAATATACACAATTTTGTTATATGTTTTTGTTTATTATTATGCGTTTTTCTTAATTATATCAAAAAAAAACGGATTGTCAACGAATCCAAACCAGTTTCCGGATGAAACTGGTTACATCAGACTTTCTATGCCGTGGGCGGAATCTATAGCTTGTCTCTATACTCTTTTACATTATTTCTGGTGGTTTCCCTCAGCTTTAATTCCACCGGAAACAACACACTTTTACTCTCTGTATTGCCCCTCAGTTTTTCCAGCAGCAGCCTGGCCGCACTTTCCCCAAGCTGGTAATTGGGTGCAACCACGGTTGACAGCGAGGGGAGCACAAAGCTGGCCACCGGATTGTCGTCGAATCCCATTATCTCCATATCCTCCGGCACACGTATGCCGTGAAGCACCAGATATCTCATTGCCGCAATTGCCATCATATCGTTAAAGGCAAAAATAGCGGTGGGCCTCTCCTCCAGCCGCATCAAATGCCCGCACGCGTCATATGCATCCTGCAAATCTGCATAATGGGCTTTCACCATGCACAGACGGCAGTCCTTTTTTTCCATGAAAAAGTCATATACCGCCTTACGGCGCCTCTCCGTCACCAAATAAGTGTCAGAAGTGCTGATTACCCCGAATACGCGGTTGCCTTCCCGGTACAGATATTCTAACGCCATCTGGACCCCTTTGTAATCATCACTGTAAACGTATGTCACATCCTTGGGTGATTCCGACTGCTCCATATTTTCAATCAATACATAGGGCACCTGAATCTTGGCCATGCGCAGCTCCTCGCTGTTAATAAAACCGGAGCCGGATATAATCATTCCGTCAACACTTCTCTGGTCCACCCTGCGCCAGAAATCCTCTATGCTGTCTGTTGAAAATACAAGGACCTTATAATCCGCTTCCCTCAATACAGCCTGGCTTCCTTCCACCAGCTGGTTGAAAAATTCATTGCAAAGGGTCGGGATTACACATAAGATGGTCTTTGTATAACCGGTTGACAGGCTTTTGGCGGAGGGGTTGGGTATGTAGTCCACCCGCTTCATGACCCCTATGATATGATTGCGTGTTTCCTCCGACACCTTCTCCGGCTGATTAATGCATCTGGAAACCGTTGCAACCGAAACCCCCGCCAGGTACGCAATTTGTCTGATATTCAAAATATAACCTCCTTTTTATGCATTATCTATACAGTATTATACTATATAAAGGAGTAAAACAGATAAAAAAACGGAGAAACCTGTTTTACAGGATTCCCCGTTTTTTATCTGTGAAAGTATCCGATATATCATCCCAGCCGTTCAAATCCCGGAACCTTAAGTACATCCGCCATTGTCTTTCCCGGCTTCAACTGTTCCTCTACCCTGAGTCCGGTATTGGTGAATATAGTGCGTTCCCCGCTTCTTGGCGCCCCTGTTTTCATGATTGGCAGGCCTAACGCAATTGCCAATTCAGCGTTTGGGTCGTCAATGACTCCTCCCGCCCTTCCGGACGCCACAACCAGCAAATCATGTTGTTTCATGAAACGGACCGTTTCAATTGCCTCTGTCAGTGTACCAATCTGGTTGGGCTTTAATATCATTCCCTGTATCGCGTCCATGTCGATTGCTTTCTTGGCCCTGTCAATGCTGGAGCATATAAAATCATCTCCGATCAATACAGCCTGTATCTCTTTCCTGGCTTTTTTGAATCCCTCAAAGTCCTCTTCCTGCAGAGCATCCTCAATAAACCCGATTGGATATTTATGCGCGATCCTGGAAAGCAGTGAGATCATTTCGTCCCTGTCTATATACGTTCCCTTATACAGATATGCGTCCCTTGCCTCATCATAGATTTCACTGGCAGCGCAATCCATGGAGAATATAATTTTATCTTCATACCCCAATGATGAGGCTGCTTCCATAAGCATATCAAACAATACAAACGGGTCATCCGATGGGGCGCCATATCCGCTGTAATTACCCATCACGGGCGGTTTTCCATTGTTGTATTTCTTAATGATATCTCCCATCTTCTGGAATATCTCCACCCCAATTCTGGACCCCTCATAGAATGTACTTACATTTTTAGGAATCACAATAAACTCCTGAAATGCAAGGGTATAATTCCCATATGTACCGCCGTTAATCATATTATATGCCGGCGCAAATACCCTCTCCGGCTCTTCCTCTGCCAGGTACCTCCATAATGGCTTTCCCACGCTGGCCGCCGCTGCTCTGGCGGCCGCACAGGAAACAGAATAGATTGCATTTCCTCCCAGATTCGTCTTATATCTGGTCCCGTCCAGCTCTATCATCCTATGGTCAACTGCCTGCTGGTCTGTCACATCCATACCAACCAAAGCCGGACCAATGATTTCCTCGATATTTTTTACTGCTTTAAAAACGCTGAGGCCGCCAAATAACTCTTTATCGTTATCCCTTAATACATACGATTCATTCTTCCCAACAGACGTGCCAGTGGATGCTCCCGCCCTTCCCATCTTACCATTTTCCGTATATATTTCAGTCTCTACCACAGGCCTTCCCTTAGAGTCCAGTACCTGTCTTGCCTTTACTTCCTTTATTCTGTTTCCATTCATCCTATTTTCCTCCCTTATTCCGCTTCCGGTACATACATCACGTTAAAATCGCACAGATTGGTCCCTGTATTTCCTGTAAGTATGGAATCCTGGGTACACTCCAGCGCCCCGCCGCAATCGTGGGTTCTGAATACGTCAAAAATATTAATACCCTTTTCAGAAAGCATCCGCAATGTCTGTGAATCCGTCAGTGCTCCCGCATACCTGGTTGTCCCATCTGTGCCCTCTGTATCCACCGATGCAAGGGCTGCGCCCGCAGTGTATCTGGCACCATGGGCAAATCCCAATGCAAGCTCATGGGAAGGACCTCCCGTTCCCCTGCATCCGTCCTCCACTTTCGTCGTGGTCTCCCCTGAACAGAATACAAAGCAGGGCGCCTTAATCGGTCTGTGATTAGCCTGTATCTCCCTTGCCATGGAGGCAAAGAAGTATCCTGCCTCCCGGCTTTCACCTTCGATAAAGGTGGAAAATACCATGGAGCTGATTCCCATTTCCCTGGCAGCTTCCACTGCAGCTTCACATGAATCCGGTACATTGTTAAGGCAGAAGTGCGTCACACCCTCTCCAAATGCTTTTGGGGTCTCATGCTCCGGATTATCTTCATACAGATATTTTAAAATAGACTCTGGCAGCTTGTCCTCCAGCTGATAATTCCTGATACAGTCCCGCGCATCCTGTATCGTAGTCTTATCCGGAGCCACCGGTGTGCCGAAAAACTGGAACGGTGCCTTGAAATCTACAGTAGGCTTTACCCCCACACCGTCTCCCACAATTATATTTACAATCTCAGCGCCATTTTTAAGTACCTGCTCCGCAAGGCGCCCGCCGTTGGTTCTGGAAATATGGCGTCTGACCGCATTGATTTCCTCAATCTTCGCGCCGGAGCGCAGCAGCATATCCTGGGCCTGTATCTCCTCCTGCAATGTGATGCCCTCTTTGGGGCATGTCAGTAAAGCGGAACTGCCTCCGCTGATGACAGAGATGAACAGGTCACCCGGCTTTCCCTTATCAATCATTTGTATTATATCTTCAGCGGCCCGGTACCCCTCTTCATTTGGAAGGGGGTGTCCTCCCACATAGACCCTGGTATTGATATAGGTATCGTTATCCTCTGCTATCTTCACGGATATAACACCTTCTGTCAGCTTCTCCTTCAATACATCACATACGGCCATGGCCATGGCATTACACGCTTTTCCCGCGCCAAAAAGATAGATATTGCCCAGTTTATCCATATCCCAGCGCTTTGTACCAATGGTCAGACGATTACCGTCCACAGACATAAGTTCCTTAATCAGATGGTATGCGTCCACCTTTGCCCACATGCGCTCCAGCAGTTCTGTAATCTTTTTCCTGGATTCCCTGTCTCCATGATTTAGAAGACTCTCTGTATTCTTAATTTTCCCCATTTTGCTGTCCTCCCCTTTTATTAAATAGCAGATAATTGACGATTAACAGAACCGGCATGACATATGCCTGGAAACAGTAGGGCGCATATTGGAAACAGGATACCCCCAAAAGATCCAGAGCAATGACAGCGTTCATGTTCCATGGAATCAACGGCCCTAAAGGGGTTACAGAGCAGGCCAGATTTCTGGTTAAATCCAAATCGCTTACATTCATTTTCTTGTAGAGCGGTTTCATGAGGTTTCCCGCAAAAAGATAGGCAAAAGAACCGGAACACCCCACTGCATCTCCTAAGAAACCTGTAATAATGGTTGTTATGAGAAGCTGGAAACCCGTCTTTACTTTATTAACAATCGGCGCCACCACAGCATCCAGAACACCGGCCTGGGTCAATATACCGATAAGGCCGAATGTGATGAGATACAGGGACGCACTGGAAAACAGGCTGGTGACTCCGCCTCTTGACAGCAATGTATCCACAAGTTCCATCCCGGTATCGCTCTTTACACCTGACCAGAAGCATGTCAGCACATAAGCCAATGATTTTCCCTGGTAAATGACAGCTACGCCAATACCGGTGGCAGCACTTATCAGGATTGAGATGATCGCCGACTTCTTAAGCAGGAGCAGTATGATTACGATAAGCGCCGGCAGGAAGGCAATCAATCCCACATTATAGTTATCACCTAATGTTTTGATTATCATTAGCGTGGTCTCATTTTGGACCTCTCCGCCTGCGTATACAAATCCTAAAATGGTATATAATACAGCGCTTATGATGAAGGCCGGAAACTGTATTTTTGCCAGATGCCTGACATGGTCCATCAATTTTACCCCTGTGACCGCGGATGCCAAATTAGGGCTGTCCGACATCGGAGAAAAGCCATCTCCCAGGAACGCGGCACTGACCACTGCTCCGGCTGTCATGGCCGGGGGAACTCCTAGCCCCAGTCCCACGGCAGACATCGCAATACCAATGGTACCTAATGTCCCCCAAGAAGTACCGCACGCCATTGCGTACAACGCTCCGACAATAAACGTAACCAGAAGAAAAATTTTGGGTGTTATCATCCGAAGTCCCACATCTACAATCGCAGACACTGTTCCTGCGGCAATCCATGCGCCAATCATACCTCCCACAGACAACAGGATAAATACAGATGTAATGATCTTCCCGCAGTAAGACACTGCCGCCTTTTCAAGTTCCTCGTATGTAAATCCCAGGGACATGCAGGCCGGAATGACAAACAGCCACGATAAAAAGAAGGTGGCGGCCATAGATACCCCCCATTTCATATAAGGGACAATAACCACAACACAAACAGCGGCCATGATCAGTAACGCAAACAAAAAGCTTGGTTTCTTTCGTTCATTTGAACTCATAGATTATCTCCTTTCTTTTTGCTTTCAATCAACAGCGCGCTTTGTGATTAAAAGTATTAAAAGCCAATGAAATAATTTTGGCTTAATATCTCTTCAATTTTTGAAACTACCTCTATTCCCTCATCCTTATTTTTTGCAGCTATGCTTGAAATAATATAGTCAATGAGAAAATGGACTGCCACGTAGGAATCCTTAAAGGAGGGGCCTACGGCGGAACACGGAATGATAATATCTCCATATGGTTTGACAGGTCTTATATCCTTGCCTGTAATGATTATAACTTTAGCTCCCCTTCTTCTCATGAAATGGGCTATATTTACCGTTTCCTTATAAAATCTCGGAAAGGAGAATACAGTGCACACATCCCCCTCTTCCACATCTGTTATTTCCTCAGGATATGTGCTGGCAATCCCCTGAATCAGCCGGACCTTCTTCTTTATCTGAGACAGCACCACAGCCAGGTAAAAAGCAGGAGAAAAGCATGTCCTAAGTCCCAACACATAATTATGATTTGCACTGCTAATCCAGTCTACCGCCAAATCCAGCTTTTCTGTGTCCTGAAGCCTTAATGTGGCCTCGATATTATTCACGGCAATGTCCCTGCACCGAAGAAGCAAATCATTGGGAGTCCCTCCCTGTTCAGATAACTCGCCAAACCTGGAAGGAAGGCTTACCTTTACTTTTATCAAATCCTGTATGTTTTTCTTCAGATCCGTATAGTCCTTATACCCCATCGTCCTGGAGAAACGGATTAAGGACGTGGTGCTGAGTCCGATTCTATGTGCTATTTCATTTAATGTTTCAAATGGTACAAGAGCATAATTCTCCAGCAGAAAATCAGCAATTATTTTCTGTGATTTAGTAAGATTTTCATATCTTTTGTTGATTTCATCAATAATATTTTTCATCTCTCATCTCCTGATTTTGAGTATATCATAGTACATTTTTTCTTCAATACCGCACATATTTTCTGGTTAGTTTATCTAATTTCCCTCATATTTTTTAACTCCAAAACAGCTCCCCCTCGTATTTTTCAACAATTTATCAATTCATTTTAAAAACCGTACACAGCTGCCAGAGAAATTTGACATAAAAATGTATATTTATATACATTTTTAAAAAATAAAATATCCCGGCATCATACCGGGATATCAAACACAAAAAAAATCCCCTCTCCGTACCCGGAAAGGGGAAAAGGGTGAGTAGAGGGATTCGAACCCTCGGCCTCCAGAGCCACAATCTGGCGCGATAACCAACTTCGCCATACCCACCATAATGATTTTATTCGCTTTTCAGAGCTTGCGCTCAATGAGCCTGAAGGGATTCGAACCCCCGACCCACGGCTTAGAAGGCCGTTGCTCTATCCAACTGAGCTACAGACTCACAACTTCTGACAGCCTTGATGTGACTCTGCACTTTCATGCCGACTGCTGTCAACGAGCTATAGTTTATCATATGTCTCTGGAGATTGCAAGCACTTTTTTTAAATTTCTTGTCCTTTTTTGCACTTTTTTTGCAGCCTTTTCCAAATTCCTTATTCCGGAGCCTGAAAAAGGCTGCGCCAAGGCTGTGACAAAGCCATCGTCTGCCGCAGAATCTGCCGTTGAATGTACCGTTGAATCTTCCGTTGAATCTACCGCAGCTGCCGGTAAAACCGGAGCCGTTTATTGTCCCCGTCCATACGGCACATGGTGCCAAAGGGCAGGGTACCCATGGGCTTGTCGTGGCCTGACCTGATATGATACATCACAGGCAAATCAAAGGTTCCAAAGCGGTCATGAAGGAATTCCTCTATCTGATAGGTGCCGTCATACCGGTCATTGGTACAGTCCGTAAAATCTCCCAGGAGAATTCCCGCAGCGTGTTCAAACATCCCCGCATACTCCATCTGGGTAATATACATGTCAAGGGAGGCAATGCCTTCCTCCACATCCTCCAGAAACAGAATCTTATCCCTGGTGTCCAGCTGATAGAAGGTGCCGCAGGCCCTGGCCAGCACAGATATATTTCCGCCTGCCAGAATGCCCTCTGCCTCCCCTCCCCGGATGGTCTTAAAGCCCTCCTCACCGGGCGGGTTACGAAACTCCAGCTCCTCCTCCATATTGAGGGCCGCAAACAGACCGGACCTGGTGTAGGCGTCAAAGTCCTTCAGCATGTTGGAGCACACCATGGGACCATGGAAGGTAACCAGATTCCCAAACATCTGGAATGCTGAGTGAAGGTTTGTTATGTCGCTGTATCCAACAAAAATCTTGGGATTTTGCTTCACCAGGTCAAAATCCAGGTATTTCATGATTTGGGAACTGCCATATCCTCCCCGCACACAGAAAACCGCCTTCACCTGCGGATCCGCAAACATACGGTTTATGTCCTCTCCCCGGGCCCCGGCATCCCCTGCCAGATAATTGTGGAAATTATACATGTTCTCAAGACATGTGCCCAGCTTTACCCGGTACCCCATGCCCTCCAGCAGCTTTACGCAGCCGTCCCTCTCCTCTTCCTTTACAGGAAACGCTGGAGACACCAGCCCCACTGTGTCCCCTTCCCTAAGTCTCTCCGGAAATACCATCTGTCTCAATCCGTCCTTTCATCCTTAATCCGGAATATACCGGAAAACTGTTTTCCGGCGCGCTCCGGCCAAAAAGCTGCCCACTCCTGATTCCCAGGCGTGGGCACCTCTTACTCTGCTTACTTACTCTGCTTACTTCCTTTGCTTACTCACTATGGCCTGGCTCTCTCACCATGCCTACTGCTTATCAGCATATTTAAATATCGTATGTCCAATATAAGTCTTGATAACGCCCTCGCATCCCGGCTTCACCAGAAGCTGTGCATTGCGGTAGTACAGAGGCAGTATGGGCATCTCCTCCATCAGAAGCTTCTCGCCTGCCTCAAACAGCTCCATGCGCTTCTTGTTGTCCGTAAGGCTCCTGGCCTCTTTCATCATGCTGTCGTATTCCTTGGCCTGGTCGTTGAGCCAGCGGCACTGGGTTTCATTTCTCTGGAGAAGGAAGCAGTCCAGATTGGTGCTGGGGTCAGGATAATCGCCGGTCCAGCCGTCATAGCAGATATCAAAATTGCCGGCTGTCTGCTCATCCCAGTATACCTTTGGCTCAAAGGTAACAATCTCCACATTCACTCCCAGATTTTCCTTCCACATAGCCTGCATGGCCTGGGCCACGTCTTTTTTCTCCTGGTCGTTCTGGGTAATCAGAGTCAGAGTAGGGTATCCCTCTCCGCCCGGGTATCCTGCTTCTTCCATAAGCGCCTTTGCAGCCTCCACATCCTCTGTGAACAGGTTGCCCACCGTGGTGCGGTAATCTTCGCTGGAGCCCTCATAGGGAATGCCGTGAGGCACAAAAGCATAGGATGATTCCGGCCTGGAGGCAACGATGGACTGGTTGATGACGTCCCTGTTAAGAGACATTGCCAGCGCCTTCCTCACCCGCGCGTCCGACAAGTAGTCTTTCTCGCAGTTAAAGTCATAATAGCAGGTACCTATCAGATCATAGGACTTAAGCTCGTCGCTTCCGCCGTACTGTGACTGTGCCTGGGTCTGGATGATGGTATTGTCCACTACATCCACCTCTCCTGCATTGTAAGCGGACAGCGCTGCCTCTGCGGATTCGATAAACACAATATTCACGCCGTCCAGCTTCACTGTATCTGCGTCAATGTATTCCGGATTCTTCTCCAGCACATAGCTGGCCTGGGGATTGATTTCCTTCAGCCGGAATGCTCCGTTGCTTACATAGGTGTCCGCTGACTTGGTCCAGGCCTCCGGCCCTTCCACCGCATCCTTCTTCACCGGGAAATAAGCGGTGACAGCTGTAAGGTCGATAAAGTAGGCGGTGGGGTTCTCCAAAGTGACCTTCAGTGTCTTGTCGTCCTCAGCCTTGACGCCCACATCCTCGGCAGATGCCTTTCCCTCATTATATGCCTCGCCGTTCTTCAGATAGAACAGATACCAGGCGCCGGGAGAGGCCGTATCCTGGGCCAGGGTACGCTTCCAGGCGTACTCAAAGTCACCGGCCGTCAGAGGGGAGCCGTCTGACCATTTAAGGCCGTCCCTCAGGGTAAAGGTGTATTCCAGTCCGTCCCCGCTCACCTCGTACTTTTCAGCACATCCATTGATCAGGCCGCCGTCCGGGCCAATCTGCATCAGGCCGGTAAACAGATTCTGAAGAACAATGGATGATGTGGCATAATTGTTCATGGTGGGGTCCAGTGTCTCAGGCTCCTTCTGCATGGCGTAGGTCATGACCTTTCCGCCCTCGCTGCCGGCTCCGTCTTCCTTCCCGGCCGAAGCCTGGGTGGTCTGCCCCGAAGCACCGTTCTCAGCCGGTTTCTCAGAACTCTGTCCGCCGCACCCTGCCAGCATGGCAGCAGCCATGACAAGACTCAGTAATACTTTTACATTCTTTCTCATTTCACTCCTCCTTCTTATGAGCACCCAGCAGGCGTTTTCCGGCCCCTAAGCGCGATATATGCCACCGGCGCCCAGTCAACTGAATACCTGACCGCCGGAACCGTCACATGATTCTGTACCCGTGATTCTGTACCCGTGATTCTGTACCTGTGATTCTGTACCCGTGATTCTGGCCCTGTGATTCTGCTCTTGTGAATCCGGCCCCATCCGGCTAATCAAAAAGATGGCAGGCCACCTTATGCTTGTCATTGACCGCCTTTAACTCCGGCTTAACCTGGCCGCAGATATCCTTTGCGTAGCGGCACCTGCTTCGGAAGGGACAGCCGGGAGCCGGATTAATGGGCGAGGGAACATCTCCTTCCAGGATGATTCTCTGGTTTTCCTTAGCCAGCTTTGGGTCCGCCACAGGCACTGCGGAAATCAGGGACTGGGTATAGGGGTGGAGCATGTTGTCATACAGCTCATCCACCTGGGCGTACTCAATGAGATTGCCCAGGTACATGACCCCCACCTCTGACGAGATATGGCGCACCATGGACAAATCATGGGAAATGAACAGATAGGTAAAATGAAACTTATCCTGCAGCTCCTCCAGTATATTGATAACCTGGGCCTGGATGGATACATCCAGGGCCGATATGGGCTCATCGCAGACAATAAATTCCGGCTCCGCGGCCAAAGCCCTGGCTATGCCGATTCTCTGCCTCTGTCCGCCTGAAAACTCATGGGGATACCGGTTGATATGGTCCGGTTTCAGGCCGACCATCTCGATCAGCTCCCTGACACGGTCATTCTTATCCTTCCCCGTGTGCAGCTTCATGGCCCATATGGGCTCGGCTATAATGTCGCCTATGTTCTTCCTTGGGTCCAGGGAGGTATAAGGGTCCTGGAATATCATCTGCATTTTCTTCCTGTAGGGAACCATCTGGCTGTCGCTCAGTCCGGTGATGTCCGTTCCCTGATACAGAATCCGTCCCGCAGTTGCCTGGTACAGCTTAAGGATGGTGCGGCCCACCGTGGTTTTGCCGCAGCCTGATTCCCCCACCAATCCCATGGTACGGCCCTTCTCAATGGAGAAAGTTACGCCGTCCACTGCCTTTAACACCTTTGGCTTGGAAAAAAGGCCGCTTTTCAGCATAAAATGCATCTTCAAATCATTTACTTCAATACAGTTATTGGTATCAGTACATTGAGCCATCACAGCTTCACCTCCCCTATCCGGGCTTTCACCGATTCATTGTGAAGCCAGCAGGCGCTGACATGTCCGTTTCCCAGGTCGCAAAAGGGCGGCTGATGGACGGCGCAGAGCTTCATGGCCCGGGAACACCGGGCCGCAAAGGGACATCCCTTTGGAGGATTCAAAAGGTCGGGCGGCGTGCCGAAGATTGGCACCAGCTTTTCCTTTGTCCTCTTTGGTATGGAGGCCAGAAGTCCTGCCGTGTAGGGGTGACCGGTCCGGTAGAAGATATCCTCGATCTTCCCCTCCTCCATGATTAATCCCCCATACATGACAATAACCCTGGTGCACAGACTGGATATAACCCCCAGGTCATGTGTAATCAATATGACGGAGGTGTTAAACTCATTCTTCATATGGGCCATCAGTTCCAGAATCTGGGCCTGTATGGTCACATCCAGTGCAGTGGTAGGCTCGTCTGCTATTAGAAGCTCCGGCTTACAGCACATGGCTATGGCTATCATAACCCTCTGGCGCATACCGCCTGAGAGCTCATGGGGATACTGCTTCAGCCTGCGCTCCGGGCTGGGAAGGCCCACTGCCTCCAGCATAACCAGGGCCTTTTTCTCTGCTTCCTTCCTGGAAAGCTTCTGGTGGCGCATCAGGGGACCGCGAATCTGTTCCCCTACTGTAAACAGGGGATTCAGACTGGTCATGGGATCCTGGAATATCATGCCAATCCGGTTACCCTGTATCTTCCTCATTTCCCTGGGAGACTTTTTAAGCAAGTCCTCACCGTCAAAGAGCAGGGCGTCCGCCTGCCGGGAAGCATTGTCCTCCAGCAGCCCCATAATTGACAGCATGGTCACACTTTTTCCGCAGCCGGATTCCCCCACGATTCCCAGGCTCTCTCCCTTCCCCACATGGAAGGTGATGCCCCTTACGGACTGCACGCTGCCTGCGTCTGTGGCAAAACTGGTGCGCAGGTTCTCTACCTCTAATATTGTATCTTCCATCATGTTCATCCACCTACTTCTTAAGTCTTGGGTCCAGAGCATCCCGCAGCCCGTCACCGATAAAGTTCAGGGCAAATATGGTGATGCTGATTGCCAGCGCCGGAAACAGCATCTGGTAAGGATATGAAAACAGATATTCTATGGCGTCATTGGCCAGGGTTCCCCAGCTGGCCTTGGGCACCTGGATACCGATGCCTAAAAAGCTTAAAAACGCCTCCTGGAATATGGCTGAAGGAATCAGAAACGTAACCGTCACGATGATGGAACCCATGCTGTTGGGTATCAGATGGTGTATCAGAATCTGCCATTTGCTCAGCCCGCAGACCTTGGCTGCCAGGGCAAAATCCTGTTCCCTCAGGGTCAGTATCTGGGCACGGACCATTCTGGCCGTGGTAATCCAGTACGTGAGGCACATGGCAATCAGAATACTCTGTATGGTGTTACCCAGAAACATCATAATCAAAATCATATAAATCAGGCTGGGAATACCGGTCAGGATATCCACCACACGCATCATGATAATATCCGTGGTTCCTCCCACATAACCTGATATTCCCCCGTAGAGCACGCCTATGACCATGTTGATGGCCGCTGCCGCAAATCCGATGGACAGGCTGATACGGGCCCCGTACATGGTCCTGACAAAAATATCACGTCCCATCTTGTCTGTCCCGAACAAGTGGGCGCTGTTGGGCCACTGAAGGGCATTTCCAAAGTCTGTCTGGTCATATGTATAAGGGGAAAACATAGGTACAAATATGGCTGCCAATGTCATAAGCACCACAATGGCAATGCCCAGCATGGCCAGCTTATCCTTCTTAAGCCGTATCCAGCAGTTCCTCCAGTAGGAGATGCTGGGGCGGTTAATGGATTCCATCTCCCGGTCTGTGTCGGAAAGTCCCGCCAGGAGTTCCTCGGGAATCACATCCGACATGGTAAATTCAACTCTCTCTTCCATCCTCTTCACCTACTCCGTTATCTTTACTCTTGGGTCAATCACTGCGTACATGATGTCAACAATCAGATTACAGCCAATAATCATCACGCCTAAGAACACGGTAAGTCCCAGTGTAACAGAATAGTCCCTGTCCGTGATGGCGGATATGAAATAGCGTCCCAGTCCCGGGATGCTGAACAGCTTTTCAATGATGAACGTGCCGGTGAGCAGCGTGGCCACCAGCGGGCCCACATAGGTTACCACCGGAAGAATGGAGTTCTTAAGGGCATACTTGCTGATGACCTCCCATTCCGGCACGCCCTTGGAGCGCTCTGTCCTTATGTAATCCTGGCGCATGGTTTCCAGCATGCTGGAACGCATGAGACGGGTGATATAGGCCACCTGGGAAAATGCCATACAGAACACCGGCAGCACATAGTGCTTCCACGAAGTCAGGCCATAAGAGGGAAATATCTTCCACTTCTCACAGAATACGTACATCATCAGCACACAGAGCACAAAGCTGGGCACTGACACGCCGATGGTGGCCAGCACCATGGAGGCGCCGTCCGCCAGCTTTCCCCGCTTCACGGCTGCCACGATTCCCAGGGGGATTCCCGCCGCAAGGGCCACCGCAATTCCCAGCGCCCCCACCTTTGCCGATACCGGAAAGCCGTTGGCTATAAGTTCATTGACCGTGGTATCCTGTTTTTTAAAGGAAGTCCCCATATCCCCATGAAGGAGATTGCCGAGATATCTGACATACTGGGCCGGAAGCGGGTCGTTGAGACCATATTTTTCGGAAATCTGCTCCAGGATTTTTTCCGGCACGTTCCTCTGCTCAGACGGACTGAAAGGACCTCCCGGAATGACATGCATCAGAAAGAATGTAATGGTAATAAGAATAAATAGAGATAACACGCCTGCTACCAACCGCTTGATTATGTACTTTGCCATTGCCATACCACCTTTATCTTAGATAAGCTGAAATCGGGCTGAACCGCCCTGTGTATAAAAAAAAGGCGACTTAAAGAACAGTAAGTTCACTGCACCTTCGCCCGACGTACTTAATTAAAAATTATACCTACTGGCCGGTTAAAAGTCAATAAAAAGGACACAGTTTCACATTGCATTTTCTGGCAGAAATACCTATAATTAAATTTGCGGCTGCCGGCCTGCGGGACCGGATGAGATTTTACCCCTGTTTTCAGCCGCAAGATGGAAAGAAGGTATGAATCACATGGAAATCCCTGTTCTGAATGAGATAATGAGAGATACGGTGGTGGAGGTGGATCTGGACCGCATCGCCTTTAATGTGAGGCAGATTAAGGCTATGGCCGGTCCGGGCATCCAGGTGGCGGCAGTGGTGAAGGCGGACGGCTACGGCCACGGCGCCCTGGGCATTGCGCCCGCCCTCGGTGAAAACCGGTCCCGCATGCCCCTGCCATCATGGAAACCGGAGCCAGCCTGCTGGCAGTGGCCACCCTGTCCGAGGCAGTGGAGTTAAAACAGGCCTATCCAGGCTATCCCGTGTTAATCATGGGACTGACACCGGACCGTCTGCTGCCCTATGTGCTGGAATACGGCATCATCCAGACCATTGATACCCTGGCCCAGGCCAGGCTCCTTAACCGCCTGGCTTCCGAAAAAAAGCAGCAGGCTGTCATACATATCAAATACGACACCGGTTTTCACCGCATCGGATTCCCGGACTGTCCGGAAAGCCTGGATGAAATACGGCAAATCTGCTCCATGCCCTGGCTGAAACCGGAGGGCATCTACTCCCATCTGGCCCTGAAGGACGACCAGTCCAACCAGGTCCAGTTCCGGTGTTTCATGGATGCTGTCAATGAACTGGAGAGCGAAGGCTGCCATTTCCGCTATAAACATATTGCGGACAGCATTGCCGCTGTTGATTTTCCGGAATACAGGCTGGACATGATACGGGCCGGAGCCATTGTATACGGGTTAAAGGGCTTTCACAAGGGACAGCTTGACATCCGCCAGGCCCTGACCTTTAAAACCCGTATCAGCCACATCACTCCTGTTCTGAAAGGCCAGGGGGTAAGCTACGATTACCTGTGGACCGCGCCGCAGGACACCAGGGTGGCTGCCCTGCCCTTTGGCTACGCGGACGGCTATCCCCGGAACCTGCGTGGCAAGGCCATGGTCACCCTCAGGGGAAAACAGGTCCCGGTGATCGGAGTCATATGCATGGACCAGTGCATGATTGACCTGACCGATGTGCCGGAGGCACAGATAGGGGACCAGGTCATCATATACGGGGACGGCAGCGGAAACACGCTGGACATCGACGCGGTCAGCCGTCTGGCAGGCACCAATAAAAACGAAATCGTGGCCCGGCTCACCAGACGGCCCCCCAGGATCTATGTGAGGGGAAATGATTCCGGGACCGGATACAGCTCTGCAGAAAGGATGACACCATGAATATAAAACAACGGACAGAAGAATTATTTCCCCAGCTGGTACGGATCCGCAGGGAACTGCACCAGCATCCCGAACCGGGTTTTAAGGAGCACTGGACCAGCGCCTATATCTGCGGCCTTCTGGATGAGTGGGGCATTTCCTACGAATTCCCTGTGGCGGGCACGGGAATCGTGGCCATGATCCAGGGAGATAAGCCCGGCTCCGGCAATACGGTGGCGCTTCGGGCCGACATGGACGCCCTGCCTCTGACAGAGGATATTGCCCGTCCCTTCTGCTCCCTGCATCCCGGCCATATGCATGCCTGCGGCCATGACGCCCATGTGGCCATTGCCCTTGGCACGGCCCGCATATTGATGGAATCCCGGAGTGAATGGTCCGGGTGTGTAAAGTTCTTTTTCCAGCCCGCGGAGGAGACCACGGGAGGCGCCCTTCCCATGGTGGAGGCAGGCTGCATGGAATCCCCCCATGTGGACTACGTAACCGGCCTCCATGTAATGCCTACCCACGAAACAGGAGAAATTGAAATCCGCTACGGGGATTTAAATGCCTCCTCCGATGAGATTCACATAAAGGTCCACGGAAAGAGCTGCCACGGCGCCTATCCTGATACGGGAGTGGATGCCATT
>OCAE01000606.1_pt1 | contig 21348 bp, 18 predicted proteins | sample 1495581 | NCBI WGS metagenome assembly OCAE01 (sample SAMEA2580278, study PRJEB22360) | human gut metagenome | biome: human gut; feature: human-associated habitat; material: faeces | place: Denmark | collected 2008/2010 | reverse complement strand
AAACCAAAGAGGGGGGCGTGCCACCGACACCAGCGGATCCCCGCCGAAGGCAATCCGGCTCTGTTTGCCGTCAAATACGAAATTAAAATACCAGCGCTTTGTACCGGCCGGATTCACCTGAAGATACAGGCCATATTCGTCGGTCAGTTTGTACATCTTTTTACCGGGTTTTGCGTTCCTTGCTGCTACGTCGCTTAATGCCATAAGTGCGGATCACTCCTTTGTCGAATTGGTGTATCGCATCGTGGCTTTTACGTATTTCAGAGACAACAAAGAAGTCTATTTGCGAAATCAAACATTTATTGTGCGGGTGACAGAGAGGCACAGAACAGCGTGGACAACCGAAAACAACGCAGGATAAATAAACCGGTGTAATGGCGGGTTAATACAACACATGAGATAAAATTTAATTCATTGTTTTTATTTAAAAAAATAAAAATACTGTTTTTTTACTGAGATATATCGATGCCGTTATTTATTCCGTGAACGTATTTTCATTATTTATTGATAGTGAATCTATTAATGTGCGCCCTTTTCAGCCCTGAAACTGACCTCTTTTTCCGGGTCAAAATGTAAATCGAAGCGAATTGACCACAAAATTGACTTTTTTTGCCCCGGTAGCGCCCGGACGGCGACGGCGTAACGGGAACGCGTTACGCGAACCGGCAATAGAAAACTAAAGTGTTATTTTACAGTAATTTACAAACGAAAAATGCGGAGAAAAACAGCCGGATAGTGAATTTCAGGCACAAAAAAAGCCACCTCGCGGTAGCTTGATTTCACTTAAGAATGCCGAAGGCCGGAATCGAACCGGCACGCCCGTGGGCGGTTGATTTTGAATCAACTGCGTCTACCAATTCCGCCACTCCGGCACAGAAGTGTGTTCTGGAAAACGTCGTTATTATACTTGCGGCACTCTGTGGTGCAACAACTATCACAGAGGCGGTTTGCTGAGTGGTTAAAAAGACGGCGTTTCAGCAGGATACGGAATGTGTGCGGTGGCGGGAGAATCCCGCTTTATTTCCGCACTGAATAATAATATTTTTTTATTTGCCGCGATTGTGCCCCGGATGAATAGACATCAATACAATTGCTTATATAATCCTCTCCGGTTCCCGATAAATGTGAGGTGGGTATGGGCTTTGCCGGATGGGTTGCGACAGGTATTTTTATTGGTATCGTCATTGGTATCCTGTTACGTATCTTCAAAAAATAACTGACTTACAGTGTCATATCCCTGTGTCTGCATGGAAGGCTGTTGAATTATCATGAGTAAATTACACCGTCATATTGTGCGCCTGATGCCGTTATCGCTGCTGGCTATCGCACTGTCCGCCTGTTCTTCGCAGCCGGAGAAACATAGTACAGCGTCTGCCGAACGTCCGCCGCTTGACTGGTCTATTGTTGAAAGCAATCCGGAAGCGCTGAAGCTGGCACCGCAGCTGGTCGATGAGATCGGTGAGAAGATTTTCTCCGAAACCGATGCCCGCGGTATGTTTATGGTGGTGATTGATAATAATGAAGTGTTTCACCGCAGCTACGGCGAGACCCGTCCCGGCAATGGTATTAAGCCACGGACAGATTCGCTGATCCGCATTGCGTCTGTCAGTAAGCTGATGACCAGCGAAGTGATGGTGAAGATGGCGGATGACGGGCTGGTCAATCTCAATGATCCGCTGCAGAAATACAGTTATAAACAGTCTTCCGTGCCGTCTTATAATGGCAAGCCAATCCGCCTGTTCCACCTGGCGAGTCATACCAGTATTCTGCCGCGTGAGCAGCCCGGCGGAAAGTGGGGTCGTCCGGTGTTTACCTGGCCGAGCCGTGATCAGCGCTGGACCTGGCTGAAAACCGCCAAACTGACGGCCCAGCCGGGAACGGAAGCCGCGTATTCCAATCTGGCCTATGATTTACTGGCAGATGCCCTGGAAAAAGCCGGAAATCGTCCGTACAGCGAGCTGTTCCGCCACTATGTGACACAACCGGCGGGTATGAAAGATACGACCTATAATCCGTCCGCCGCGCAGTGTAAGCGGCTGATGGTCGGGTTTAAACCGAGTGATTGTTACAGCACGCTGGCGGCTATCGGCAGCGGTGGTGTGTATTCCACCCCGGCAGATATGCAGAAGTGGATGCAGCGCTTCCTCTCTTCCGGCAATACACAACGTAAAGCGACCGCCACCAAAGAGCAGACTATCTATTTTAAACGTGGTCATCTGAATGAGATCAAAGGGATGGATGTTGCCGGTGAGGCCGATGGTCTGGGTCTCGGCTGGGTGTATCTGGCACCGGTCGGGGATATTCCGGCGATTTATCAGAAAACCGGCGGCGGTGGCGGATTTAATACCTATATGGCGATGATACCGGAGAAAAATATCGGTGTGTTCGTGGTGATGACCCGCAAAGACGGCAGTAAATTCAGTCCGTTACCGAATGGTGTCAATGATCTGGTCCGCTCCCTGGCAGATCTGCATACCCGTAATTACCTGTGATACAAAAAAACATGCCCGCATCAGGCGCGGGCATGTTCTGTATATGCAGTGACGGTTTTCATCAGAAACCGATCCAGTAACCGGCTGTCGTGATAATACGGCGCTTCCGGTAACGGGTTCTCAGCCTCATTCAGCACATCCTGAATCAGCCGGTCAACCGCCGGACGCCGCACACCATAGTGGCTTTCACCGGACGACGTTTTCAGTATCAGTAATTCTCTGATCTCAGCCAGCACATCCGTATCGGTTATCGTACCCGCCACCAGCGCGTCAAATGCCATCGGCGGCAGACCTTTCCCGGCGGCTATCCAGCACAATGCCATCACTGGCCTCAGGACATAAAAGTATTTTTTCAACCTGACCTGCTCTGCCAGCAAATGCTCCTGCGTGTTGCGTTTTGCCATCGACAGGTAGTGATAGCGTGCCTTGCGGACAGAATAAAACTGCTCTGCAAGCGCTTTTATTTCCCCGGTGAAGGCTTCATCCTGATAATACACCACCGGTGAACTCAGCCACTCGATCAGCGCCGGGTTGGAGTTTCTCAGCAATCTCAGTGCTTTGGATAACTCCCAGCCAGCCACATCCAGCTCATCATCGATCGGTTTTTCAATCACATCCCGCTTTTTGTCGAGCGCGAGATACCAGTCCGGCTGATGCACATAGATAAACCGCACATCATAATCACTGTCGGGGGAGGCAAAACCCCATCCGCGACTGCCGGATTCACAGGCATAGAGCACTTTTACGCGGTGTGTTTTTTCGATCTGCGCCAGTGTCTCTTTTATCCGTTCCCGCATGGCAGCGGAGACGGCTCCGTCATATTTCTCTGTCATTTTCTATCCCTTCACACACACCACCTGACGCAGTGTATGCACAATTTCCACCAGCGATGACTGTGCGGTCATCACCGCATCGATATCTTTGTACGCCATCGGGATCTCGTCGATCACATCGCTGTCCTTACGGCATTCCACATGGGCGGTGGCGCGCTGCTGGTCTGCCACCGAGAAGCGTTTTTTCGCTTCAGTACGGCTCATCACGCGACCTGCGCCGTGGCTGCATGAGCAGAAGCTTTCTTCGTTTCCGCGTCCGCGCACAATGTAACTTTTCGCGCCCATCGAGCCGGGGATGATCCCCATCTGGCCTTTTTGTGCCGATACCGCCCCTTTTCGTGTTACCAGCACTTCCTCACCAAAATGCTGTTCTTTCTGCACATAGTTATGGTGGCAGTTCACGGCTTCCTGCTGTGTGGTGAACGGTTTGGTGATCTCACGGGACAGCGCTTCCAGCACGCGGTGCATCATCACTTCACGGTTATGACGGGCAAAATCCTGCGCCCAGCCGACCGCTTCCATATAATCATTAAAATGCACACTTCCTTCTTCGAAATACGCCAGATCGCGATCCGGCAGGTTGGCAATATGTGTCTGCATATCTTTTTGTGCCAGCGAGATAAACAGGTTACCAATGGCATTACCGACACCGCGTGACCCGCTGTGCAGCATCACCCAGACGAAATCTGCCTCATCCAGGCACAGTTCGATAAAGTGGTTCCCGGTTCCCAGCGTTCCCAGATGTTTGTAGTTGTTGGTGTTACGCAGCTTCGGGTACTTATCGCAGATACGACGGAACTGCTCATCCAGCTGCATCCAGTGGTTATCAACAATATCCGGAACATTTTTCCAGGTTCCTTTATCCCGTCCGTGGCGTTCGGTGGTGCGTCCGTGCGGCACGGCTGCTTCAATGGCAAAGCGGATATTTTGCAGGCTGTCCGGCAGGTCGGATGCGGTCAGTGACGTTTTCACCGCGATCATTCCGCAGCCGATATCCACCCCGACAGCGGCCGGGATAATTGCGCCTTTGGTCGGGATAACACTACCGATAGTCGATCCTTTTCCGACATGCACATCCGGCATTACCGCCAGATGTTTAAAAATAAAGGGCATTTTTGCCGTATTCTGCAATTGCAGCACCGCTTTCGGATCAACCGGCACACCGTTGGTCCACAATTTTACCGGCGCACTGTTTTCCTGAATCAATTCATTAAAATCACGATTTATCATTGTTACATTCCTTTCGTTTGGTACCGGTGGTATTGCGATAAATGTGCCAGGTTTGTTTAATCAGAAAATAATTATTTATCTTATTGATATTTACCATGTAATTTATTTTACTTCTTTTTGAGGTAACATCCTGCTCTGAAATCCCGTATGCTGTTTTTATCTTTTAATATCGTCTTTTATCCGGAAAGATAAATCATGTCATCCGTAAAGAAAAACGTTGTGATTGGTGTTCTCGGCACCGTGCTCGACCGGCGCGGCAAGAAAGCCACCCGCTGGCAGAAATGGCGGCCGAGTATCGGGCTGTGTCAGCAGCCGGATCTGCATATTGACCGCTTTGAGCTGGTTTATCAGCCGGGTGATATGCAGACCGCAGGCCGGGTAAAAGAGGATATCGAGCAGGCCTCCCCGCAGACTGACGTAATGCTGCGTGAGGTGGATATTGCCGACCCGTGGGATTTTGAGCAGGTATATACCGCGTTGCTGGACTTTGCGACTCACTACCCGTTTGATACTGAAAATGAAGAGTATCTGGTGCATATCACCACCGGCACCCATGTAGTGCAGATTTGCTGGTTCCTGCTGACCGAAGCCAGCTATCTGCCCGCACGTCTGATCCAGACTGCACCGCGCCATGACATACGGGATAACGATCCTGCCGGGGTATATACCATTATTGACCTCGATCTCAGCCGCTATACACAGATCACCGGGCGCTTTCAGAAAGAGCAGCAGGCACAGGTCGCGTTTCTGAAGTCCGGTATTGCCACGCGCAATGCCGGGTTTAATACCATGATCGATAAAATCGAGCGTGTTGCTCTGCGCTCCTCCGCCCCTGTTTTGCTGACCGGGCCGACCGGTGCCGGGAAATCATTCCTGGCACGGCGGATTTATGAACTGCGCCGCAGCCGCCATCAGGTAAAAGGACGTTTTGTGGAGGTGAACTGTGCCACACTGCGCGGCGATAATGCTATGTCCGCCCTGTTCGGCCATGTGAAAGGGGCATTTACCGGGGCGGTTCAGGCGCGCGGCGGACTGCTGAAAGAGGCCGACGGCGGGATTTTATTTCTGGATGAGATTGCTGAACTGGGTGCCGACGAACAGGCAATGCTGCTGAAAGCCATTGAGGAAAAACGCTTTTTCCCTTACGGCTCGGATCATGAAACAGAAAGTGATTTTTCCCTGATCGCCGGTACACACCGCAATCTGGCACAGCGGGTCAGCGAAGGACTGTTCCGGGAAGATTTATACGCCCGCATCAATATGTGGACCTTTGCCCTGCCGGGGCTGGCTCAGCGGCGCGAGGATATTGAACCGAACGTGGATTATGAGCTGGCGAAATACAGTCGTGATCAGCAAACCCGTGTCCGCTTTGATACTGATGCCAGACAGCACTATCTTGCCTTTGCCTGTTCATCACAGGCTTTGTGGCGCGGTAATTTTCGTGAACTGAGCGCCTCTGTCACGCGGATGGCAACCTTTGCGGAGAACGGGCGGATCACCACCGCACTGGTGCAGGAAGAAACCGGACGGCTGAAAGGCCAGTGGCACAGTACGGAAACAGCGGTGACGTTGCCTGCCGGGATGGGTGAAATTGATTTATTTGATCGTCAGCAGCTGGAAACCGTAATTGCCGTCTGCCGCCGATCACAGACACTTTCTGATGCCGGACGCACACTGTTTGCCGTTTCCCGTCAGCAGAAAAAACAGCCCAATGATGCTGACCGGCTGCGGAAGTATCTGGCCCGCTTTAATCTCAGCTGGGAACAGGTTACCGGCCGCTGATATGACAGAGCCGGTCAGCATACACTGACCGGCTCTGTATACCGATATCCGTAACTGCTGCTTACTTACGTTTGATCAGCATATATAAACTGATCGCCAGGAACAGCAGGCTCGGCAGCAGTGCGCCCAAAAATGGCGGGAACTTGTAAGTGAGACTGAGGGAGCCGAAAATTTCATTGGAAACGTAGAACACGAATCCGCAGGCAATCCCCGTCACTACCCGCACCCCCATCGCTACGGAGCGCAGCGGCCCGAAGATAAACGACAGTGCCATCAGCATCATGACTGCCACGGAAAGCGGCGCAAATACCTTTTTCCACAGGTTCAGCTGATAACGCCCCGCATCCTGCCCGCTCTGCTGTAAGTAATCAACATACTGATACAAGCCGCTTATCGATAATGCTTCCGGGTCCAGTGCCGCTACACTCAGTTTTTCCGGTGTCATCTGCGTCTGCCAGGTCATTGACAGCTTCTGCTCACCGGTAATCACATAGATATCTTTCAGCACTGATTCCTGCACCTGGCTCAGTGTCCAGGTACCGGAATCCGAATTGTAATCCGCCGCTGCCGCACTGAGGATAGATTTCAGTTTATGGTCGCCGTTCATCCGGTACAGTGTGATGCCCTTCAGCTGCGTCTCACTGTCAACGCGCTGAATATAAATAAAGTCACTGCCGTCTTTGGCCCACATTCCGCGGTTGGTCGCCAGCAGCGAAGCACCGTTTGTTTTCTGTGCGCGGTAGTTGCGTGCCCACTGTTCACCGGACGGCGCCAGCCATTCACCGACAATCATGGTCAGGATCACCAGCGGGATAGCGGTTTTCATCACCGAACCCGCCACCTGGAGACGGCTGTAGCCGGAAGCCTGCATCACCACCAGCTCACTGCGGGTCGCCAGTGCGCCCAGTCCCATCAGTGCCCCGAGCAGTGCAGCCATCGGGAAGAAAATCTGAATATCCTTGGGGATACTCATGATGGTATACAGCCCGGCATCCCAGGTGGAGTATTCCCCCTGGCCGACTCTGCGCAGCTGATCGACAAATTTGATAATCCCGGATAATGACACCAGCATAAACAGGGTCATCATAATGGATTGCAGAATCGTCCGCCCGATGTAGCGGTCAAGAACAAGTACTTTAAACATCAGGCAACCCCCTGAACACGGGCAGAACCAAAGCGCAGACGGCGGACGGCTGTGGTATTCCACAGATTCAGCACCACCGCGAGAGCCAGATAACTGAGATTAACCACCCACGGCCAGACCATCGGATCCAGCCTGCCCTTCTCGCCGCTTGAACGCAGCGAACTTTGTAACAGGAAGAAAATCAGATACAGCAGCATTGCCGGCAGCATACTCAGCACACGCCCCTGACGCGGGTTCACCTCGGAGAGCGGTACCACCATCAGTGCCATCACCACCACGGAGAAGATCAGAGTCAGACGCCAGTGGAACTCCGCGCGGGCGGCTTTATCTGTCTCTTTCCACAACTCAGACAAGGTCATCTGCTGGTAGTTACTGTCACCGGTTTTTGCATCACGGTGATCAACAATCGCCTGATAATCGGTAAAATCCGTGATCCGGAAATCGCGCAGATACGCGGTACCCTCATAGCGGGTGCCTTTATCCAGCACCACCACCTGATTACCGTTCTCTTTTTCGGTCATATGTCCGCTGTCCGCCACCACAATGGACGGGCGCTGTTCGTTTCTCGCCCAAATCTGGGCAATAAAGACATTACTGAAGCGGTTACCGTCCACATCCCCGAGATAGAGCACCATACTGCCGTCATCAGAGACTTTAAACTGCCCGCCGACCATCGCCGTCACGCCCGGGTTGGCTTTGACTTCCTCCAGGACCTTTTCCTGATACTGGGATGACCACGGGATCAGCCAGACCACGTTGACAGCGGCCACAACGGCGGTAAAGAACGCCAGGATCATGGCTGCTTTCACCAGGACATTATTACCCAGACCACAGGCATGCATCACGGTGATTTCGCTTTCAGTATAGAGTTTACTGTAGGTCATCAGCAGCCCGAGGAAGAGGCTCAGCGGCAGAATAAGCTGCGCCATCTCCGGGATACCCAGCCCCAGCAGCGACACGACGAGTCCGGCCGGGATGCTGCCTTCAACGGCGGCACCCAGGACTTCAACCAGTTTTTGACAAAAGAAGATAAGCAACAGGATAAACAGAATCGCAATCTGTGCTTTTAATGTTTCTCTTACCAGATATCTAATAATGATCACGCTTAATACGCCTGTGAAAACTTGTGTTTTTGCATGAAAATAGCTAACTTCGTTCTGTGTTGACTATTTGTGTGCATTATTTTGCCGGCCTGAGGATGATTCCGGTATCAGACTACATTTTTTCCTTCCTGTCAGGAAAGAAACGGAATTTTCATGAGATTCAGGACTCATAAAGTGCGCACACAGCTTATCATAAACTGTTTATAATCGATGGTGCAGATTAGTGCGAACGCTACATTTTAGCGGCAGCAGATGTCTTTGTCTTTAAGATTCAGGAGAGCGCATGGAGTTTAGTGTAAAAAGCGGCAGCCCGGAAAAGCAGCGCAGTGCTTGTATTGTGGTCGGGGTTTTCGAACCGCGTCGTCTGTCTCCTGTCGTGGAGCAGCTCGATAAAATCAGCGACGGCTACATCAGTGCTCTGCTGCGCCGCGGCGAGCTGGAGGGCAAGGTCGGGCAGTCACTGCTTCTGCACCATGTCCCGAATGTCCTGTCCGAGCGTATCCTGTTAATCGGCTGCGGGAAAGAACGTGAACTGGATGAACGCCAGTACAAACAGATTATCCGGACGACCATCAATACCCTGAATGAAACCGGGTCAATGGAAGCCGTCTGTTTTCTGACCGAGTTACATGTCAAAGGCCGCAATAACTACTGGAAAGTCCGGCAGGCGGTTGAAACAGCCAAAGAATCTCTCTATGTCTTTGATCAGCTGAAAAGTAACAAAACCGAATTACGCCGTCCGCTGCGCAAGCTGGTCTTCAATGTACCGACCCGCCGCGAACTGCCGACCGGAGAGAAAGCAATCAGCCACGGCCTGGCGATTGCCGCCGGTATCAAAGCCGCGAAAGATCTGGCCAATATGCCGCCGAACATCTGTAATGCCGCTTATCTGGCCTCTCAGGCGCGTCAGCTGGCAGACAGCAACTCTCCGGTGCTCAGTACCCGTGTGATCGGCGAAGAGCAGATGAAAGAGCTGGGGATGCTGGCCTATCTGGCTGTCGGCCAGGGGTCACGCAATGAATCCCTGATGTCAGTGATTGAATATAAAGGTAATCCGGACCCGGAAGCGCGTCCGATCGTGTTAGTCGGCAAAGGCCTGACCTTTGACTCCGGCGGTATTTCCATCAAACCGGCTGACAGCATGGATGAGATGAAATACGACATGTGCGGCGCGGCAACCGTCTACGGTGTGATGCGCGTGGTCGCTGAGCTGGGTTTACCACTCAATGTGATCGGGATTCTCGCAGGCTGTGAAAACATGCCGGGCGGCAATGCCTATCGTCCGGGGGATATCCTCACCACCATGTCCGGCCAGACGGTGGAAGTGCTCAATACCGATGCGGAAGGCCGCCTGGTACTGTGTGACACCCTGACCTACGCCGAGCGTTTTGATCCGGAAACGGTGATTGATATCGCCACACTGACCGGTGCCTGCATGGTCGCACTCGGTAACCACTTCAGCGGCCTGATGGCAAACCACAATCCGCTGGCGCACGAGTTACTGAATGCCTCTGAACAGGCGGGTGACCGCGCATGGCGTCTGCCGCTGGCAGAAGAGTTCTACGAGCAGATCGAGTCCAATTTTGCGGATCTGGCCAATACCGGCGGGCGTCTCGGCGGTGCTATCACCGCAGGCTGCTTCCTGTCCCGTTTTGCCACCCGTTATAACTGGGCACATCTGGATATCGCCGGAACCGCATGGCGCTCCGGAAAAAATAAAGGTGCGACAGGCCGTCCGGTTGCACTGCTGTCACAATTCCTGTTAAATCGTGCGGGTATCAGCACCGACGACTGACCGGAATTGCCGGGCTTTTGCGGCCCGGAAAAAGCATAAAGGTAACGGGGGATTGTGCTATCCTGAGCAACCCCCTTTTCTGCTATCAGAGATATTATGAAAAACGCCACCTTCTATCTGATGGAACAGCCATCCCCTTTTGATGACCTTGAGGCCCATGAGTGGCTGACCTGTCATCTGGCGGGTGAAGCCTGGCGCAGCGGGAAACGGGTGCTTATCGCCTGTGAGTCTCAACAGCAGGCCGAGAAACTGGATGAAGCCCTCTGGGCGCGGGAACCCGATGCGTTTGTTCCGCATAATTTAGCCGGAGAAGGGCCGCGTTACGGCGCACCGGTCGAGCTGTGCTGGCCGCAGAAACGCGGAAATTCCCCGCGTGATTTGCTGATAGCCCTGCTGCCGCAGTTCACAGATTTTGCGACAACCTTCCGTGAAGTGATAGACTTTGTGCCTATCGATGAACACTTAAAACAGTTGGCGCGCGAGCGATATAAAATCTATCGCAGCGTCGGCTTTACGATGACCATGGCCACGCCGCCAGCTTACTGATAAACAAAGATTAAAAATGGAAAAGACAACCGACAACCAACAGGCCTGCGAGCCGTCCCTGGATAAAACCTATAATCCAACGGAAATCGAAGGTCCTCTTTATACCCACTGGGAAAAAAGCGGCTATTTCAAACCAAACGGCAGAACAGACAAAGAAAGCTTCTGTATCGTGATCCCGCCGCCGAACGTCACCGGTAACCTGCATATGGGCCATGCTTTCCAGCAGACCATTATGGATACCATGATCCGCTACCAGCGCATGCAGGGTAAAAACACCCTGTGGCAGTCAGGGACTGACCATGCCGGTATCGCGACACAGATGGTTGTTGAGCGCAAGATCGCCGCAGAAGAAGGCAAAACCCGTCACGATTACGGCCGCGAAGGTTTTATCGATAAAATCTGGGAATGGAAAGCGGAATCCGGCGGTAATATCTCCAACCAGATGCGCCGTCTGGGTAACTCCGTGGACTGGGAGCGCGAGCGCTTCACCATGGACGACGGCCTGTCAGCTGCGGTAAAAGAGGCGTTTGTCCGCCTGTATAAAGATAACCTGATTTACCGTGGTAAACGTCTGGTGAACTGGGATCCGAAACTGCACACCGCAATTTCTGACCTGGAAGTGGAAAACCGCGAAGTCAAAGGTTTCATGTGGCATATCCGTTATCCGCTCGCGGACGGCGCGAAAACAGCAGACGGTAAAGATTACCTGGTGGTTGCCACCACGCGTCCGGAAACCATGCTCGGTGATACCGGCGTGGCCGTTAACCCGGAAGATCCGCGTTACAAAGATCTGATCGGTAAAGAAATCATTCTGCCGATCGTCAACCGCCGCATTCCGATCCTCGGTGATGAACACGCGGATATGGAAAAAGGCACCGGTTGTGTGAAAATCACCCCGGCACATGACTTCAACGACTATGAAGTCGGTAAACGCCACCAGCTGACCATGATTAACATCATGGACTTCGACGGCAACATCCGCACTGAAGCGGAAGTGTTTGATACCAACGGCGAAGTAACTGACGCCTGCAGCAGTGAAATCCCGGCCGCTTACCGTGGCATGGAGCGTTTCGCCGCCCGTAAAGCGATCGTTAAAGAGTTCGAAGAGCTCGGCCTGCTGGAAGAGATCAAACCGCACGACCTGACCGTGCCTTACGGCGACCGCGGCGGCGTGGTTATCGAACCGATGCTGACCGACCAGTGGTATGTGCGCACTGCCCCGCTGGCAAAAGAAGCCATCAAAGCGGTGGAAGACGGCGATATCCAGTTCGTGCCGAAGCAGTACGAAAACATGTACTTCTCCTGGATGCGTGATATTCAGGACTGGTGTATCTCCCGTCAGCTGTGGTGGGGCCACCGTATCCCGGCCTGGTATGACAATCAGGGCAACGTGTATGTCGGCCGTGACGAAGACGAAGTCCGCCGTGAGAACAATATCCCGGCAATGGTTGAACTGCGCCAGGACGAAGACGTGCTGGATACCTGGTTCTCCTCTGGTCTGTGGACATTCTCCACCCTGGGCTGGCCGGAAAACACCCCGGAACTGAAAGCATTCCACCCGACCAGCGTACTGGTCAGCGGCTTCGACATCATTTTCTTCTGGATCGCCCGCATGATCATGATGACCATGCACTTCATTAAAGATGAAAACGGCAAATCGCAGATCCCGTTCAAAACCATCTACATGACGGGCCTGATCCGTGATGAGGAAGGTCAGAAGATGTCGAAATCCAAAGGGAACGTGATTGACCCTCTGGATATGATCGACGGTATCTCTCTGCCTGAACTGCTGGAAAAACGCACCGGTAATATGATGCAGCCGCAGATGGCAGAAAAAATCGCCAAACGGACTGAAAAACAGTTCCCTGAAGGGATCGAAGCACACGGTACAGATGCCCTGCGCTTTACCCTGGCGGCGCTGGCCTCTACCGGCCGCGATATCAACTGGGATATGAAACGTCTGTCCGGTTACCGTAACTTCTGTAACAAGCTGTGGAACGCCAGCCGTTTCGTGCTGATGAATACCGAAGAGAAAGACTGCGGTCTGAACGGCGGCGAGATGGAATTTTCCCTGGCCGACCGCTGGATCCTGGCAGAATACAACAATACCGTGAAAGCCTACCGCGAAGCGCTGGATACCTACCGCTTTGATATTGCGTCTAATATTCTGTATGAATTCACCTGGAACCAATTCTGTGACTGGTATCTTGAGCTGTCCAAACCGGCCGTTCATAAAGGTACCGATGCACAGAAACGTGCGGCGCGTCATACCCTGATCACGGTACTGGAATCCCTGCTGCGTCTCGCACACCCGATTATTCCGTTTATCACGGAAACTATCTGGCAGCGCGTGAAAGTGGTTACCGGCGCAGAAGGCGATACCATCATGCTGCAGCCGTTCCCGGAATACGATGCTTCTCTGAATGATGAGCAGGCACTGCGTGACCTGGAGTGGATCAAAGAGACAATCGTTGCGGTACGTAATATCCGTGCTGAAATGAATATCGCACCAAGCAAGCCGCTGGAAGTGATGCTGCGCGGGGCAAGTGCTGATGCACAGCGCCGTGTTGCGGAAAACAGTAACTTCCTGAAAGCGATGGCGCGTCTGGAATCCGTCCGTGTGATGGACGAAGGCGAAACCGCACCGGTTTGCGTGACCAAGCTGGTGGAAGGCGCGGAACTCCTGATCCCGATGGCTGATCTTATCAATAAAGACGACGAACTGGCGCGTCTGGATAAAGAGCTGGAAAAAACGGAGAAAGAGATCGCGGCTATCGAAGGTAAACTGGCGAATGACGGCTTTGTCAGCCGTGCGCCGGAAGCAGTCGTAACCAAAGAGCGCGAGCGTCTTGCGGCAAACCGTGAAGCGAAAGAAAAACTGATCGCTCAGAAAGCGACGATCGCTGCACTGTAATCGTCACTGAACAGCAAAAACCATCCCGTTAACGGGTTCATGCCGGTCACCTCAGGTGACCGGCATTATTTTCAGTGAATAACACGATGATATAACATCTTATTACATGGACATTTAAAAAGGACTATTTCGTGCTGACGTCATTACGATCGTATACCCTTTCCGTTTTCCTGTTTTTATTTACCGGCTTTCTGGCAGCCTCACCGTTATTTGCCTCTTCATTTGAACTGCGGGATGAAACCCTGGCTGAAGCACATCAGCGGTTTAAAACAAACATTACCGAACAAAGTTTTGATAATACCGATGCTCCCTGGCAGGCACCTTCCGATATATTCAATCTTATCACTTACCCTGCAAAAGCAAGGAATATGTTCGCTTATTTAACACCGCCACCGGCAAAAGAAAATACCCGGCTGCCTGCGGTAATATGGCTTAACGGCGGCTATGGCGGCATTGGTGGTGATGACTATTTCTGGCAGCCGAAACCGGTTAATAATGACCAGACTGCCGCAACGTTTCGTGATCCGGAGATAGTACTGATGATCCCGAGTTTTCGCGGTGAAAATACCAATCCGGGTCGTTATGAGATGTTCTTCGGTGAAATAGAAGATATTGAATCAGCGAGGCAGTATTTAACAACGCTCCCTTATGTCGATCCGGATCGTATTTATATTGCCGGTCACAGCACAGGCGGTACAAAAGCATTACTCGCCAGTGAATACAGCGATAAGTTCAGAGCCGTTTTTTCATTAGGTGGTATTCCGGATCTGAAGCTGCGTACTGCACACAGTATGTCTGTTGCTATTCCATTCGACACAAGTAACGAGGAAGAATTTAATGTGCGGTCGGTATATCGCTATATTAAATCCATCAAACGCCCGACCTTCTACTTTGAAGGCGGTGACTATATGTGGCAAGAGTTTGCCGATATGCAAAGGGACGCAAAGCAGAATCGTATTCCGTTGTATATTTATCATATAAAAAATGGTGATCACTTTGATATTATTGTTCCTGTCAGCCAGTTAATTAAAAAGAAAATACTCAGCGATACTGATACCAGTAAAGAAACAAATATCCGGTTTACGAAAAAAGATATTGAATGGATCAATCAGCAGATCCGCTGACACAGACGTAAAAAGTATTTATACCTGATACCGGTCACCAGGCGTGGCCGGTATGCCCCTCTCGTTCCGCAGTCACCTGTTTACTTTGCGTGATAATTATTTATTATAATATTTATCGTTTCATACGATATCCACAGTAATCGCCCCTCAGGTTTATCCCCCGGCTTTACTTTTTACAATAAAAATAATGAGATAATGATATCCATGACAAGCAGCACAACAAAAAACTACACCCTCCGCCTGATCCGCCCGGAAGATAACCCCGGTATCGCACAGGTTATCCGCGAGGTCTCTGCCGAACACGGCCTGACCGCAGACAAAGGCTTTGCGGTCGCTGACCCGATTCTGGACACGTTATACGAGGTTTACAGCCAGCCGCGTGCCGCCTACTGGGTCATTGAAATGGATGGAGAGATCCTCGGCGGCGGCGGTGTTTCCGGCCTTGCCGGTGGTGACGGGAAAACGGCGGAATTACAGAAAATGTATATCTCTTCCCGACTGCGCGGCAAAGGTCTGGCGAAAAAAATCGCCCTTCAGGCGCTCGAATTTGCCGAAGCGGAAGGCTACCGCCAGTGTTATCTGGAAACCACTGCCGATCTTCAGGCTGCGATTAAGCTGTATGAAAAACTCGGGTTTATCTTCCTTGATGCCCCGCTGGGCGACACCGGCCACAGCGACTGTGAAGTCCGGATGCTGAAAGTCTTTTGAAAATTCCCGGTGCTTTTCTGATAGTTTCTCTCCGCTGTTTCTCTTACAGTCACTGCATATGTGATGGATATCACGTTTTATAACTGACAGACAGGAGATCAGGATGATCAGCACGATTCACGGAATGAATGACCTGTTATGTACCGCCGTAACGCTGAAAGCACCGGCAGAACGGCCGGTCTGCCGCATACAGGACGATGAACAGACAGAGATACAACAGAAAGGATGGCAGGGAGAGAGCCGCAGCCCGCAGCTCAGAACACAGCAAGGCCCGGTACTTTATCAGACCATTGAGGCGATGAAAGAGGCGGAAGATGATATCAATATTCAGGATATTGAATTTTTAGGCTGTGCGCCGTTGCGACCGATGGTACGTGATAATCAGGCCGACTCACGGCGTGAACGCACTGCCCCGCTGAAATCTGTTTTTTCAGTCACCGCCTGACCGGCAGACACAAAAAACCCCGATAATCGGTTGTCCAACTATCGGGGGTCACTTCACGCGGCAGGTTTTTCATGTCTGATGATCAGTGTAGCGGCGCCTCATCAGCATCGTCATCTTCATCTTCGGCATCCGGGTCTTCAAAATAAGTGCCCCAGCCGTCGTAATCCACATCCATTTTTTCTGCCAGGCGCGCCAGCTGCTCTACCTGAGCATCAATATGTTCCGCTGTCAGGCCGCATTCGCTGATGATATCGCAACATAACACCACCTGGCCGCCTTCCACTTCCAGCTCCTCGGCATCCGTCACTTCATAACCCAGTTTGAACGCTTCAACTGCCGCTTTTTCCAGCTTGTCGTAATTCTCACTCGAAAAATGGTGTTCAATGGTGTATTGCGCATCAGGATCGCTGCCGTCTTCCAGCAGTTCTGCAATAATCGCACGGGTTTCTTCGCGCTGCTCTTCTAAAAACGCATCTAATTCTGACATGGCCATGTCCTCTGATAAGTGATACCCGCGCATTCTCCCACAGCCGCGCCAATTGAGCCACCCATAATAAAAAAGAATTTCCCGTCGGTGTTGCAATTGAATTTTTATTGATTTATGTTGAATATAAATTCATCGGAGAAACAACTATGAACCCATTTTATCAACAGTCATTTTTGCGGTTGCTTGACTATAAACCTGCCGATATTGAAGAACTGCTCAATCTTTCTGCTTATCTGAAACATGCTAAAAAAACCGGCTCTGAACAGCCGCTGATGAAAGGCAAAAATATTGCGCTGATTTTTGAAAAAGACTCCACCCGAACCCGCTGTGCCTTTGAAGTGGGTGCTTACGATCAGGGCGCACAGGTGACATATCTGGGATCATCCGGCAGTCAGATAGGCCACAAAGAATCGATCAAAGATACCGCCAGAGTGCTGGGCCGGATGTATGACGGCATTCAGTTTCGCGGCTATTCCCAGAAATCCGCCGAAGCGCTGGCGCAATATGCCGGTGTTCCGGTCTGGAACGGGCTGACCGATGAGTTTCATCCGACACAGCTGATTGCGGATTTACTGACCATTCAGGAGCATGTGAAAAAACCGCTGTCCGATGTGAAATTTGCATATTTAGGCGATGCCCGTAATAACATGGGCAATACCATTGCTGAAATGGCCGCTGTAACCGGGATGGATGTCCGCCTGGTGGCACCCGCCGGGTGTCAGCCGTCAGAAACCCTTATCGTGCAGTGCCGCAAAGCCGCTGAACTCACCGGCGGTAAAATCACTCTGACCGCTGATGTGGCAGAGGGCGTGAAAGATGCGGATGTGCTGTACACCGATGTATGGGTCTCCATGGGCGAGGCAAAAGCGGTCTGGGCAGAACGGATTAAACTGCTGACACCGTATCAGGTAAATCAGGATGTGGTGGATAAAACGGGCAATCCGGATGTTATCTTTATGCACTGCCTGCCGGCATTCCACGATACGGAAACCACCATGGGGCAATCCCTCGCGAAAGAGTATGGTTTTACCAGCGGAATTGAGGTCACCAATGAGGTGTTTGAATCAAAACACAGCGTGGTGTTTGACCAGGCAGAAAACCGGCTGCATTCCATCAAAGCGGTGATGGTTGCATCTCTTTCAAAAAACATACGATTTTAGATTCACCGGCAGCGTTGCATAAATTTCATCCGAAAAAGTGATGCCAAACGCTTGCGCCCGCTTGCAGGTTGCGTATAATGCCCCGCAATTTTGTCGGGAGGAAACAATGGTCATTGTGATTATCAGCACCGTACAGCCGGTGCCGGACAATGTGACATATCACGGACAGCCGCAGCGCGGCAATGTTTTCCATTCCCCCGTATTTATTTCAGAACCCCTCAATTGAGGGGTTTTTTTTTGCCTGGCCGAACACATGAGGAGACCCCAATGGCAAATCCGTTATACCTGCGCGATATCATCTCGATTAACGATCTCAGTCGTGATGAGCTGGAACTGGTATTAAACACTGCCGCGGCGCTGAAACAACGCCCTCAGCCTGAATTACTGAAGCACAAGGTGATTGCCAGCTGCTTCTTCGAGGCCTCAACCCGCACGCGGCTCTCTTTTGAAACCGCTATTCAGCGCCTTGGCGCGTCTGTTGTCGGCTTTTCAGACAGCAGCAACACCTCGCTGGGCAAAAAAGGTGAAACCCTGGCGGACACCATGAGCGTAATCAGCCAGTACGCGGATGCTATCGTGATGCGCCACCCGCAGGAAGGCGCGGCACGGCTGGTGTCCGAGTTCTCCGGTAAGGTGCCGGTAATCAACGCCGGTGACGGCGCGAACCAGCACCCGACACAGACGCTGCTCGACCTGTTTACCATTCAGGAAACCCAGGGGCGTCTTGAAAACCTGCATATCGCCATGGTCGGTGACCTGAAATACGGGCGCACGGTACATTCGCTGTCACAGGCACTGTCAAAATTCAGCGGCAACCACCTGCATTTTATTGCCCCGCAGGCACTGGCAATGCCGAATCACATCCTGCATATGCTGGATGAAAACGGCGTGGCGTACAGCGAACATCATTCTATTGATGAGGTACTTCCGCAGCTGGATGTGCTGTATATGACCCGCGTGCAGAAAGAGCGCCTCGATCCGTCGGAATACGCCAATGTCAAAGCCCAGTTTGTGCTGCGGGCGGCTGATCTGGCCAATGTGAAACCGAACCTGAAAGTGCTGCACCCGCTGCCGCGCATCGATGAGATAACCCCGGATGTGGATAAAACGCCTTACGCGTACTACTTCCAGCAGGCCGGAAACGGGATCTTTGCCCGTCAGGCGTTGTTATCTCTGGTGTTAAACGAAACTTTCCCGGCTTAAGGAGCACATCATGACTCAGGATCATAAATTACTGGTTGAAGCCATCAAATGCGGTACCGTTATCGACCATATCCCGGCAAATGTGGGATTTAAACTGCTCTCCTTTTTCCGCCTGACCGAGACGGACAGCCGTATTACTATCGGGCTGAACCTGCCGTCCAACAATATGGGGCGTAAGGATTTGATTAAACTGGAAGATACCTTCCTGACCCCGGAACAGGCCAACCAGCTCGGCTTTTATGCCCCGAAAGCCACAATTAATATTATCGAAGATTATCAGGTGGTTAAAAAATTACCGATTAACCTGCCGGAGCGGATTGAAGGGGTGATTGTCTGCCCGAACAGCAACTGCATCAGTCACAATGAGCCGGTGGAAAGTAGCTTTACTGTTAAGTCCATTGCGCAGGAAATTGTGTTAATCTGTAAGTACTGTGAGAAAGAATTTGATCACCACGCAATCATTAATAACCAATAAGATAGATCCAGGTCAGTTGTCCGGGAAAATCAGACGATTATAATGAGGGCGTTTTTAAAAGCTTAACAGCAATAATCATCCTACAGGAGTCCGTAATGACTAAAGTAATCGCAACAGAAAACGCACCAGCAGCAATCGGCCCATACGTACAGGCAGTAGACCTGGGTAACATGGTAATGACTTCAGGTCAGATCCCTGTTGATCCGAAAACCGGTGCCGTTGCCGACGATGTTAAAGCGCAGGCGCGTCAGTCACTGAACAACATCAAAGCTATCATCGAACAGGCTGGTCTGAAGGTTACGGATATCGTGAAAACAACTGTTTTCGTTAAAGACCTGAACGACTTTGCTACTGTAAACGCAGAATACGCGGCTTTCTTTGATGAGCACAAAGCAGTATACCCTGCACGTTCTTGTGTTGAAGTTGCGCGTCTGCCAAAAGACGTTAAATTAGAAATCGAAGCAATCGCAGTCCGTAAATAATTACTGCGTTTTCTGAGAACGTCAGTAAAAAGCCGCCTCTGCAGGAGGTGGCTCTGAATAAAGCCCCTTTACAGGGGCTCTGTCTGTTATGCATCATAAGAATATGTATTATTATTTTTAATGAAACTGTTTTTACGCTGGAATTAATAACACTTACAAAATAATCAGCCACCTTCTTCCGTTATATAGCAATATATTATAATACAAAACTGCCACTCTGTTTTCGGAAATAAATGAATACCATTGATAAACCGATTACATTAACGGTATATAAAATCACGGAAGAAATCTGATTTCATTCCGGATACTGACAGTGAATATTGCTTTTACAAAGATGCTTACAGACAAAAGCGGTCAATTATAGTCTCTTATTCACAAATAAACCACCTACTGTTTATTTCATAACCTTGATACAATTTGCCATAATAATATTGTTTATAATTTCTCATTGCTTTTCAATAAAAATCTGAAATGTTTCAGGCGTAAATATCAACGGTAAGTATCGACATTAATGATCTTCTGTCATAAATGGTATCCTATAATCGGTTTTTGTTATTAAAATGCTAATTCAAGGTGGAATATGTTAGAAAAAGTAAAAATATCAACAGGAATGCTCTTTATCCTAATCGCATTTCTTTTGATGCAGCTTATATCATCATTTTATTTTTTCAGGTTTATAAACTCACAGAATGAAATAAATAATACGATGACCATTCAGTCAGAAAAAACCCATGTACTCGACCGTGTCTGGATTGGTTTTTTAGAAAACAGATCATTACTTAATATTATATCCAAAGGTGTAATGAAAGGCGTTTATGAAAATGACGAACAAAAAAACAAACGGCTTGATTATGCTAAAGAACAAGTAGAAAAAACAAAATCAGATTGGTCAGAATTTAAATCAATGCCGACCAAGTTTGGTGAAGACCTTGAAAGCAAAATGGATGCTGCTTTTAATGAATATCATGGTGCCCAGCTTGAGCTAATCCATTATTTACGTAACAATAGGTTAGATGATTTTGATAATCAACCTACCAGTGACTATCAGAATACATTCGGGAAATTATATGAGAATTATTATGCTGAAGATGTTATTTATCATGACAACCTTATTCAGAATAGTAAAAGTAATGAAACACTGACAATATGGATAACAATATTACTGCTTATCAGCATTTGTATTACTATCATTTTAGTTTGGTTTGGTATTCGTCGTTTACTTATTTTACCTATGAATCACTTCCTGGAAAGCATTCAGCATATTGCAAAAGGTAATCTGATAAGACCGATTGATGTGACAGGAAGTTACGAAATCAAAAAACTGTCTGAAACATTGCGTGACATGCAGAACGAGCTTTCCAAAACTGTCAGTGATGTCCGTGATGGTGCCAATGCGATTTACAGCGGTGCCAGTGAGATCGCTGC
>OCAE01000603.1_pt1 | contig 21438 bp, 21 predicted proteins | sample 1495581 | NCBI WGS metagenome assembly OCAE01 (sample SAMEA2580278, study PRJEB22360) | human gut metagenome | biome: human gut; feature: human-associated habitat; material: faeces | place: Denmark | collected 2008/2010 | reverse complement strand
TATAAGAATTACTTTAATATGATGTAACTGGTTCCCTCTCCGGAAGTCTGCACCCGGTTGGAATCCTTCAGGACGCAGCCCTCGCTTACAAACTGGATTTTTTTCTCCGTCACAATGACGCCCTGACCCGCAGCCTTGACCACCATGCTCTGTCCGTCCTTAAGAGCTGTCTCCTGGTCCACCGCCTTCCCCTTCTCATCCTGAAAGGAAACCTCCGCAAGTTCACCGGACATGGCTGCCTGTATCCAGTTGGGTGAACGGCACATTATAATCTCCAATCTCCTGGGCAAATTCAATGAGACGGCCCGGAGCGTCGTATTCCGTAACCAATGTGGCTGTTCCGTTCCCCATGCTGGCTGAAACAATGGCCACCGGAAGTTTCTCAGAGCCTTCCGCATTCTCATAGGAAGCAGCCTTACCCAGTCCGCTGTTAAAATCAATGATTTTCTGTCCGGCCGAGTTCTTTAGTTCGTCCTCCGTATAACTGCCCTGCTGGTAAGTCTCCACCGAAGCCCACCTGACACTGCCGTCGCCTGCCACGTAGACGCTGTTCTCAGTGGGGGCTTCGGCTCCCCCCATGCCTATCCTGGAGCATCCCGTAACCACCGCAGCAGCCGCTGCCAGCAGCAGAATCCCCTTCACAATCTTCTTCATAAATATTCCTTCCTCATACTTCTTTGCCGCCGTACCGGGCATATGGACATATTATATCCTCTGAATGCCATAATTTCAAGCCTTATGACGGATTTTATGCTGTCAGGGTTTCCAAAATTTCCAGGGAACGGAACTCATGGCGCACAAAATACCGTCTGCTTTTTTCCACAACAAACTCAAATTCCTTCAGCACTTCTTCCTTCAGCGCAAATTGATAAAGGGATTCCGACGGTGAGCAGATAACATACTCCCAGGCATAATGACAGGAATCAGAGACCGGAACCGGAGGGTCCTGGGTATATTCCCCGTTGATTACCATACTCTTAAGCTCGAAAACCCTGCGCACCAGCCGGTTGGGAAGGGCCGGACGCAAAAGAGCTCTGAGGGACTGGTACAGGAGCTTTAACAGTTCTGTGCCGTCCAGATTTTCCTGGGCGAAATAAGCTGCGGTTTCCAGAAAATAGGAGCCATAGCAGGCTGCCTCCATGTCCGTGGACAGCCCGTCAAAATAATTGGTAATCTGGGCTGACTGGAGATTGTAGGCATTCCTGCCTTCATAAAGGTTAAAATTGCCAAAACAAAAAGGCCTGCTGGCCGCCATCAGAGGATTGCCCGGTTTTCTGGCGCCATGGGAGAAGGCCGTAATCTTCCCCCTCTCCCTTGTGAGCAGCACCAGACGCCGGTCAAAATCCCCGGAGGGAGCCGAAAGGAGAACCATCCCAGTTAATGTTACTGTCTCTCTCATTTCCAGTTTCTTCCTCCTCTCAGCATTTCCATCAGACCCTTGTCAAATCCCTGTGGTTTTTCCACCGTCAACGTTGTAAAACCAACAGTTATCAACATTAATGTGTGAGATTTTTTCTCAAATTTCTTTTTGATTGTAGCCGTAGTTCTTCATATACAGCTCGCTGTCCCGCCATTCCTTTCTTACCTTAACCCACAGCTGCAGGTTCACCTGTGTGTCCATCATGCTTTCAATCTCTTTCCTGGCCTCTATGCCGATGCGTTTCAGCATGCTGCCGCCCTTTCCGATAATGATGCCCTTGTGAGATTCTCTCTCACATACAATACTGGCCTCAATATCAATCAGGCCGCCCTTGCGCTCCTTCATCTTCTCAATGGTCACCGCAATGCCATGGGGAATCTCGTCGTCCAGAAGGCGCAGCGCTTTCTCGCGGATAAGCTCAGCAGCAATCTGGCGCATAGGCTGATCCGTCACCGTGTCCTCATCATAGAACTGCGGGCCGTAAGGCAGGTATTTGAAAATCAGCTCAGTCAGCAGATCCGTATTCTTATCCTTCAATGCAGAGAGAGGTACGATTTCCGCAAAATCGCAGACATCCTTGTAGGCCGCAATAAAGGTAAGGATTTCATCCTGGTTCTTTACCGTATCAATCTTGTTGATTACCAGAATGATTGGGGTTTTTACATTCTTAAGCTGCTCCGCTATATGGCGCTCGCCTGCGCCGATGAAGGTGGCAGGCTCCACCAGCCAGAGAATCACATCCACTTCCTTCAGAGTGTGCTCAGCCACGTTCACCATATATTGGCCCAGCTTATTCTTGGCCTTATGGATGCCAGGGGTATCTAAGAAGATAATCTGGCCCCTGTCATCTGTGTACACGGTCTGTATCCTGTTTCTGGTTGTCTGGGGCTTATCAGAGGTAATTGCAATTTTCTGTCCAATCAAGTGGTTCATCAGAGTGGACTTTCCCACATTGGGACGTCCAATCAACGTAACAAAGCCCGATTTCTTCTGTATATTCTCTTCCATTTAATTCTCTCTTCCTTAAAATTAGTGGTAAAGGTTCTTCACCTCACCAAACATGCTCTCCTGGGCGCGAATCTGCTGGTCATTGCCAATCACGCACAGCGCCCTGGTGTCCAGCACAGCCTGTACAATATCAGCCAGTGCCTTTATATCCTCCTGGGTCACATCCAGAATCTGTTCCCGCTCCTTCTGCACCATCTCATCCGTCACACCGGAAAGGTATGCCGACAGATTCCTGGCTCCCCTCAGAGAAGGCGTAAGAGGCGTATCAACGTCGCTCATGGTGCCGATGACATATTTTGTCATGTCCCTCTCGTCAATGGAGAAGCTTCTCAGATAATCCGGAATTCCTTCATACACCTGGTTGGTGGCTTCCAGGTTGGGGTCCCTGTAGGATACCAGGCATCCGTCGCCCGTGCGGCTGAAGCTGCTCATGCATCCGTAAGCACCTCCCTTTACCCTCAGGTTCATCCACAGATATTCATAGTTCATGATGACCTTTAAGACTCTCAGCGCTCCTGTGTATTCCAGTTTTCTTCCTCCGGCTTCCTTTCCCGCAAAGCTGCCGCATCTGGCCACATAGTTAACCTGGGACGCTGTCTTAAAGCCCTCATTGCGGTTGTCCGGCCGGAATACAAACTCATACGTTCTCCCGTCTCCCTTTCCAAGGACTGACCGGAAGGTCTTAAGTTCTGCAGGCAGCCTGCTGTAGCCTTCTGTATCAGCCGTGTATGCCACCAGCAGATTATCTGATGTAAACAGCCGGGCGCAGACATCCTTAAGCCTGGCAATCAATTGTCCTCTGCCGGAAACATCCTCCGCGAACCTGCGGCTGACATCCTCCAGAAATTGATAATATCCAACGCCTCCGGTCATATCGTTGAAGGCCGCTGACGCAGAGAAATATGACGAAGCCCTGCCAACCGCCGCTCCATGGGAAGCATCCTCCATCTTCATCCTGGCCCTGGACCTGGTCTCGTCCAGAATTTCACCCAGGCGCTTTTCATCATCCAGTCTGGATCGGGTTAGAATCTCCGCCAGAATAGAGAAGGCAAAGTCCAGTTTATGGTACAGCACCTTTGCGCTGGCAACAAAGGCCCCTGTAAACTGTCCTGGATGCGCTGCATCCGGATAAGACGACACCGCAAAGCTCACGCCGCCGCTGTTGAGGTAAATCTCGCTGGTCAGATCCCCGTAGCTGTAGTGCTCCGTATCCACATATCCCAGCACTGCCTTAAGAAGCCCCACATAAGGCAGGTCCTCCACTGGCACCCGGCTGGTGTCAAACAGCACCTTCAGATATCCGATTCCGGAGGTGAACAGGTTGCTGTGGATAACGTTCACTCCGTCCTCCATCTTGACCTCATAAGAAAAACGGCCGCCTTCCCGTTCAATGTCCTCCCGCTGCAGCATGGGAATTTTTTCCAGGTCCTCCTGCTGTGACGGCTCCTCCTGGTACTCCTTTAACTGTCTGGTCCGGGCAGCCAAGGCCTCAAGCTCCTCCCTGCCAAGGGATTCCTTATAGGTCTTCAGCCTTTCAGCCAGATTGCGGTCCTCCTCAGCTGTCTGGTTCACCCTGGGGCGCACCGTGATAACCGCCTCATGAGGATTATCCAGCAGATACCGGTGTATCAGCTGTTCAAAATAGCCTTCCTCCACCGCCTTTTTCAGATAGTCAAAGGTTTTCTGGTATTCCAGATGGAGGGTGGGCTTCCCGTCATACAGCCAGCTGTCCAGAGACCAGAGTCCGTACATGAGGCCCTTGGGAGCGGAACCGTAGTCCGCCTCGCGGTAACGGAACTCATAGAGGTTTAGTCCGGCCAACAGGCTCTTTCTGTCAATCCCCTGGTCAGCCAGCCTTCGCAGCGTTCCCTTTACAACTGCAAGGAATTCACCCTTTTGCTCCGGATTGGCATTCTTGGCAATGACGGAAAAATACGGCTGCAGAATCCCGCAGTCATAGCCTCCCAGTATATCCTGACCGATCCCCGCATCAATCAATGCCTGCTTCAAGGGCGCTCCCGGCGCGTTAATCAGCGTATATTCCAAAATCTGGAAGGCCACATAAAGTACCGGATCCAAATCCGTACCCACCACGGTATTGATGGAAAGATAGGTCCTGTCCTTTGTCCCTTCCTCCTCTGTGACAGAGTAGGTGATTTCTCTCTGGACCGGCTGTTCAAAGGGCTGCTGCACAGCTATGGCCGAGTCTGCATGGCAGTCCTCTCTGTCATATTGTCCCAGATATTCCTGGTCCAGCCATGTAAGCTTCTGGGCCATATCCATGTCCCCGTAGAGATAGATATAGCTGTTGGCCGGATGGTAGTAATTGCGGTGGAACGCAATGAATTTTTCATAGGTAAGCTCCGGTATCACGGCAGGATCTCCGCCCGACTCATTGGAGTAGGTCGTATCCGGAAAGAGCACATTTCTGGTAAAACGGTCCAGAACACTTTCCGGTGAAGAAAAAGCGCCTTTCATCTCATTATAGACAACGCCGTTAATAGCCAGCTCATCCTCCGGCGACTCCAGTTCATAGTGCCATCCCTCCTGAAGGAATATCTTTGGCTCCCTGTAAATAGCCGGGTGGAGAACGCCGTCCAGATATACGTCCATCAGATTCTGAAAATCCTTGTCATTGCAGCTGGCAACAGGGTATACGGTCTTATCCGGATACGTCATGGCATTCAGAAACGTGTTCAGCGAACCTTTTACCAGTTCCACAAAGGGGTCCTTGACCGGAAACTTATCCGAGCCTTCCAGTACACTGTGTTCCAGTATATGGGGAAGTCCCGTACTGTCATCGGGCGGTGTACGAAAACCGATATAGAACACCTTGTTCTCATCCTCATTGGACATCAGAAAAATCCTGGCGCCGCTTTTTATGTGTTCCAGCACCATGGCCCTGGAGTCCATTTCCTCCACGTACATCTCTTCTGACACGCGGTAAGCGGCCAGCTCTTTTACCTTTTCCAGATTCCTTCCATCTGCCATTGCTTCAATCTCTCCATTCTATCGTTCATTCAGTCATATGGTGATAATAGCTATTCTGCCATTTTTCCCGCGGCCCATACACCGGCCATCTCATATGTTCCGTCCATACCGTCACATATTCCCCATGAGCCTGTCCTTCAAAATAGAAGCACATTCCCTCACGCACAGATGGATAAACAGAACCGGGTCGGATTCCGCAGATATGCCGTATACGTTGTCAAATCCCCATTTTTCCGCTGTAAGCCTGGCACGGTAAATATGGAAATTACTGGTGAGAACTCCTATTTCCAGCGGCTTGTCCGGTGCAAGGGCATAAGGAACCGAGCCTGTCTTTCCGGGCATGGGGATGATTTCCTTCTTGTCCTTCATCCGGTCCTGCTCTATGACAATCTTGCTGTAAGCAATGTTCTCCACCGTGCTGGTGGAATCGGACTCCATAAGCAGCTGCCTGGGACTGACCCCGTTGTACACCAGATAATCATACATGACCTGGGCCTCGCTGTCTGCTTCCCCCGGCCCCTTGCCGCCGGAAAGCACCAGAATGGTGTACGGATTCTCCTCCGCATAGACAATGGCCCTGTCCAGACGCTTTTTCAGGGAATTGCTGACCGTATGTTCCTTGACCCTGGCCCCCAGCACAATCACATAATCCAGGTTGGCCTTTCCCGGCGTGGCTGCTCCCAGAAATACCAGGATACAGAGGATTCCCAGCACAGCCACTCCCGCAATACAGGTGGTAACCACCGACACCGGCACCCAGCGGGGGATCCGTTCCATATTTCTGGCATAATACCATTTTCCATATACCAGAAATACAAGCAGGGCCGCAAAAAACAGCCATATGAAGGCAAATGAGGTGCTTATGCCTGCATACACAACTATGATTATAAAATAAACAACGCAAAGCACTGCCAGCCCAATGAGTACTCCATCTAACATCCCAAGGCACCTCCTGTCTGCCGGAGCCAATAAAGCCCAGGCGCAGTTTCTTCCTCCCGAATTCCGGACAATCAAATTTCCAGTCTCTTCCAGTTCTCAGCTTTGTCTAATCCACGGCCTCTTCTTTTCTCCGCAGGATATCAAAAACAGACACATCCCCGGACAGCTTAACCCACAGAATCTGCTTTGGATGGGGAGCGCTCTCCTGCTCTTTGCCCTCATGGTCTGTTATGGACTCCACTGTAACTTCCAGGTTCTGTCCGTCGGGCTTCATCACCTCAATGGTCTCCCCCGCAGAAAATTTATTTTTCTGTTCAATCCTGCACCGGCCCAGGCTGTCCGTTTCTTCCACGGTCCCCAGGTAGGTGTAGCTCTTTACATAGGTGCTGCTGTCATATATGTGGTCATCCGCAGTGGGCTTGCCGAAGTAAAAGCCAGTGGTAAACCTGCGGTTGGTGCATTTTCCAATTTCTTCCCTGTACCACGCCAGATTCTTCCTGTACACAGACGGATCCTTCAGATAATCATCAATTGCCCTGCGGTAGGCCCTGGTGACAGTGGCCACATAGAGAGCTGTTTTCATCCTTCCCTCTATCTTGAAACTGTCGATTCCGGCATCCATCATCTCCGGAATATACTCCACCATGCACAGGTCCTTGGAGTTGAATATATAGGTGCCACGCTCATTCTCATATACAGGCATATATTCTCCCGGTCTGGTCTCCTCCACAAGGGAATATTTCCAGCGGCAGGGATGGGTGCAGGCGCCCTGGTTGGCATCCCTTCCCACAAAATAATTGCTCAGAAGGCATCTGCCGGAATAGGATATGCACATGGCGCCGTGGATAAAGCTCTCTATCTGCATATCCTGGGGTATGTGGTCCCGGATTTCCCGGATCTCCGCCAGGGACAGCTCCCTTGCAGACACCACCCGCCTTGCCCCCAGTCCATGCCAGAACAGATAGGTCCCGTAATTGGTGTTGTTGGCCTGGGTGCTTATATGGATTTCCATGTCAGGAAGAACTCTTCTGGCAATGGCGAACACACCCGGATCTGATATGATGAGCGCGTCCGGCGCCACATCCCTCATCTCTTCAAAATAAGCCTCCACCCCCGGCAGGTCTCCGTTATGGGCCAATATATTGGCCGTCACGTAGACTTTGACCCCGCGCGCATGGGCAAAGGCAATTCCCTGTTTCATCTCTTCATTGGAAAAATTATGGGCCTTGGCCCGCAGGCCAAAGGCCTCACCTCCGATATATACGGCATCTGCCCCGTAAACAACGGCTGTTTTCAGCACGTCCAGGCTTCCGGCCGGTATCAGTAATTCTGTCTTTCTCATTCCACTCTCTCCGTATATTTGGTGCTGACGGCAATTCCGTCCCCTATGGGGATGATGGCTGTCTCCAGTCCCTTTCTGTGCTTAAGCTCGTAGAGATACCGGCGCATCCTGCTGTGGATGGTCCTGTTCCTGCGCTCCACTGCAAATCTGGATTCCACGATATCTCCGTCCTGAAGTACATTGTCCGATATGAGGACTCCCCCTTCAGGCATCAGCTCCAGAATCATGGGCAGCCAGTGCAGGTACTGGCCTTTGGCGGCATCCATGAACACCAGGTCAAAGGTCTGGCCCTTAAGTCCGGCCAGCAGGTCATCTGCATCCCCTTCCAGAAGGGTGATACGCCCTTCCTCACCTGCGATTTTAAAATGTTCCCGGGCCGCCGGAATCCGTTTCTCATACTTCTCGATGGTGGTGATGCGGCAGTTTTCCGGCATCACACGGCACATGAGAAGAGAAGAGTATCCCACAGCGGTTCCTATCTCCAATATACGGGCCGGTCTCAGGGCTGCCACCAGGGTCCTTAAAAGGGCTGCGGTTTCCCTGCGTATGATGGGCACCCGGTCCCTTTCCGCTTCCTGTTCTATGGAATCCAGCAGGCTGCCCTGGCTGGATTCCAGGGAACGTATATAGTCCGTAATCCTGTCATTTACAATCATTGGGTTCCATCCTCTGCTGCATCCTCAATCCATCCGCCTTCCATCTCCTGGTCCTCGCCTTCATAGGTCTGCTCATTGGCCTGGGCCTCCTGGGAGTCAAGGGCATCCTCCCCTGACCGGGACCCAGGAGCCGCGTCAGCCGGTATTTCCCCGTCTGTCTCTGCCGCTGCCGCAGCCGGAGATGTCTCCTGGCCCGAAGCACCGCTGTCCCCGTTTTCCTTCTCAGATGTCCTGCCCTGGGACGTCTTGGCTTCAGCTGCCTTGGCGCCGCCGGACTGGGCCGGTTTTGCACTGTCTTCGGTTTCCGGCTTTTCATTGAGAAGCTGGAGTATTTCCTTGGATGTCATGGACGTATTAAGGGTATAGGTGCCCGGATAGATGGTGTCGTAGTCATAGAACTTGCTCTGGAAAATAAAGGCAAACTCACTTTTAATAAGCCCCTTATGCGCAAGAAACTGCGCAGCGTCAGACACGGATTCCTTTGAATCAATCTGGACTACCATATCCTGTCCGGGGGCCTCGTCCACTGCCTCGGCAAAAAATATCTCATGGCCAAAGGCATAGCCCCTGGCAACCGCCTCATACAGCAGCAGGATAATCAAGGCATATACCATGAGCTTCACGGATATGCCGATTATGGTGGTGGTGATTTTGTTGATTTCCCTAGTTCTATTGCTCATAATCCATTCCTCTTATCCTGCCCGGCGTCTTCATGACCGCGGTATCCCGGACCGGTGTGCTGCCGCCCAGGCAGCACACCGGTCCGTTATCTGTTATACCTCCATGATAATTGGCAGAATCATGGGATTGCGCTTCATGCGCTTCCACAAAAAGTCACTTAAACTGTCTTTAATGATGTTCTTTATCTTACCCCAGTCGCTGACATGGCGGTCCAGGCAGTCCTGCACTGCGTCGTACACAATAGTGTGGGCCTCCTCCAGCAAATCCTCGGATTCCCGCACATACACAAAGCCTCTGGACACAATATCCGGCCCCGCAAGCAGCTGGTTGCTGTGCTTCTCTAACGTCAATACTACTACAATAATACCATTTTGTGCAAGGTTTTGTCTATCCCGTAATACAATATTGCCCACATCGCCCACGCCGAGGCCGTCCACGAAGATGCCTCCGCAGGTAACGTGGTCTATCACCTCGCAGCTGTCCTCGTCCAGGGCCACCACGTCGCCGGAGTTGACCATGACAGCATTTTCCTTTTGTACACCCATAAACTGGGCCAGTTCCCTCTGGGCCATACGGTGGCGGTACTCGCCATGGATGGGGATGGAGAACTTTGGATGCACCAGGGAATAAATCAGCTTCAGATCCTCCTGGCAGGCATGTCCTGATACGTGGGTATCCTGGCAGATTACCTCAGCGCCCTTCATGGACAGCTCGTTCACCACATTGGCCACTGCCTTTTCATTTCCGGGAATCGGCGTGGAGCTCAGCACCACCACATCTCCCGGCACAATGGATACCTTCTTATGGATGCTGGCAGCCATCCTGGAAAGGGCGGCCATGGACTCGCCCTGGCTTCCCGTGGTAATGAGCACCGTGGACTCCGGCGGGTAGTTCCTCAGGTGTTCAATGTCGATGAGGGTTCCCTCCGGCACATTGATATACCCCAGCTTGCTGGCAATATCCATGATAGTCACCATGCTGCGGCCTTCCACCACCACCTTGCGCCCGTATTTGTATGCCGTGTTCACCACCTGCTGAACCCGGTCCACATTGGAGGCAAAGGTGGCCACGATGATGCGCCTGTTCTGGTGCTCCGCGAATATGGCGTCAAATGTCTTTCCCACCGTACGCTCGGACATGGTGAATCCGGGACGGATGGCATTGGTACTGTCTGCCATCAGGGCCAGCACGCCCTTCTTGCCCAGCTCCGCAAAGCGCTGCAGGTCAATGGGATCCCCAAACACCGGCGTGTAGTCAATCTTAAAGTCTCCTGTGTGCAGCACGGTTCCCACCGGTGTAAATATGGCCAGGGCGGATGCGTCCTGGATGCTGTGGTTTGTCTTCACGAATTCCACTCTGAAGCATCCCAGGTTCACGGACTGTCCGTGCTTCATCACCTTGCGCTTGGTGTTCTTTAAGAGGCGGTGCTCCTCCAGCTTATGCTCAATCAGGGCAATGGTCAGCTTTGTGCCGTATACAGGCACATTGACCTGCTGCAGGATATAAGGCAGGGCGCCGATATGGTCCTCATGGCCATGGGTGATGACGAAGCCCTTCACCTTGTCAATGTTCTGCTTTAAGTAGGTCACGTCCGGTATAACCAGGTCAATGCCCAGCATGTCGTCCCCCGGGAAGGCCAGTCCGCAGTCCACCACAATGATGCTGTCCTCATACTCAAAGGCGGTGATGTTCATTCCAATCTGCTCAAGACCGCCTAATGGAATGATTTTCAGCTTGCCCTTTCCGTCCTTTTTTCCATCCCGTGCCTTCTGTCTGGCCGGTGCGGGAAGCGCCTTTGATTCACCGGAATTTCTGGAGTTCTTGGACTCCCCGGAATTCCTGGATGCCTTGGACTCTCCGGAATTTCTGGACTCTCCAGAATTCCTGGACTCCCCTGAACCTCTGGCCGCCTTGGACTCTCCGGAATTCCTGGACGCCTTTGCGCTGCCGGTTCCCTTGGAGGACCTTGCGCCGGCGCTGTCCTTGGACTCCCTGGCAGCAGTTCCGGTCTGGTTCTCTCCCTTTTGTCCGCTCCTGCTCTTTGCCTGACCCTGTCTGGAACCCGTATTTTTCTTTTTCTGGGCTTCCCCATTTCCTCCCTGTTCCTTGGAAGCGGTCTTTTTCTGGGCCGGTCTTCTGTTCTGGGACTTCTTCACAGGCTGCTCCTGTGGGGCCGCAGCTCCCGCTGTCTCCTGGACACCGGCTTCCTGGGCATTGTTTTCCTGTACGGCCTGATTCGTTGCCTGTGCAGCTGCCTCTGGCGCCACCTCTGCCGTATTCTCTTTTTCTTCTAAATTCAAATTGATTCCTCCAATCTTTCTTTCTATCTATTTCTCAAGGTCCACATCTGCATCGCTTAACAGTTCTTCAAACACTTTCATCAGTGCGTCCAGTTCGCTGTCGTCTTCCACAAACTCATACACGGCCTCAGCGTCCTGCTGTCCTGACATATCCTTAAGGATATAGCACTCTCCGTCCTCGCCTTCCGGCGCGTCTGTCACAAGCAGATAACTCCTTGCATTTATCCTTGTTTCTTCCAACACATAAAAATCCACGGATTCTCCGGAATCCGTCACCATGGTAATCATATCTTCTCTCGTCTTTTCTTCCATTTCTTCTCTCCTGGCGCCTGTCTGTCACGCCTGACGCGACCGGCCGCATTGTCCATGTCCCAATTGCATCCTAACTATACTGCAGGCTGTCCAGATACCCCTGCAGAATCATGGCTGCCGCAATTTGGTCCACGCTTTTCTTTCTGTTTTCCCTGCGAACACCGCTTTCAATCAGAACCCGTTCTGCCGCCACTGTGGTGAGACGCTCGTCCCAGAGGATAACCTCAAGACCGGTACGCCTTTCCAGGGCCGCTTTGAACTCCTGGGTCTTTTCCCCGCGCTCGCCCACTGTATTGTTCATATTCTTAGGATAACCAAGAACAATACGTTCAATCTCGTATTCACCAATTAATTGCTCAATCCTCGCAAGGGTCTGACGCATCTTATTCTCGCTGGCCCTGGTGATTGTTTCCACTGTCTGGGCAGTGATACCTAAAGGATCGCAGACTGCCACCCCAACTGTTTTCGAGCCAAAATCCAGACCCATTATCCTCATATTCAATTCCTCCGGTAAACGCAAAAAATCGGAATGCACCATAAAAGCAGCTGGCCTATGGCCAACTGAATGCATCCCACTCATATCCATCCGTACATTACTGTAAAGGCCCGTTTCCGGGCCTTCTGTTATTCACGCCGCATATCCTGCCTGCCCGTGGCGGGCCGGATGCCCCTGGAGCGCCTCTGTAAATTGCCCCGGAACCAGTCTGAAACAGTTCTTATTTCAGACGGGCATCAATATACACAGCCATCAGTTCCTCCAGAATCTCATCCCGCTCAACCTTCATGATAAGACTTCTGGCGCCCTTATGGCTGGTAATATAAGTCGGGTCCCCAGACATGATATAACCCACGATCTGGTTCACGGGATTATACCCCTTTTCAGTCAAGGCAATATATACCTGCTCCAGTACGTCGCTTACTTCTATCTTTTTGTCCTGAACAGCTTGAAAATATTGAGTATCTTTTATATTGCCCATGTCATCACGTCCTTTAAGTATTCTTCTCTATTCTACATTATATTTTGCTATTCGGCAATAGATTATTTTCTTAATTTTTTCTAATTATTGTCATGTTTCTGTAAAATGTCGCACAATCTTTCCGTCTTTTCGGAAATATGTTCCTTTTTTCAAGAAAATTCCACCTTTAACATCTCATCGTTCAGCAGCCCGGAAGCAAAAAGCTCCATAATACGCCCGCCAAACTCTTCCCGGTTCATTCCGTCCTCCAGCGGCAGGGCTGCTCTGACATACTGAGGAGTATGGCCCATCATATACCATTTTCCCCCAATCTCAGCTGCCTCCTCAAACAGGACCGATACCCGGCTGCCTGCAAAGCGCTCCCTGTACTCACGCGACATGGTCTTTTCCAGCTCCAGCAGCACGTCGCTGCGCCGGGCCTTTACCTGCTCCGAAACCTGGTCCTCCATGACAGCCGCCCTGGTGCCCTGGCGTTTGGAATATTTAAAGACATGCATCTCATAAAAACGCACTGTCTCCAGAAATCTTCTGGTCTCCTCAAACTCTTCCTCTGTCTCTCCCGGAAACCCTGCAATCACATCCGTTGTAATGGCCGGGTGGTCAAAGATCTCCCTGAGTATGCCGCAGCGCCTGAGATAATCCTCCGTGGTATAATGGCGGTTCATGCGTTTTAATGTGGCATCGCAGCCGCTTTGGAGGGAGAGGTGGAAATGAGGGCAGAATTCCGGAAGTCCGGCCAGCTTTTCGGCAAATTCCCTGGTGATGATTCTCGGCTCCAGGGAACCCAGACGGATGCGCTCCAGTCCCTCAACCCGGTGAATCCGCTCTATCAAATCCCACAGGGGACCGCTGTCCCAGTCTCCGCCCTTTACCAGGCTTCCTTCCATGTGCTCTGTTCCGTAGGAGCTTAAATGGATTCCCGTAAGCACCACTTCCCTGTACCCCCGGGCCACCAGCCCTTTAACCTCAGCCTCCACATCCTCCGGCTTCCGGCTTCTGACCCTGCCTCTGGCATAGGGGATAATGCAGTAGCTGCAGAACTGGTTGCAGCCGTCCTGGACCTTGATAAATGCCCTGGTATGTTCTCCCAGACGGCTCACATGAAGCTCCTCATACTCCCGGGCCCGGGCAATATCCAGCACATAGCCGCCTTCATCCCCCTGCCTGTCCTTCATGTATTCTTCCAGAATATCCGCCAGACGCGCCTTATTGTTATTGCCCACAATGATATCCACGCTGTCATCTTCCTTCAGGGCGTCGGATGCCACCTGGACATAACAGCCCGCCGCCACCACCACAGCCTCAGGATTTAACTTCTTTGCGCGGTGGAGCATCTGGCGGGATTTGCGGTCCGCGATATTGGTCACGGAACATGTATTGATAATATAGACGTCCGCCTTCTGGTCAAAGGGTACGATTTCATAACCGCGCTCCTCTAACTGCTGCTGCATGGCTTCTGTCTCATAAGCATTCACTTTGCATCCCAGGTTATGCAGGGCTGCTTTTGGCATTGTAAAACCTCCTGTTTACGGTCTGTTGCGACCCTTTATACATGGCTTGCGCCCTATGGAACTCTAACCAAATTACCATATTGTTACTGCGTTTTTCATGCAATCTCACTATTGACTTTTAGTCCCCCTGTCTGTAGTATTAAAGCAAAGCAGGATTCACTGCAAACATAATCCATACACACTTACCACAAGGAGGGTTTTTCTCATGAAAACAGTTCGTATTTCGTTAAATTCCATTGACAAGGTTAAGTCATTTGTAAATGATTTATCTAAGTTTGATGTTGATTTTGATCTGGTTTCCGGCAGATATGTGATTGATGCAAAGTCTATCATGGGCATCTTCAGCCTGGATTTATCCAAGCCAATCGACCTGAACATCCATGCCGAGAGCTGCGTTGATGACATTCTGGCTATCTTATCACCATACATCATCGCTTAATCTGCTGATTCTTCATCCGCTGCCCAGGCAGCGTGACAAAGCACATAGGTCATCAGAAACCATCAGAGTCTGCCGAGGCAGACTCTTTTTTGCGTTTGTTTTGACGTTTGCTCCCTGAGCGGACTGGTCTGTTTTTGTGTTTGCTTCCATGTCAGACCGGTCTTTTTTTCCCTTACCCCTGGCAGAGAATCTGTTCCGTGGTCTCCAGAGCAGTCTCCACCAGCTGGTCGATTTTCTCCTCCAGACGGCGCTCCGAACTGTGAATTACATTGATGTTGGGCTTTGTCACCGGATGCTTGGCCACAAAAATGGTGCAGCAGTCCTCGTAAGGCTGTATGGATGTCTCGTAGGTGCCGATTTTCTCAGACACATCCACGATTTCCTGTTTGTCAAATCCAATGACAGGCCTGAACACAGGCATGGTGCACACCTCATTGGTGGCTGCCAGGGACTGTAAGGTCTGGGAGGCCACCTGTCCGATGCTCTCGCCTGTAATGAGGCCGATGGAGCCGGTGCGCTCCGCGATGGTCTGGGCAATCCGCATCATATAGCGGCGCATGATGATGGTCAGCTCCTCATGAGGGCACTTATCATAAATGTAGAGCTGGATGTCCGTGAAATTCACCACATGGAGATTGATGGGGCCCGCGTATCTGGCCACCAGGTTTGCCAGGTCCACCACCTTCTGCTTTGCCCGTTCGCTGGTATAAGGCGGGGCATGGAAATACACTGCGTCTATCTTCACGCCTCTCTTGGCAATCATGTAGCCTGCCACCGGACTGTCGATGCCGCCGGACAGCAGCAGCATGGCCCTGCCGTTGGTTCCCACAGGCATGCCTCCGGGTCCGGGTATCATCAGTGAAAACAGGTTGATCCTCTGGCGCACCTCCACATGGAGAATCACATCCGGGTGATGGACGTCCACACGCATCTGGGGAAACGCTTCCAGAATCACCTCCCCCATGTCGCGGTTAATCTGCTCCGAAGTCACGGAATACTGCTTGTCCCCCCTGCGGGCATTTACCTTGAAGGTGATGTTCTTATCCGGATAAACCTGGTCCATGTACTCCACCACATGTTGTTTCAGGTTCTCGTAATCCTTGTCCTCAATCTGCACCATGGGGCAGATATCCGCGATACCGAATACACGCTTCAGCGCCTCCACCGCATCGTCGTAATCATAGTCTGTTTCCGCCTTCACATAGATGCGTCCTGACTCCTTGGTGACGTCAAACTGCCCCTCCACGCTTTTCAGCGCATAGCGGATCTGCTTTATGAGGGCATCCTCAAACATATATCGGTTTTTGCCCTTGGTGCCAATCTCTGCGTATTTAATTAAAAATGACTGGTACTGCATCTTTTACCTCTTTCTGTCGCTTAATCGTCCCCTTCATTGTCCTGCGGGGCCGAATCATTTACACGGTTCAGCCTCTGTGGTACCTTCTCAGCACCGGCAGAAGCTCTTCCAGGACTTCCATGCAATAGTCTATCTCTTCTCTTGTGTTGAACACGCCGAAGCTGAATCTCAGCGTGGAATCCAGCAGTTCCTGCCTGACCCCGATGGCCTTTAAGGTTCCGCTGATTGCCGGGTGATTGGAAGAACAGGCGGATCCGGAAGAAACATAGATTCCCTTGTCCTCCAGGGCGTGAAGAAGGACCTCGCTTCTCACACCCTGAAAGCTTGCGCTGACAATCTGGGGCGCGCTCTCCATTCCCTTGCGGCTGTTGACAGTAACGCCCGGCAGGGACGCCATGCGGTCTGTCATATAGTCTTTCAGGCCGGTAATATACTCCACCTTCTGCTGATGGTCTGTGTAGATTTCCCTGGCCGCCCGGCCCATGCCCGCGATGCCAGGAACATTTTCCGTGCCTGAACGCATGTCCTTTTGCTGGCCTCCTCCGTAGAGAAGGGGACGGAGCTTCACCTTCTCGTCTATATAGAGAAAACCCACTCCCTTGGGGCCGTGAATCTTATGGGCACTGACAGATAACAGGTCGATTCCCTGCTTCTTAGGGCGTATGGTAAGCTTGCCGTAAGCCTGGATGGCGTCCACATGGAAAAGGATGGCCGGATTCTTCCCATGGATAAGGGATGCTATCTGCTCCACCGGTTCAATGGCGCCCACCTCGTTGTTCACATACATGATGGATACCAGGATGGTATTTGGACGGATGGCTGCTTCCAGTTCCTCCAGGGAAATGTGGCCCTGGCTGTCCACAGACAGATATGTGACCTCAAATCCCTGCTGCTCCAGATAGGCCAGAGGGTTGTAAACCGAGGCATGTTCGATTCTGGTGCTGATGATGTGCTTTCCGGCCCTCTGGTTGGCCATGGCTGTGCCGATGAGAGCCATGTTGTTGGATTCCGTGCCGCCGGAGGTGAACAGGATTTCCTTATCCCTGACCTTTAATGTTTTAGCAATGTCCGCCGCTGCCTGGCGCACATACTGCTCTGCCTCCATTCCCTTTCTGTGCTTGGCGGAGGGATTGCCGTAATCCTCCGTCATGGTCTTTACCACAATATCCCTCACGCTGTCAAACACGCGGGTGGTGGCTGAATTGTCAAAATATGCTTCCATTATACAAACTCCTTTACAGCGCCCCTTCCAGCCGCATCATAAGCACCGACAGCAGGGCCAGCCCCGCTGTCTCCGTCCTCAGTATCCTGCGTCCCAGACTGATAGGCCGCACGCCTTTTGAAAGGGCCAATTCTATCTCCCGTTCATCAAAACCGCCCTCCGGGCCGATAAACACAGCAATGTCCTGTCCCGGCCCCGCGGCATCCAGCTCCGTCTTTGTGCCGTCCATCCCCGCCTCATGTTCATAAGGAATGAGACGCACGGAAAATCCCTGGCTTTCCACATAGTCAAAGGCTTCTTTTAAGGTCATAATGCCGGATACCCTGGGAACCAGGCTCCGTTTGGACTGCTTGGCAGCGCTTTCCGCAATGGCCTGCCACCGCTTGACCTTGGCCTCTTCCTTTTTGGGGTCCAGTTTAACCACCGTGTTCCTGGTGGACACAGGCACAATGCCTGCCGCCCCCAGCTCCACAGCCTTCTGTATGATGAACTCCATCTTATCAGATTTGGGCAGTCCCTGAAAGAGCCAGATTCTGGAAGGAAGCTCTCTCCCCTCCTCCTCTGTCTCAAGAATCCGTACCGTGACTTCCTGCGGAAAGCTTTCCTCCGCCTGACACAGGTAGTCCCTGCCGGTGCCGTCGCTGACCAGCATTTCCTCCCCCTGCTTTATGCGCAGGACATTCTTTATGTGGTTCACGTCAGATCCGGTTATCCTTATCAGGCCGTCCTCCACCTGCTCAGGGTTCACAAAAAAATGATGCATGGCTTTCCCTCAGGTCCTTCCTTATTCATCCTATTTCCTTCTGGCGGTCACGCTCACCCATTCTCCCTGGTATGCGATTTCCACCACTTCCAGCTCCGGACAGCGCCCAAAGGCCTCCTTCACCGCCTCTTCCTTCATATCAATAATGCCGGAGGTGATGAAGATACCGCCTTTTTTCAGATGGGCCGGTATCTCATCCACCAGCAGAATAATAACATCCGCCAGTATGTTGGCCACTGCCACATCGTACTTACCGTATCCCGCCCATTCCTTGACGGAAACATCGTCTATGATATTACCCTGGAGTACATGGAACCTGTCTTCAGGAATGCTGTTGGCTTCCAGGTTCTCCCTTACGGCGTTGATGGCATTTTCATCCAGGTCCGTGCCCCACACCTCTTTTGCCCCCAGTTTCAGGGCTGTGATTCCCAGGATACCGCTGCCTGTTCCCACATCCAGCACCAAGGTGTCCCGGTTCACGTACTTTTTCAGCTGGCGGATGCACAGCTGGGTGGTCTCATGCATGCCTGTTCCAAAGGCCGTTCCCGGGTCAATCTGCACCAGAAGCTTGTCCTTGTGCTCCTCCGGTATGGTTTCCCAGGTAGGCTTAATCAGAATATCGTCCACTGTAAAGGGCTTAAAGTATTGTTTCCAGTTGTTAATCCAGTCCTTGTCCTCTGTCTCCGACGCGGTGATGGTCCTGGCTCCCAGATCCGCAAATGGGGACAGCTCGTCCAGGCCCTCTTCCACCCGTCTGAGGTAATCCGCCACATCCGCGTCATCATCCAGGTAAAAACTTATCCTGGCAACGCCTTCGTCCGGAGGAAGCTCAGGAAGAATGTCAATAAACATCCCCTTTGTCTCCTTCTCTGTCAGGGGCACATTGTCTTCGATTTCGATTCCTTCTATACCAATGTCGTCAAACATGCTGCTAATCAGGTCTACAGCCTGTGTCGTGGTAGTTAATGTAAATTTTTTCCATTTCATGTGATTCTCTCCTATTTCCTATGTGCTGTTTACGGGCCGCTTATGTGCCGCTTACTATTTTAATGAACAATACCCCAAGCACCGCCAGTACCACGGGACGGACCACCTTCTGGCCGTCGTGGGCCACCATGCCTGCCCCGATGTAGTGTCCCGCAATGGAACACACGCCTGCTGTAAGCCCCAGCGGGTAGTAAACATTTCCGGTGGCAATAAAGGTCACCAGGGCCGCTATATTAGAGGAAAGATTGATTACCTTTGTCTGGGCGGAGGCGCTGCGGGCGTCCATCCCGGCAGCCCCTGTGAGAATCAGAATAAGGAAGGTTCCTGTTCCGGGTCCGTAAAAGCCATCATACCCCCCCACACAAAAGGCCGCCGCCATGGAGATGGCAAATACCTTATTTCTGGAAATGTCTTCCGTCCTGTCCCTGGCTCCCATATCCTTGTTCCTGAGCACGTAAAACGCCACAACGGGCAGCACCACAATCATCATGTGCTTGATGACGGATTCCGGCACCATGAGGGCCAGATGGGCGCCCAGAGCCGAACCCATAAGGGCGGCCGCCGAGGAGCACACCGCCATAAGCACCTTTCCTTTGAGAAAACCGTGCTTTGCCAGCCGGGCCGTGGAAACAGTGGTGCCCATGGCTGAGCTGAGTTTATTGGTACCCAGGGCCACATGGGCGGGCACCCCTGCAATGAGATATGCGGGCAGAGCAATAAGCCCGCCGCCGCCTGCAATGGAATCCACCAGTCCGGCCAGGAACACCAACGGGCACACAATTAGATATTGTAACATGATTGTATCCTCTTTTCTGTAAAACAACCTTTATATTATCACATATTATGAACACTGGCAATAAGCGGCAATTTTTTTTTGCAATAAAAAAGCCCCGCCCTGCATTAACATTATGAACGGATGAAAGAAAGATGCCGGGGCAGGAACGGTCAGCCGCGAAAGCCCCAGGGGACAGGGATTCCGGAACATACAATCATAAACCTAAAGGGCGGCAAAAAGCCGCACGAAATTCCAATATTGCATTACACTCCATCACACACACATACCGGATGGAACGGCTCCCAGGCATTGAACCAAAATACAAAAGAAACGGATTACCATACAGTTACCATATAAATAAGGATACAAAAGAAAAAATTGCTTCTGGTCTTAAAGTTACCATACGACAAAAACAGAAAACCCCGGCGCCTGCTTGCCACAGGCGCCGGGGTTTTCTGTTTTTCACAGGGGATTATGCAGGCTTACAGATCTCTTCCCGCAGCGCTTTTGCCATCTCCTGATATTCCTCCTCCGAGAGAAGCACTTTCTCCACATCATCATGGAACGCCTCTCCCCACTGAAGTCCGCCCTTGTATTTGGGAACCACGTGTACATGTACATGGGGCACGCCGTCCCCAAAAGTGGCATAATTGATTTTATCAGGATGATACAGGTTCCAGACAGCCTGGGCTGTCTTTGCCAGCTCTGCAAAATATCCCCTGTTTTCCTCTTCGGTCAGCTGGAAATACTCTGTCTTGTGGTCCTTAAACATCACAATGCATCTTCCCTTATGCTTCTGGTCACGGTTCAGGTACACCGTGGAATAGTCCAGTTTGCACACCTCAATCATCAGGCTGTTTAATTTCTCTCCATTTTCACAGTAAAAACAATCGTTCATTTTTATTTATCCTCCATTTTATTGTGTCAATCCCATACCTGTTTCATAACAAATATCCGCTACTTCACCAGTCCCAGCATGGACGGAATCCACATGGACATGGCCGGCACATAGGTTACCAGCAGAAGCACCACTGCAATGGCCGCAAAAAAGGGAAGCAGTGTCTTAATTACGCCCTCAATGGATATTCCCACCACCTTGCACCCCGTAAACAGAATCACCCCAACCGGCGGTGTAATGGTGCCGATACACAGGTTAAATACAATCATGATGCCGAACTGCACCGGGTCCATGCCAAAGCTCTGGCAGATGGGCAGGAAAATAGGCGTAAAAATCAGCACGGCCGGCGTCGGGTCCATAAAGGTTCCCACCACCAGGAGAATCACGTTCATCAGCAGCAGAATCACATACTTATTGCTGCTGAGGGACAGCATGGCGTTGGCAATGGCAGTGGGAATCATGGTATAGGCCATGACCCATGACATGATGGATGACACGCCAATCATAAAAATAACAATACAGGTGGTCTTGCAGGAACTCAATATAATGGACGGCAGGTCTTTTATTTTCAGGGAGCGGTAGCAAAGGCTTAAAATCAGGGCATAAACCACCGCGATGGCAGAACCTTCCGTGGCAGTAAACACGCCTTTCAGAATACCGCCGATTACAATGATAATTAAGAGCAGGCTGGGCAGGGCATCCCACAGCACCTTGAGCGCTTCTTTGGGAGTCACGGAAAAGGTTGACACGTACCCCCTCCTTTTTGCCATGTATCCCGCAATAAACATCAGGGAAATACCCCAGGCAATGCCCGGTATGTAACCTGCCATGAACAGGGCTGCCACGGATACGCTTCCCGC
>OCAE01000597.1_pt1 | contig 21589 bp, 18 predicted proteins | sample 1495581 | NCBI WGS metagenome assembly OCAE01 (sample SAMEA2580278, study PRJEB22360) | human gut metagenome | biome: human gut; feature: human-associated habitat; material: faeces | place: Denmark | collected 2008/2010 | reverse complement strand
GCAGAAATGCGATGCACCCTGCGTGGTTCTGGGGGACGGCGATCAGTGTGCTGCGCTATACTGCTATCCGTATGAGTCAGTTGCTTCATATTCGTTTGTGTGATGTCAGCCTGGAAGACCGCTGGATCGACCTGAGTTCGGGCGGGTCTAAAAACCACGATGAACACCGGGTTCCGGTTGTCACTGCGCTGTATCCGTCGCTGGCCTATTTACTGGCACGGGCTGAAGAAGCAGGGATGGAGCCGGAGCATCAGCTGTTTAATGTGGGCTGGTTTGATCTGCGCCGGAAATACAAATATCCGGAACTGATGGATGAAGGGCCGTTACGGGCATTTTTCCGGCGATTGTCCAGGGAATGCAATTTTACCGTCACACCGCACCGTTTCCGGCATACGGTTGCCACCCATATGATGAAGTCACCGGAACGTAATCTGTATGTGGTGAAGCGTCTGCTGGGGCACGTCAGTCTGGCGTCTACGATGGAATACATTGATGAAAGCGTTGATAATCTGCGGGATATTCTGGAAACCGAGCTGATGTAGCGCTTAAAGGAGGAATGAACAGACTAAGTTTGACTTTGACGGAGAAGATCTGTAAAGATCGCACGCATAAAAAACAGACTTGCTGCAAACAAGTCTGTTTTCTTAAGAACTTTCATTTAAACGCGGTTAACGATGTTAGATACGTTTTGTTTTGCTCTTTTCCTTACCTGTCAGAATAACATCATGTTTAACTGACAAGCGGGTTCTGAATTAGTGGTGCCCGGACTCGGAATCGAACCAAGGACACGGGGATTTTCAATCCCCTGCTCTACCGACTGAGCTATCCGGGCAACGGGGCGCATTAAACCGTATTCCGTGGTTTGCGTCAATGCCTTTCTGTCAAAAAACCATAAAAAAAGTGTGAGTGTGCTCTTTTTATGCAGAATGCGGACGCAATTTATGCAGGTGATGAATAAATCAGCTGAGCGCACCATTTTTACGGCAGCGGGCGATAGTCAGCACATCTTCCGCCAGTCGGCGGGCCGTATCAATATCACCGGTGCTGCGGGAAATCAGCAGCTTGCTCAGGCATCCTTCCAGAATCAGTTCCAGCTGACGGGCCACCATATCACAGTCATCAATATCCAGCTCTCTGAGCAGCTCTGTAGTGAATGCAAAGGCACTTTGTTTCTGCTGGCGGGATAACTGATGGATCGGGTGATCCGTATCAGGAAATGCGCTGCTGGCCGCAATAAACAGGCATCCCGGAAAACGGTTTTCCCTGACACGTTCCGCCAGTGCCGTGTAACGGGCAAGCAGTTTGTCTTCACAGGACAGAGAGTCATCCAGCAGAACGCGGCGCTGCCAGATATCAATCTGATTACCGTGGTAACGCAGGCAGTCGTAGAGCAGGTCATTACGGGTCGGCCAGAAAACCCGCAGGCGTTCGGGATCAATGTCCAGGTTATCGTTGAGGGTGGCTTCAGACATCAGAAGGCCGCGGTTTTCCAGCAGACTTAGTGCCTGATTGAGGACGTCTTCACGTTGCACAGCAGGTTCTCCCTGATAGAGGCATATAATCCAGAATAACGTGAGTACCGGGGAAAGGCGAGAGACGCAGAAAAATAAAATCCGCCCCGGAGGGCGGATTGTCAGAGCAGGGAATTACAGAACGACACTGCCGATCAGGAAGCCGAAGCAGACCGACAGGGCAACACCAATGGTACCCGGGATAAAGAACGGGTGGTTGAAGACCAGTTTGCCGATACGGGTGGTACCGGTGTCATCCATCTGAACCGCCGCGACCAGTGTCGGGTAGGTCGGCAGGATAAACAGGCCGGAAACCGCTGAGAAAGAGGCAATGGCAGTCAGTGGTGTGACACCCAGCGCCAGCGCCATCGGCATCAGTGCTTTGGCGGTGGCGGCCTGTGAATAGAGCAGGGCAGAGCAGAAGAAGAAAATAACCGCCAGCAGCCACGGATGCTGCGTGATTAAATCACCGGCAGTCAGTTTGATCCAGTCCAGGTTCGCCTGAACGAAGGTATCGCCCAGCCACGCCACACCCAGGATACAGATACAGGCGCTCATCCCGGCTTTGAAGGTACTTGAGTTCAGAATGATATCTGTCTCTACCTTACAAATCAGGGTGATAAGTGTCGCGACACTGAGCATGATAATCAGGATGGCGTTAGTAGTTGTCATAATCGGTTCAGACAGCAGACCGACACTTTTACTGTTCACAACCGCAAAGACCACAACAGACAGAACACCGAGCAGGAACAGGAGAACCGACAGCTTGGCAGCCGGTTTGATGGCGGCTTTTTCACTGCGGTTCAGTTCCACCACACCTTCGGCAAGGCGTTTCTTAAAGACCGGGTCATCAGCAAGTTTGTCATCAAACAGCCAGGAGACAATAAAGGACATCAGGATGATCGCAACAAAGGTGGATGGCAGCAGGATCATCAGCAAATGCAGGTAACTGACGCCCATCGGCTCCATGACCGATGACATATACACCACCGCCGCTGAAATCGGTGATGCGGTGATCCCAATCTGTGCCGCCACAACAGCAGTGGAAAGCGGACGGGAAGGTTTAATCCCCTGTTCTTTGGCAACTTCGGTGATCACCGGCAGGGTAGCCAGTGAAATATTACCGGTGCCGGCAAACAGTGTCAGAAAATAGGTGACGATCGGGGCGAGGATGGTGATATAGCGCGGATTGCGGCGCAGCAGTTTTTCAGTCTGCTGAACCAGATAATCCAGCCCGCCCGCGACCTGCATGGCAGAGATTGCAGCGATTACAGCCATTATAATGGAGATCACGTCGAACGGGATACTGCCCGGTTTCACGCCGATGGCGGCGAGGGCGAGAACCCCCAGTCCGCCGGCAAAACCGATACCTATCCCTCCGAGGCGCGCCCCGAGATAAATGGCCAGCAGTACGATAATAAATTCGATGGCTAGCATAAGTGCTCCTGTAAAATCCCGTAGAAAAATGTTAATTTTTTGTAGTAGGGTAATAAAAAAGCACGTTACCTTGCGATGACGTGCTTTTGTGTTCTATGTATTTCTTATTATTATATTAATCATCAAAACGTTTTGCTTTATAGGCCGGATTTTTTAAGTTATCAATCGAGAAAATATCGTCCAGCTCAGCTTCTGTCAGCAGGCCGCGCTCCAGAACCACTTCGCGCACGCTCTTGCCGGTTTCCGCGCAAATCTTACCGACGATATCCCCGTTATGGTGACCGATGAACGGGTTCAGGTAGGTCACGATACCGATAGAATTGAATACATACGCTTCACAAATTTCTTTGTTGGCCGTAATACCGGAAACGCATTTTTCACCCAGGTTGCGGCAGGCGTTGCTCAGCAGAGAGATAGATTCAAACATGGCCTGACCGATAGCCGGTTCCATCACGTTCAGCTGTAACTGACCCGCTTCGGCCGCCATAGTGACGCACACATCGTTACCGATGACTTTGAAACAGGCCTGGTTTACCACTTCCGGAATCACCGGGTTCACTTTAGCCGGCATGATAGAAGAACCCGCCTGCATTTCCGGCAGATTGATCTCTTTCAGACCCGCACGCGGACCGGAAGAGAGCAGACGCAGGTCATTACAGATTTTGGAGAGCTTCATCGCCAGGCGTTTCAGCGCGCTGTGCAGCATCACGTAAGCACCGCAGTCAGAGGTGGCTTCAATCAGGTCTTCTGCCGGTACACACGGCAGGCCGGTGACTTCCGCCAGTTTCTCCACCGCCAGTTTCTGATAACCCGGTGCGGTGTTCAGCCCGGTACCAATCGCGGTGGCACCAAGGTTAACTTCCAGCACCAGCTGAGCGGTGTGATGCAGGTTTTTGATTTCTTCTTTCATCAGGACAGCAAAGGCATGGAATTCCTGGCCTAATGTCATCGGAACGGCATCCTGTAACTGGGTGCGGCCCATTTTCAGAATGTCTTTGAATTCATCAGATTTGGCATCAAAGGTGCCTTTCAGATACTCAACAGATTTAATCAGCTGACTAATTGAATTGTAGACGGCGATACGGAAGCCGGTCGGGTAAGCGTCGTTGGTGGACTGCGCTTTGTTCAGGTGGTCGTTCGGGTTAAGGAACTCATATTCCCCTTTTTTGTGGCCCATCAGTTCCAGGCCGATATTTGCCAGCACTTCGTTTGTATTCATGTTCAGTGAGGTACCGGCACCGCCCTGGAAAACATCCACAGGGAACTGATCCATACATTTACCGTGGATCAGGACTTCATCGCAGGCTTTGATAATGGTATCCGCAATGGCACGCGGAATAGTGTGGAGTTCTTTATTCGCCATGGCAGCGGCTTTTTTCACCATCACCATGCCACGGATAAATTCCGGGACATCATTGATTGTACGGTCGCTGATATAGAAATTTTCGATAGCCCGCAGTGTATGGACACCATAGTACACATCGTCCGGCACTTCGCGTTTACCCAGCAGGTCTTCTTCGATACGAAAATTATTTGACATGAGAACCTTCTTTGATTGAATGATTGCCTTACTTAATAGTAAGAACAGCAATTATATTATTTTGTCCGATATTAATAGTGAGTATCACTTAGTTTATTGCATTCGCAGTGATGATATGCTGAATTTGCGTTGAATCCTTTTAGCCAGATCACTTATTAACTGAAATGTTTGCACTATTATCACTCTTATGTGCGATAAATCACAAATATCATGTGCGATTCCGGCACATGCTGCGCTTGAAAACATCGAAAATGGCCCCATCATTATGAACATCTATGACTAAAAATCGAATTTACAGCGCGTCTCTTAGAAGTAGTTCACAAAGGCTGACAAAGGGGCGGTTTTTTACATCACAGTGCACCACATAAGGAAGACGTTATGCGTTGGTTACCCCTTATCCTCATTTGTCTGCTGATCTATATTGAGGCGGTCATATTTGTTCATGTGGCATCCGCCATCGGTGTGTTTATGACACTGGTGCTGGTGGTACTGACATCCTGTCTCGGCGTGTCTCTGGTACGCAACCAGGGAATGCGTAATCTGAGTCTGATTCAGCAGAAAATTCAGGCGGGTGAAAGCCCGGCGGCAGAAATGATCAAAAGCGTATCTCTGGTGCTGGCCGGTATCCTGCTGGTTCTGCCCGGCTTTTTCACCGATTTCTTAGGGCTGTTGCTGCTGCTGCCGCCGGTACAAAAACTGCTGGTATCCCGTGTGCTGCCGTTTATCCGTGTGTATCAGCCGCGGACGAATCCGTTCGCCGGTAACGCGGCAAACCAGGGGAATGTCTATGAAGGGGAGTTTGAGCGCCGGGGTGATACGCCATCTCAGCGGCTCAACCAGTCACCGGCATCGCACAACGATGATAATCCGCAGGATAAACCCTGATATCTGAACAGTTTGGACAGAGACCGTGAAATTTCGTATTTTTTTCGTTTCTGCCCCCTTGAACTTGTCCGGCACTGACCCCATCTGCTCAAACATGGCAATGGTATTAGTATCCGGCCTGAACCTTTAATCCACGTTATTTGATACGGATTTTTTTACAGGAGATCTATCAATGAAAATTCGTCCTTTGCACGACCGTGTTATTGTTAAGCGTAAAGAAGTTGAAGCGAAATCAGCGGGCGGGATCGTCCTGACCGGTACAGCGGCAGGTAAATCGACCCGTGGTGAAGTGCTGGCAGTAGGTAATGGTCGCATCCTGGAAAACGGCGAAATGAAACCACTCGACGTTAAAGTCGGTGATATCGTGATTTTCAATGATGGTTACGGCGTAAAAGCTGAAAAAATTGATAATGAAGAAGTGCTGATTATGTCTGAAAGCGACATCCTGGCGATTGTCGAAGCATAATTACACCGTACTGGTTGTACTCAGATCTTCTTAAACCATAAAAGCATTCGAAGGAATAGAAATAATGGCAGCTAAAGACGTAAAATTCGGTAACGACGCCCGTGTTAAAATGCTCCGTGGTGTCAATGTTCTGGCAGACGCAGTAAAAGTCACTTTAGGTCCGAAAGGCCGTAACGTTGTGTTAGACAAATCATTCGGCGCACCGGTTATCACGAAAGATGGTGTGTCTGTTGCGCGTGAAATCGAGCTGGACGACAAGTTCGAAAACATGGGTGCACAGATGGTGAAAGAAGTTGCCTCCAAAGCGAACGACGCTGCGGGCGACGGTACCACCACGGCAACTGTACTGGCTCAGTCTATCATCACTGAAGGCCTGAAAGCCGTTGCTGCGGGCATGAACCCGATGGATCTGAAACGCGGTATCGATAAAGCCGTTGTTGCAGCCGTTGAAGAACTGAAAAAACTGTCTGCACCATGCTCTGATACCACTGCAATCGCGCAGGTAGGTACTATCTCTGCAAACTCCGATGAAACTGTCGGTAAACTGATTGCAGAAGCAATGGATAAAGTCGGCAAAGAAGGCGTTATCACTGTTGAAGAAGGCACCGGCCTGGAAGATGAACTGGATGTTGTTGAAGGTATGCAGTTCGACCGCGGTTACCTCTCCCCGTATTTCATCAACAAACCGGAAACCGGTTCTGTTGAGTTAGAAAACCCGTACATCCTGCTGGTTGACAAAAAAATCTCCAACATCCGTGAACTGCTGCCGGTTCTGGAAGGCGTTGCCAAAGCAAGCAAACCGCTGATGATCATCGCAGAAGATGTTGAAGGTGAAGCACTGGCAACACTGGTGGTTAACACCATGCGCGGTATCGTGAAAGTGGCTGCGGTGAAAGCACCGGGCTTCGGCGACCGTCGTAAAGCGATGCTGCAGGATATCGCTACCCTGACCAACGGTACTGTTATCTCTGAAGAGATCGGTATGGAGCTGGAAAAAGCGACTCTGGAAGACCTGGGTCAGGCAAAACGTATCGTTATCAACAAAGATACCACCACTATCATTGATGGTGTGGGTGACGAAGAGACTATCGCAGCACGCGTTGGTCAGATCCGTCAGCAGATCGAAGATTCAACCTCAGATTACGACCGTGAAAAACTGCAGGAGCGCGTAGCGAAACTGGCAGGCGGTGTTGCTGTCATCAAAGTCGGTGCGGCAACTGAAGTTGAAATGAAAGAAAAACGCGCCCGTGTTGACGATGCTCTGCATGCAACCCGCGCAGCGGTTGAAGAAGGTGTGGTTGCCGGTGGTGGTACTGCATTAGTCCGCGTTGCGGCTGCCCTGACTGCCCTGACCGGTGATAACGAAGATCAGAACGTGGGTATCCGTGTTGCGCTGCGCGCAATGGAAGCACCTATGCGTCAGATCGTTGAAAACGCCGGTGAAGAACCATCTGTTGTTGTTAACACCGTGAAAGGCGGTAAAGGTAACTACGGTTACAACGCAGCAACCGAAGAATACGGCGACATGATCGCAATGGGTATCCTGGATCCGACTAAAGTCACCCGTTCTGCTCTGCAGTTCGCCGGTTCTATCGCGGGTCTGATGATCACCACTGAAGCGATGATCACCGATCTGCCTAAAGACGACAAAATGGATTTAGGTGCAGCCGGTGGTATGGGCGGCATGGGCGGTATGGGCGGCATGATGTAATCATGTAGTCTGACTGCACTTGTTTGCTGAAAAAGCCTGTAACCTTAAGTGGTTACAGGCTTTTTTTGTATGTTAACAACGGATGTGATTCATAATATCCACTGTTTATCATTATTATGAGGTATCATCGGAAGATATTGCCGCTGAAACGGGGGAGTGCGGATATGCTGGATTTTCTGAAGAATTATGACAACTTAACCGTCAGTGAGAAGAAAGTATTAAAATACCTTACCGAAAATATTGCTGATATCCCCTGGTTAAATATTAATGAATTAGTCGCCAAAACGTTTGTGTCCAAAACGGTGATTATCAATTTATCGCAGAAATTAGGTTTCAGCGGATTTAAAGAACTTAAATTTCAGATTAACAATCATATCCTCTCACAAAATAAAGCAGAGAAAAAAGCACCGGCATCCTATAAAAAACAGCTCGAGAATAATATTCATAAGACCTTCACACTGATTAATGAAGATCAGATCCGCGATTGTGCAAAAACATTGCGCGGTTCGCGGAATATTTTCCTGGTAGCTCGGGGAACCAGCAAGGCGGTCGGCTATTATCTGGAGCATTTGTTATTCTCGCTCGGGCTGCACTGCTTTTTTATTAATGATTACAACCTTTCTGACTCCTTTACCCGGCTTGTCAGCAAAGATGACACTGTGATTTTTATCTCACTCTCCGGCGGAACCAAAAAGATTATCGAAACCGCTAAAATCGTTCAGCTGAAAGATGCCCATATCATCAGTATGACTGCCTTCCACACTAACGAACTGACCACATACGCAAATAACACTCTCTTTTGCTTCTCTGACAGTTATGACACCAAACGGGATGACTCAAAGTCCAGAACAGGATTTTTTATCCTGGTGGATTTATTAATTAATGAGCTGGAAAGTTTGCTGTAAATAAATGCGCTTATTATTTAGCTTAAGTTGAATTGAATGCTTTTTATTCAATAATTCCTGCTGTTTTTAAAATAATTGTTTATTCAGAAAATCATTAATATAACGTCTGAAAAATTATTATCGTCCTGATTTTTAAATCATTATCATCTGAAAATGACCCGGGTCATAATGTAAGACCTGAGATAATATTTAAAACCGAACCATCATTTCATTTCAAAAACGCAGTGCTAGTATTCCGGGTAATATCAATATTCTTCGTCGCAGGGAAAATAATATGGCTAAAAGAAAATTCGGGGAGTCGATCCAGCGCTTTGGCCGGACACTGCTCCTGCCTATCGGGGTTCTGGCTCCGATAGGTATGATTCTGGGGATCAGTGGTGCATTAGTGCAGACCTACATGATCGCCCGCTTCCCTTTCCTCGGAAATGAAACGGTTAACGCACTGCTTGTCAGCATCCGCTCTATTGCGGGGGTTATTTTTGACAACATTCCGCTGCTCTTTGCCATGGGGGTTGCCTACGGGATGAGCCAGCGTGATAAGGGGATCGCGGTCTTTGCCTCTGTGGTGGGGTATTTATCGCTGATTATCACCATGAATATCTGGCTGGTACTCACCGGTAAACTGGCGGATCCGGCCATTATGGGGCAGGTGGGGCAAATTAAGGTTCTGGGGATCCAGACCTTAAATATCAGTGCTGCCGGGGGGATCATCACCGGTTTAATTGCCGCCTGGGCAACGGACAAGTTCTATAACCTTGAACTGCCGACTGCATTCGCCTTCTTCTCCGGTAAAAAATCCGTTTCCATCATTATGGTCGGCCTGATGATTATGGTCGGTGCGACATTACCGTTTATCTGGGAAGTGCTGGTTCAGGGGCTGATGAAGCTCTCTGCTGTCTTCCTCAGTCCTGTCGGTCCGTTCTTTACGGCGGGCGGTGAGCGTCTGTTTATTCCGTTCGGTCTGCACCACGTCTGGAATGTGCTGTTCAGATTTACCGAAGCAGGCGGTACTTATGTAATCGACGGGCAAACCTATGTCGGTGTTGTTCCGGCATTGACTGAAGTGTTATTCAAACAGGGCCCGGGAACGGAATACTGGGCGATGATGCCAGGCCTGACGCGCTTTATGGCGCAGCAGCAAATGCTGGTGACGCTGTTCCTGTTCCCGGCAATTGCATTAGCTATCTATAAAACATCGAAGAAAGAGAACCGCGCGGAAGTGAAATCCATGCTGGTGACGATGGTACTGACCGCCATGCTCGGTAACGTCACGGAACCGCTTGAATTTACCTTCGTGTTTATCGCACCGCTGCTGTACTTAATTTATGCCATCATCGTGGGTATTGGTGCGGTATTGCTGTCATTCGCCGGTGTCGCGATTGGTTATATCCGCGGAACCATCTTCGATTTCACGATTTTCGGTTTGCTGTACGAGCGCACAAACTGGATATTCCTGGTGCTTATCGGTACCGGACTGGCGGTGGTGACGTTCTTTATCTTCCGCTGGGCGATCCTCCGGTTCGATATTAAAACGCCGGGTCGTGAAGAATCCAGCAATCTGAAAAACACGTTAATTAAAGAAAAACGTTATGGTGAAATTGCTGAAATTCTTATCGAGGCTTTAGGCGGAAAACAAAATATCCGCAACGTCGATAACTGTATTACCCGTATGCGTATCGATATCGAAGAAGTGAATAAGATTGATAAAGAATTAATGTCGGAATCAGGATGTACTGCATTCTTCTTTCCATCGGCAAACCACGTCCATGTTGTTTACGGGCCGAAGGTTGAATTTGTCCGCAACGCTGTTGATGAAGCAATGAAGAAATAAAAGGATATATGATGAGAGCTTTATATGATTCTAAAAGTAAAACCATCGATGACCGCGGCATAAAAGCGCTGCTGTCAGATGAGGCCAAATACACTACCTGGCTGATGTTTGAATCAGTGTTAGCTCAGGCACAGGCAGAACTGGGGTTTATTCCCCGGTCTGCTGCCGATGAAATTAAAGAAAAGGCGGTTATTGAGAATATCGATTTCGAAGAGATGAGCCGTATTTATCAGAAAATCGGTCATGGCTTTGTACCGTTCTTAAAAGTATTAGTGAACGCCTGTTCTGAAGAGAGTGGTAAATATATCCATTACGGTATTACCACCCAGAATATTCAGCAGAGTTCGCAGCTGTATATGATGAAAACAGTGCATAATAAATTTATGCTGCTGTTAAGCGAGATCCTCGAAAATTTATCGCGTCTTGCCGAAAAAACCAAACACATGGTGATGCCGGGCAGAACACACGGGCGTCACGCTATTCCTATCACTTACGGCTACAAAGTGGCGGTGTGGATCAGCGATTTTATTGATTGCAGCCAGCGCATGAAAGAATGTGAAAAGCGGGTATTCACTATCATGATGGGCGGTGCGGTCGGGGCATTTAACACCATGCCGGGTATCGGTCTGGAAGTCCAGAAGCGGGTTGCTGAACTGACCGGCATGCATGCGATGGAAGTGCCGTCCCGCAACCTGAGTACGCATAAACTGGAGTACATGGCGAACCTGGCGCTGATGGCGAATATTTGCCATAAAATCGGTGAGGAAGTTTACAGCACCACGCTGGAAGAAATCGCGGAAGTCTCAGAAGGCTTTACCAAAGGTACGGTGGGCAGCAGCACGATGCCGCACAAAATTAACCCGAAACTGGCCAAAGGGATTATCGCGAACTCCCAGAAACTGTATTCACTGCCGGGTGTCGGCATGTATTCTGCCGTCAGACCGTATGAGGGTGACAGCAGTTCCTATATGTTATTCGACGGGCTGATCGAAGAAGCGCTCGAACTGACCACCGAAGTGCTGCTGAGAACAGAAGAGCTCACCAGAACGATTGTGCCTCATGAAAAGAGAATGCTGCATAACGTCATGAGAAACAAAGGGCTGGATAACACCGAATACGTGATGATGAAAATGGCGGAAAAGCTGGGTAAAGATAAAGCGCACTCATTACTGTATGAGGAAGCGATCAAAACCGCCGCGGATGGTGAGGATTTCTACACAAACCTGACGAAAAATGACACCATTACCGCTGCCTTCAGTAATGAAGAAATCAAAGCGATGTTAGATCCGCGCGCGTATATTGGTCTGTCCGTCGAAATCGCCGAAAAAGAAGCGAAACGAGGGGCAGATGTCGCTCAGAATATTAAAAAAGACTATCAGTAGCTTGCCGGGTTGACACCGGGAAAACCAAACCGGCACTCTGAGGAAATTCAGGGCACCGGTTTTTTTATGCATAATTTGCGGCTGATTGCGATCAGCGGGTGGTTTTCAGTGATTAGTTTTTGAAGTCGCTGCCACAAAGTGGTTAAATTAGCTGTATAAATTTTTTCCAACCGTGAATGAGGAAAACTATGCGGATTAAAATGTTACCCGGTGCGCTGGCACTGTTATTACTGGCAGGCTGTACGACCACGAACGAACTGAGCTCCGCCGGATCACAGGTCCGCTTTTCCGAAGAGCAGCCACCGGCAGAATGTCAGAAATTAGGTGAAGTCACCGGTGTACAGAGCAACTGGATGACCGGCGTTGGTAACGAAAGCAGCTCTATGCGCGGTGCGGCAAATGACCTGCGTAACAAAGCCGCCGCAATGGGCGGTAATGTGATTTATGGTCTCGGCAGCCCGGCAGAGTCAGCCATTGTGTCCAGCCTGATCCCGGTGGATAGCAAGCTGACGGGTCAGGTCTTTAAGTGCCCGTAATTTCGCGTCATCCTTCCGTCCATAGCGGCGTTGGCTGCGCTCAGCGGCCCGGGTCACATACTGATGTATGCTCCCCGTGCCTCTTCACTTGCCGCCTTGCTCTGAACGAAATGATTTAACGTATTCGCGTCATCCTTCAACCTGCAGCGGTGTTGGCTTCGTTCGGCCACGCGGGTCACATACTGGTGTATGCTCCCCGGATGTCCTCACTTTGCCGCCTTGCTGCAGATTGAATGATTTAGCGAAATGTTTTGATGGGATAAAGAAAAGCCACCGTCAGCATGAACGGTGGTTTTTTTATTAATAAAATAATTTATTGTTTTTTCTTAAAGTAGCACGTTAGTTTATTTTGCAGATGACCGGTAAAAAAAGCAGAAAGCATGCGAGCCATGGATGGCGAGCCTGAGCGTATAGGGACATATTCACAGCGACTTTCTGCTTTTACCGGTTATCAGCATGGCACCGTAATCACGGTTTGTTGTATCTGTATTTACGAAAACGCACGAAATCTCAGCCAATCTTCACTGCCGCAGTGGCAATAAATGTCGGCAGATAATTATCGATAACAAAACGCGGGTTCGGTTGCCAGTCCTCATAAAAATCCGTCAGATGAAAACCGGCTTTCAGCTGCCCGCCGATCAAATCGGTCAGTGAGTGGCCAAACACAAAAGCTTCCTGACGCGCCTGCTTCTCTGCCAGTTGCTCCGGTGTTAAGGCGGTCAGTTCAGAAAACGGCATTTTATACACTGGTTTGATAATGCCTTCTTCGCGGTATTTCACATCACGATCGCCGACAAAGACCACTGAATTAAAGAAACTGGCCAGCAGTGTGCCGCCGGTTTTCAGTACGCGGTGGCATTCACGCCATACCGGATTCACATCCGGGATATACAGATTGGAAATCGGATGGAACACGCAGTCAAAAGTACCGTCCGCAAATGCGCTGAGATCCCGCATATCGCCTTGTACCGCCTTAAGTGTCAGCCCGTCACGCTGAGCGACCTGACGATCGTGCTCAAGTTGCTTATCTGATAAATCAAACACCGTCACATCAGCACCGGCGGCAGCCAGTACCGGGGCCTGTTGACCACCGGCAGAGGCCAGACAGAGGATACGTTTGCCTGTCACATCCCCCAGCCAGGTTTTCGGCAGCGGCTGCGGGGTGAGATGCACATCCCATTCCCCTTGTCTGGCAGCTGCAATCAGTTCCGCACTGACCGGTGTTGACCACGCCTGTTGTTGTTCCGCTTGCTTATCCCAGGCGGCCTGGTTTGAGGTTAAAAAATCCGTCATAATTTTGTACTCCATAATACATAATGGGCGTAATTTAACCTGTATGTAGGTACCTGTAAAATACTATTTCTTCAGATGACCATGTTTACGGGGTAATACTCAGCTCTGACGCAGACGGAGATCGAGCGGTGTTTTACTCGGCTCACCGCCGATTTCCCGGGTCAGACGCGGCACCAGATACCCGGAAATACGCGGCAGCAGATCATGCATAATACGGCGGGCTTCATCATCACTGATCAGAAAATGTCCCGCACCCTGTACTTTATCCAGCACATGCAGGTAATAAGGCAGAATACCGGCGTCAAACAGCGCGTTACTGAGCTCTGCCAGTACCTCTGCATTATCATTCACATCACGCAGCAGGACACTCTGATTGAGCAGGGTGACGCGGCTTTCATGCAACTGATTCATTTTTTCTTTCAATGTATCGTCGATTTCATTCGCGTGATTGATATGTGTGACTAAAATTATTTGTAACCGTGAATCGCGGAAACGTGCGGTCAGTTCCGGTGTGATCCGTTCAGGGATCACGACCGGCAGACGGCTGTGAATGCGCAGCCGCTGAATATGGGGAATCGCTTCCAGTTGCGTCAGCAGCCAGTCCAGCTCATGGTCTTTTGCCATCAGCGGATCACCGCCGGAGAAAATGATTTCATTGAGTTCGGGATGGTTAGCGATATAATCGAGCGCCTGCTGCCAGTTATGTCTGGTGCCTTTATTGTCCTCATACGGGAAGTGACGGCGGAAACAGTAGCGGCAGTTGACCGCGCACCCGCCTTTCACTAACAGCAATGCCCGGTTGTGATATTTATGCAGTAGTCCCGGAACAACACTGTGTTGTTCATCCAGCGGATCGTCAGAGAACCCCGGGGTCAGGTCAAATTCAGCCCTGTGTGTCATGGTCTGAAGTAATAACGGATCGCGCGGATTGCCTTTTTCCATTTTGGCGATAAAAGGACGGGGGACGCGCAGTGCAAACAACCGGCGGGCATCAGTACCGGCACGCCAGTTTTCGTCCTGTTCCAGACCTAATATTTCAAGCAGTTCTGTTGGGTTAGTGACAGAATCGGTGAGTTGATGCAGCCAGACTTCTCTGGTGAGCGGTTTTTGGGTTACAATATCGACCATTTTTTTGGCTGTGCCATTTATTTAAAATTAGAGGATTTCCATGGCTACTTATAGTACCAACGAATTTCGCCAAGGTCTTAAAATTATGTTAGACGGCGAACCTTGCGTGGTTGTTGAAAGTGAGTTTGTTAAACCGGGTAAAGGTCAGGCATTCGCCCGTGTGCGTCTGCGTAAGCTGATCTCCAACAAACTGCTGGAGAAAACCTTCAAATCAACAGACTCTGCGGAAGGCGCTGATGTCATGGATCTGAACCTGACTTACCTGTACAACGATGGTGAGTTCTGGCATTTCATGAACAACGAAACCTTTGAGCAGCTGGCTGCGGATGAGAAAGCTATCGGTGATAACGCCAAATGGCTGATCGACCAGGCAGAATGTATCGTTACCCTGTGGGACGGTCGCCCAATCGCGGTTACCCCGCCGAACTTTGTTGAGCTGGAAATCACGGAAACCGACCCGGGCCTGAAAGGTGATACTGCCGGTACCGGCGGTAAACCAGCGACCCTGAGCACCGGTGCTGTGGTTAAAGTGCCTCTGTTCGTACAGATTGGTGAAGTAATCAAAGTTGACACCCGTTCAGGTGAATACGTTTCCCGCGTGAAATAAGATTACGTGATGAATTGCAAAACCGCCGCGGAAAAGATGAAGTGACTCCATAAAGCCGGACACTTTTAGTTAAGCGGTTTGTAAGGCCTGATTTCGGTATCTGACCGGAGTCAGGCTTTTTTTAGTTCGGTTTCCGGTATTCAGTGTTGTTCACTACAGGGTATCGCTCCCGGGCTTATTTTGACGAGTTCCTGATTGCCTTTATTGCGCAAATATTGCCCACGTTGAAACGCAAATTATTCGAAGAACACCTTTTTCGGGTGGTCCTGACTGACGTATTAATTATGTTGGTTCCTGCGCGGAGCAATGGTGTTTCGGTCCAGTTGATCATTGGTTTACTCATACAAAATTCCTTTTCCGATTGATAAGATAGTTTGTGGCTACCCCTGATTGAGTAAACACATCGAATCGTCGAAGAGTGTCGATTCCTGCGTGGCAAAGCCGGGGTAAGTCGGTATATAATTTTCGTCAAAGCACCAGGCTTCTCCGGTGCTTGTTGTCTGTTGAGGATGAATCATCAAACTTAATGAAGCAGACAACGTTTCAGGCGGAAGTTGCCTGTGTATCTCATACAGCGGCATCATGTGTAAAACATGTCCCTGCGCCAGTTTTAAGGTGCGTTCCTCACCTAAGGAAGGCTTTACACCTGCTTCTAACGGCGTGTGATCAAGTATTGATCTCATGATTGTTGTATAACCGTCCCCGCTATAACCGACTGAGTAGATTTCAAAGTCATGAGAGTGATTCAAATCATAGATAAAAGTCCCTCTTTCATCCGGTGAGATAACCGGAGACCAAAATCCCAGCCGTACTGTAAATAAGTCACCATGATGCAATACGAACCCGTAAGGACTATAAAGATAGTTATGAGTGCTGAATCCATCTTTCCGGAGGGAGTGGTAAAGATATTCACTCAGTAATGTACGGTTGGTCGCCAACTGTTTTAAATCATCAATAATGCTTGTTTTGTCTTGTTGTAAGTCATAACCGGCCATACGTTCAATGAATGTGCAGAGTTTCATATGACCTCACTGTATTGATCCAACAAATGATCCATATGGCTATTTTTCAGCTGGCGCAGCAGCGGTACATAATTCGATGCAGCCAGCGGATCTTTCTGATTAATTACCTGAAACGCCCGCCAGGCGACTGCGGGGTGATAATGATAAATCAGCTCTTCAGCCACCTTACAGGCCCCGGGATCCTGAATTGATTCAAGTAATTCAAGGCTGACGAGATAGCGGGCGGCACTGTCGTCATGGGGGAACCAGGCGATTTTGCGTAACGAATCACGGTTAAAAACACTAATGTCGGCAGTGCGATCCGGCAAATTGATACTGCCGATAAATGTCTGATTACCTCTATCTGACGGGATGAAGTCGAATAAAGTGTGCCGGCCGTCAATGACAAGGGGATTGTTCTCACTGATGGTTACGCGGTCTCTTATCGTTAGCTGTTCTTCTGTAATGCTATATATCTGAACAGTAAAAGACTGATTGTTTATGGCAAACAAAATACTGTATCCGGGCACTGAGTATAACTCAGAGGATTTCGCAGTATGCCGTGTCTTGATACTGATATTACCGAAATCCGTATAGTGCAAAGTCAGTGTATTCGTGTGTGGGTTGACAATATCAAGAATTGCGGCCTGATGTGAGGTTGTATCGGTAAGTTTTATCCGGTCATACACTGTATTGCTGATGCTTTTAACCTCTGCCGTCATATCCAAATTTTTAATTAAAGAAATTATTTCTTCAGGACTGGTTTTTTCTGAAAGACATTCAGTAATGGTTGTCACGTTATCTACCTTTTATGCAGTGAAAAATGTGTTTTATTAAACGTTATCTATTTTTCCGCACCAAATGTTGGCTGGTTAATATCCGTTTTCTCTGGTGATATTTATGGTCTTATGTAATAACGATATATTATTATTTTAAGTGTTCATAGGTATATAATAATTTTAGAGCTGCAATACATATAAATTAATAGCTTATTGTTTGTTAGTCCCCCGGGATAATCGCTATATGTGAAGTCCGGTTAAGGTTGTGCTCTCATGCGTGTATATAATGATATCGATGGTGGAATATAAAAAGCCCCTAAATAATTGATTGTGCAATTATTTAGGGGCAGCTCAGAGTTCTTACTGTATTTTCTATCGGTCAGTCATATCCACAGTGGTATCAGTGAATAATTTACGGTATCACCGATAGCAGAGATTATTTTTATTATTAATTCCGCCATCCGGTGATGTCACGCCGGAACAGCCGAGAATACTGTCAAATAACTCATGATGAAAAAATGTCCGTGTCCGGCTGTTTTCTTTCAGGTTATCAAACAGGGACGGGTTATTATTGATGTAGGTATCTGACATCCAGACAATAAACGGTACACGGAACTGCTCCGGCGGGGCAATATGCCGCGGTGTGCCGTGCAGCTGCATCCCGTTATTTTCGCCCAGGGATTCCCCGTGGTCGGAGGTATAAAAGACAATCGCATTTTTGTCTTTTAATTTTTCTGTCAGTTCATGCAGCAAATGATCGGTATATAAGATCGAATTATCGTAGGCGTTAATTTCTTCCTGCACACTGCATTTGGTGCCCGTATCTGTACATTCCGGCATATATTTACGGAATTCAGGCGGATAGCGTTTGGAATAAAGATGGTGCGAGCCTTTGGTATGTAAAATAATCAGGTTCTGCCCCTGCTTTTTACGGGCGAGCATATCATCAACTTCGTCCATCAGTAATTCATCACGGATAGCTTTGCCCGGCGTTCTGTTCTGAGCGGTGATCATTTCACGGATCAGATAGTTATCCAGGTCGAGCCGGTTATAGAACCAGACTTCACTTTGCATGGAAAATAGTTCGGAATAAAAGCCGTTCTGTTTCATTACCGAGAAAACATTATTTTCGGTGACTGTCCGCTGTTCGTTATCTTTTACGCCGCCTTCACGCACAAACATACAGCGCAGTGATAATTTGGTGGAGGTATCACAGGAGCGGCCTTTAAAGGCGATAACGTTTTTATCGGCGGATAATAATGGCGTTGTTTCACGTTCATAGCCGAGTAACTGCATATGATCCCAGCGGGCGGTTTCGCCTATCACAAAAACCACATATAAATCGTCATTCTGCGGTGCCGGGGTGTAAGTAAATTCATCGGCCGGATCGAATAAATCAATTTCATTAAAGGTATCGTCATATTTGACCACCGCATACTGTACCAGCGGCACAATCCAGTTGGTTGGTAAATAAGAGTAACTCAGCTCTCCGCCATAACTCGACACATCAATAGTGCCGTTCATTTCAATTTTTTTCTGATTGGCATCCGCCAGTTTTAAATAACCGAAAATCACAACCGGAATAACAATAAACGTAAACAGAGCGAGTGCCCGGCGGCGTGATGCTGTTTGTATACGTGTTTTTTTTGCCGACCAGATCAGAAATAAAGCCGGAACGGAAAGCAGCGAAAACCAGAGATAAAAATGCCCGCCGACCGCTTCCTGTGACAGTTCAACACTGTCCGTTGCCAGGGTGGAGACTAAAATTCCGTAACCGATAATCACGTCATAAAACATCACGTAATAACTGACGGCGATACTGATCAGGATAATAAAGCTGGTGAGAATTTTAAAACTCAGCAGCCCGGTCTGAGCAATCAGTCTGAATAAGAAAAAGCTGAACAGAATATTGACGAAAATTTCGGCAATCAGATAAAGGGAACCATAGTCACCGCTCAGTAATAACTGATTCTGAGCGCGGGAAAAATAGACGGTGTAGTTCAGGAAAAAGCCCAGAAACAGAGCAAGAATGGCAGAAACAATAAATTCATTTCGTAGTGTATTCAATAACTGACGTATAGGCATCGGGTACATCACTTCATTGCTAAAGGGAGTTAGAGAAGTTATCAGTTACTTGGTTCAATATTTATTCATTAATCATATTCATTATATCTGATGACAGCATGACATTTTTGTCGTCATTAGTGTCGAACCGACAGTTATCCGCACCTGAAAATCATATCAATATACTGATAAATATCCGTTTTTATACATGGCATGAAAAATGCTTAACAAGGGTATCAAACTATATGACTCGTCTGATTTTTCTGGAGGGTGGGGCGAATGAATCGCTTTGTTATTGCCGACCCGCATCTTTGTATCGGATGTAATACCTGTATGGCGGCCTGTTCTGAGACGCATAAACAGCAGGGATTACAAACACATCCGAGATTGAATGTGGTGAAAATCGGGGAACTGACCGCGCCGATGCTTTGTCGTCAGTGTGATGATGCTCCGTGTGCCCGTGTGTGTCCGGTGAATGCCATTACACACGAAAAGGGCATGATCGTGCTGAATGAAAGTCTGTGTATCGGCTGTAAATTGTGCGGTCTGGTCTGTCCGTTCGGGGCTATCACCCCGTCAGGCAGTAAACCTGTCGATATGCCGGACTTCTTTGAGCAGTATGTGCCGCAGGAGATGCTGCTGGATGTGCCGGACAGCCTGCCGACCATGAATCCGTTCCTGGCATGGAATGCCGGTATCCGTAATATCGCCGTGAAATGCGATTTGTGTGATTTCAGTGAAGACGGCCCGGCGTGTGTGAAAGTATGCCCGACCGATGCCCTCCATCTCGTTGAAGAGAATCAGCTGGAAAACGAAAGTGCGAAACGCCGTACCGCATCTGTCGATGCGATGCCGCCGGAGTTCGACATTTTCGTCTCAGGACAGGAGAGCCGCAAATGACATCTCTTGAATTACTCTTATGGTCCGTTGCCCTGTATACCGCCGGGGGTTTTATTTCGCTGCTGTTTAAACGGCAGGAAAAAATGGCGGTGTATGTTGCCGGGATCACGGCGATGGCCGGCGGGATCCTTGGTTTATTCAGTGCCGTTCCGGTGCTGATGAGCGGCGAAACACTGACGTTTTTCGCTCAGGGACCTTTCCCGTTTGCCCATTTTGTCGTCCGCCTCGACAGTCTCGCTGCCTTCATGGTGATGGTGATTTCGCTGCTGGTGACCGTCAGCGCCCTCTATTCTCTGAACTATGTGCAGGAATATCTGGGACGCGGCGCGTGGAGCATGGGTTTCTTCCTGAACCTGTTTATCGCCTCCATGGTTGCCCTGGTGGTGATGGATAACGCCTTCTGGTTCATCATTCTGTTTGAAATGATGTCGCTGGCCTCCTGGTTCCTGGTGATTGCGGATCAGGATGACAAGTCCATCCGCGCCGGTCTGCTCTACTTCTTTATTGCCCACGCCGGTTCCGTGCTGATCATGATCGCGTTCTTCCTGATGTGGCGCGAAAGCGGCAGTCTGGATTTCGATTCTTTCCGTCAACTCTCATTGTCTCCGGCGATGGCCTCTGTGGTCTTTCTGCTGGGCTTTTTTGGCTTCGGTGCCAAAGCGGGGATGTTACCGCTGCACAGCTGGCTGCCGCAGGCTCACCCGGCCGCACCGTCTCACGCATCCGCACTGATGTCCGGTGTGATGGTGAAAATCGGTATTTTCGGGATCATCAAAGTCGGTATCGATCTGCTGGGCGCAACCCAGGGCTGGTGGGGTATCGTGGTACTGGGCTTCGGCGCGGTCTCTTCCGTTCTCGGCGTTATGTATGCACTGGCGGAGCACGATATCAAACGTCTGCTGGCGTGGCATACCGTGGAAAACATCGGGATTATCCTGATGGGGGTCGGTGTGGCAATGGTCGGTATGGCGAATGATATGCCGGTGCTGGCGACGATTGGTCTGCTCGGCGCGATTTATCACCTGCTGAACCACGCGGTGTTTAAAGGTCTGTTGTTCCTCGGTGCCGGTGCGGTGATTTACCGTATCCACACCCGTGATATGGAAAAAATGGGCGGCCTCGCCAAACTGATGCCGCTGACCGCAACCGCGTTCTTAATCGGTTGTATGGCGATTTCCGCATTACCGCCGCTCAACGGCTTTGTCAGTGAGTGGTACACCTATCAGTCACTGTTCTCAATGAGCCATGACGGCACATTCATCATGAAAATCAGTGGTCCGATCGCCATCGTGATGCTGGCGATCACCGGTGCACTGGCAGCGATGTGTTTCGTGAAAGTATACGGTGTCAGCTTCTGCGGCGGTGCGCGCAGTGAAGCGGCCACCCATGCCCGCGAAGTGCCGTGGACAATGACCGCCGCGATGCTGATTCTGGCGGTGGTGTGTGTGCTGCTGGGCGTGGGCGCTAGTGTAATTGCACCGGTGCTGGCGAAAGTGGCGATGTCACTGACGGCGGCGACGGACGTGACTGTTGTGCAGGGCGCGATGCTGGTGCCGGATTCTGCCGCTCAGGCCATGATTTCTCCGGCGATGACATTCCTGTTACTGCTGGCG
>OCAE01000592.1_pt1 | contig 21685 bp, 22 predicted proteins | sample 1495581 | NCBI WGS metagenome assembly OCAE01 (sample SAMEA2580278, study PRJEB22360) | human gut metagenome | biome: human gut; feature: human-associated habitat; material: faeces | place: Denmark | collected 2008/2010 | reverse complement strand
CCGCCTGTGCCATTTCCGCCCCCCGGCGGCGCATCAGCGGAACGGTCATCACGCTGCCGCCCACCCCCAGAAATGCAGCCACCACACCAATCACTGTCCCGGCGGCCGCAGTAGTCCCCGCGGACATTGGCCTGAGATAAGACGCTGACTGCGTCATAAACCCGGGACGGAAAATGCTGTCCAGAATAGTGATGGCAAGATACGCAATAAACAGCCACTTAACCCACATTCCCTGAACAGCAATCGCCAGCAGTGCGCCTGCAACCGCCCCCGCCGCGATGTATCCCGCCAGTGGGCGTACCTGAGGCCAGTTAATCATTCCGGCACGATGCTGACGAAAGGTTGCCATTGATGCGCTGAATATCATCACTCCGGTAGATGTCGCCACTGCGATATGCATGGCCGCCGCCGCAGTATGGCTGTCCGCCGTGGTTGTTAACAATGCATAAAGCAACGGAACAATAAAGAATCCGCCGCCGAAACCAAACAATACCGTTGTTGAACCGACAATACAGCCACACGCCAATAAGAGTAAAAACACAATACCTGCCCCGCTGAACATAATCGTTACTCATACTATAAACAGCAAACGGGCAATCTGCTTTTGCATGCGGGACAACCGGTATTGTATTTCAGCCAGAATGCGATTCTCAGGAAAGATAAACATCTGAATTCCGGATAAGCAGAAAACAGAGATTAACAGCAGTCTGACAGCGATTTAATCAGATACAGCTTTCCTGACACAGGATACTTTTCAAAAATAATATAATCAGGATAAATTTCGTCTTTAATCCAGACTCTTACACTGAAAAAATGATTATTCTCCGCGATATCATAATTGGACAAGTCTGCAGATAAATCAGGGAAATAATAGTTAATAAGCGCTGCTGCGCATTTATTTTTGATTAATTTCATGACATCACCTCATTTAACAGGAAATGTGCTTTATTTAACATGCTGTTTTTATTAAAATAATCAATAAAAATACAATAAAGGAGGGGTAATGATAGAAAATCATCTTAATATCTTCATAAAAGCAGCATTTATTGAGAACATGGCCCTGAGTTTTTTCCTCGGAATGTGTACTTTTCTTGCCGTATCCAAAGAGGTTAATACCTCTTTTAAACTCGGTCTGACCGTTGTTTTTCTGCTGACTGTTGCCACACCTATCAACAACGTAATCTATCATTACCTGCTGTCTGATGGTGCAATTATTGAGGGTATTGATCTTACTTTTCTGTCATTTGTTACCTTTATTGCTGTTTTGGCTGCTTTGGTTCAGATTCTGGAAATGTTCCTCGATAAATTCATCCCGTCCCTCTATCACTCACTCGGTGTTTTCCTGCCCCTGCTGACTATCCACTGTGCTATTTTCGGTGCCACCATCTTTATGATTGAACGGAATTATACCTTTACTGAATCCATTACATACGGTGCAGGCTGCGGAATCGGCTGGCTGCTGGCCATTACGGCTCTCGCAGGATTAAGGGAAAAAATGAAGTATTCTGATATTCCCCAGGGATTGCGCGGGCTGGGTATTACCTTTATCTCTGCAGGGCTGATGTCTCTCGGTTTTATGTCATTTTCCGGTATTTCCCTGTAAATATAAAAGGCTCACTGATATTGTCAGAGCAACCATCAGGAGCCTTCGTTTAATTTACCGGTATTGATCAGGTCAAATCTTTAATGACGTCAGAAGGACCATTTTTCTGTACAGACGCAATACCATTCAATGCCCCCTGCTTTGAGGCATACATTTCGCTGGTGGCGATAATTTCATGGTTTCCGGCTTTCAGAACAAAATAATACGGCTGCGATGTATCTTTGGTTGATTTTTTTAACTCGTAATACCCCATAACAAGTTCCTCAGTTGAAAATCATGTTAATACGGCAAATCATAATGACGGTTTCAGTATAGTCACTAATACGTAAAAACAGGAAATAAAAACCGGAAAAGATAAAGTCCGCTGATATTCAGCGGCCAATCATCAGTAAGTAAGGGGTATTATCACAGATAAAATGGCCGGCCTCTTTCATACCGGATTTCAGATGAGCCCGGATCGAACGTTCATTATCCTGATGAATAAAGGCAACCGGTTTCCCGCTGTTTTCTGCACATAACCGCTGATACAGTGCCGGTAAGATTCCCTGCCCGCGATAATCCGCCGCAATACAGACCGGGCCGTAAAACCAGTTATTTTCCAGTAACTCACCGAATTGCTGTGAAATGACTGCGGTCACCGGCGATATGTGTGCGGACTGTACCGGAAAACTGAATACCACCCCGGCAATCACGTCGTTATCCTGTGCAATAATCACCGTCAGTGCCTGCGCAAACATATTTTCGACTTTTTTCAGCGGATATTCCCCCAGCAATCCACCCTGCCGGGACTGTGCATTCTCCTGTAATAATGCAGCAACCTGCCCGCAGTCTGTATTGACCATCTGCCGGTAACAAATCATGTTGTCCTCTCTTTTTTGTCGCTGTAAACAAAAAACCACCGGATTAACCGATGGCATATTAAGGAAATTCAGTCATCTTCCGGCGGATCTTTAAGAAGCTGGTGGATTTCTTCTTTAAGACGTAATTTTTGTTTTTTCAGTTCCACCACTTCCTCACTGTAGCCGCTTCTGTCGGATTTCTCCAGACGGGCAATTTCATGATCGAGTTGGTTGTGTTTATCAAACAACGTACGAAACTGATGATTATTCTGGCGAAGATGAGAAATCAAATCACGGTATTCCGGAAACATAACAATTTACCTCCTGTCAGTGACTATATAATCATCATCTGCGATTTCAGCCTGTAAATCAAAGATCAAACGCTGAAAATTTGATATTGGTTTGCGGTTTAATACCACATCCGTTTTACACGAAGATTATGCCGCAGCCGACCGGATAATAAATCAGGGTGCTATTGTGAAAGTCATGCGTGCTGATGGTTTTACTTCATAAGTTTGCTTTTCACTATTCCAGACAACTTCCGGGGACGTATACTGACCATAGACATCAGAAGTAAACGCATCAGGTTTATAAGAAAAATCACTATCGATACCGGTATTTTTGCTTTCTTTCAGTCCGGCTTTAAAAATTTCATTCAGTTTATTTTGGCTTTTCTCTGCATCCTGTTCAAATTTAGAGCGACCGGAAAGCATGTAAGACGGCTTTGCGGTCGCATTATTCATAAGATTATCGTGTGTATCAGTGGTGGCTATGGTTAATTCAGAACGCGTTTTACTTCCTGCCTCAGCACATCCGACAAGCAGGCATAATGATAAATGGGATATAACTACATAATGCATAAGGCTAATTCCTGATAATTGACCCGGCATTATTACATAAGATTATTTTATATGTAAATATAATGAAAAATAACGTACCATCACGAACTGATAATACCACCTGAGACTAAGTGAAATACAAAAGGAATTCCTCCGCCCTTTCCAATATTTATAAAATAAATAACCAACCCTGACTCATCAAGAGGGTGATTGTTTTATAAAAATAATCTGTATTATTTCATAACGGTATCAGGTGACCCGGCTAATTAACCGCTACCATTGTTTTCCTTTATCAGGAAAACTGACATAAAAAAATCGCCGGACGACGACATTTCATCTGACGGTCCCGGCCTGTGAATGTGTGCGGAAAATCTGCCGGACAGGAGCTGACTGTATCAGTTCACGGAGACTGTCTGAAAAGGCCGTTTCAGACAGATTCTCCCAGTTGTCATAATCCATGGAACCGCTGATCTTAAAGCACCTGCCGGGATCCGCCCCGGCCGTAATCCGGTCCTGGCGCGTGCTGCTCTGTTCCTGACCGAAAGCATCATACTGTACTGAGGTAACATCAAACAACGATACCTGCAGCTATTTTCTTGTTAAGATTCCCTTTTGTACAGTGCACGTATAATGTAAGACAGTTATAATCATCCTCCGGCAATAAATCAGGGTCAGCGCCTGTCCTGGACGAAGAATATTCCAGAGCCCTAAATAGTCATTTTTATTGAAGCTGACACGCCAGTCAGATTTTATTTCAGGCTCAGAATCGAAAGGTATTCTTACCCCCGTTTGGTAATCACACAAGAAAATACTTTTTTCCATCTCATCTTTTGTCATTTCTACCGGAGCTGAAGGGTTTCAGCAATTCATTATCTTTACCTTGACGAGAACCTCAACCATATTAAGGCCGTTTCCGTAAATAACAGCAGGCTCTTTTGCAGCCCCCGGATACTCAATTTTCAGACCAGCAAAATAACCAAAGTCACTATAATACATAAAAATATCCTCTTAAAATAGTAAAGTGTATCTGTTGCTGAGAATCATACGACCGATATTACGTCAGTAAAGTTATTTACTGACGGCTTTCTGTGGAAAAATTAAACATTACACTTATTTTTATTACTGTTTAGTAAAACAAAGTGAATGTAAGCCTGTAAAAATATATTTTTTATTAATCAATGCAACCACCAACCGCTTATAAAGGGGAATTGTTGCACCGGCTATTATCCTGTGGTGCCGTCGATGTTATGGCTCAACACCGCTAAACGATGCCAACGTCAGCGATCTGCCTGTATCAATCGATTATTTAATGTGGAGACTGTTTTCGCCTGAAACATCCGATAATTTTTGAGCAAAAAACACGTTAATTTATTATTTGCAACAAGCCTGTGATAATGGACTCCCATTTATCCTGCCCGGCTCGCAATCAAGAGAGCCGGGCTAATATTAACTGCACTCAAACTCAAAAAATCGTTTTAATCGTGGTTAATAATAAATGTAAATTATTTTCCACATCATAAGTCAATACATTTTTAAATTAATTATGTTTTATTTACCTTATTATGCCGTACCTTAGGGTTGAAAAAACGATGAGTCTCTTTAACATTGTCAAATAAAAGTGCCGTATCTTTCACTCCTTCCTTATTTTTCTGCTGAGGAACATAAATACCAAACTTGCTATAATGGTTTCTGGAATTATGTGCACCAAATGAAACATTTGTCTCAAACGTGTTTTTTCCATTGACAGCCACCTGAATACCCGGGTGATTTCTGTTCCAGACAATCCTGACTTTGAATTTATACCATTCCTGAGGGCAGCTAAGCGTTGCTATTTTTTCTCTTAATACATTTCCATTTTCCGAGTTAATTGCAATATATATTTCTTTTTCATTCTTTAAATGAAGAGATACCGGTGGCCGTCCCCGACCACGGGTCTTCATATCACCGCCACACTCTTTTACCTGAAAAAAAATTACATCATGTGCTGCATAGCCTGCTCTCATTTGAAACTCATACATAGAATCAGTGTTCATATTCAAATTATTTCTATGAGCAAGCTCGACTCTGAAATTACCTTTCTTTTTGGGAAGGTTAAAACGTAAAACGTGTTCATCTTTTTTTCCAACCCAAGTGCCACTCTCAAAAGAAAGGTATCTTTCATCTATAGTTTTTTCTATTTCTTTCTGTCCGGATGGACCTAACTTAGTATACGTTTCCGTATTGATGCTTATATTGTATTTTTTTAAAGATTTTACATTATTTTTAAAGGACGTTCTTATACTTTCCAGTTTCCGTCCACGACCATAAGCGATAGCGTCATATGACGTGTCCATGTGAGAAACTGTTACGCAATGAGCGTTAGTATTTCGAATGCTTTTTATCTCCCGGGTGATGTTATTAAGATGCGGAGAGGCAGTATCTGCAGTATGTATTGGCTGATTTAAAGCTTGGGGTAAAGAATAATTACTCAAGACTGGTAACATTATTTCTCCTTTTCATGATAAATAGTGACCTGTGTAATTTTTTTTATGATTAAATATTTAATCACGAGCTGTTTTAATACTATTAAATACACTCAAAAACGCATTAAGTATCCCCATGAATAACAACTTACAGCAGAGAATACTATAACTTCCGATTTTGTAACGTTAGGGTATACCCTTAAATGTAAGATACTGTTGTGCTGACAATAGATATACATCAAGGTACCAGGGCTTGTTGAAAATAATAAATTAGCGTGTTTTTTACTCAAAACGTATTGGGTTTTTCAGACGAAAATAGTCTCTACTCCATTTTTGCAACAAGTGTAGTGTTTTAATAAATTTGGTCACCTGAACAGAGGTGATATGCTCATCTCAGAACAACACGGGTGCTTTAATGAACAAACGAAATTTCAGGCAAGAAGTATCGCCACAATGGCCACACAGGAGCTTCCGGATGGGGCGATGGCTTGCGTCAGTTTGCAGTGACAGAGCCTGACCAGGTATGGTGCGGCGATATGACGTATATCCGGACAGGTAAACGCCGGGCTTACCTTGCTGTGGTACTCGATCTGTTTGCGCGGAAACTGCCGGGATAACGGGTTATATCGTCGGGTATTACAGCTAACTCAGGCTGCACGAATATAACGGTGGATTACCACCAAACGAATCGGAAAACCGATACCGAAAAACGCTAAAACCGTGGTCAGTTTTAGTTGACCACTACAATCTAATGCCTAAGCATAATAGGATACGTATAAGTTAACGTGCAAATAAATTACTTTGGTGATTATTCATATCCATAATTAATATAAAGACAATAATTAAATATGCCGCATTGCTTTATATGTTTTTTAAACTACACAATCTTTTTTTGTGGTCAAATATTTTTACATAAATACTATAATCAACACGACATAACCCTCATTACAGGTTGTGCAATTTGTGTTATCAAAATATCCATTCTCACATTAAGGGATCAAGAAAATGTTTAAGATATTTTTCTATTTTCTGGTATTGTCTTTTGGCTCAACTAGTTATGCGCATTGGGACTCTGCATATTATAGAAAAGCTACTGATGGATTCACTGACAAATCAAAGTGGATGAGCACAATTAGGGGTGATGTGCTACTTTCCGAGATAGCAATTCCGGGTACACATGATAGCGCTGCTTACAAAGGTTTCGTAGACAGTGTTGCGACTCAAACACTCAACTTCGACCAACAACTAAAATATGGTATCCGTATGTTTGACATACGTATCAGGCATACAAGTGATAGGTTTGCTTTGCATCATGGCGTTGTTTTTCTGGATGTAATGTTTAGTGATTTTTTAAATTCTGTAGATAAATTTCTTTCAACCAATCCATCTGAAACAGTTATCTTTAGATTAAAAGAAGAGATGCAACCAAATAACAACAACACGCGCTCTATAAGTGATACTCTTAAGTATTATCTCTCCTTGCATAAGGATAAATATATAAATCTAGAATCATTAAATACCAAATTAAAAGAGGTGAGAGGTAAGTTTATCATACTAAGTGATGGGGGGAATTTCCGGGACTATGGTGTCCCCTATTGGTCAGCAAATATCCAGGATGAATATCACCTCAAAACCAATTGGGATTTATATTCAAAATGGGAGCATGTAAAAAGGCAATTAGATATAGCAAGTTACGGAAGTCCCAATACTACATATATTAACTATCTAAGTGGTTCTGGCGGATCGTTTCCTTACTTTGTTGCCAGCGGACATTCGTCCCCGGGCACCAAGGCATCAAGGCTTTCAACGGGGCTTACAACACCAGGATGGAAGCATAGCTACCCAGATTTTCCAAGGGTCAGTTGCTTTATAGGGATCTGCACAATAGCCTTTGAAGGAACCAATATTTTGACCAGAGATAAAATTAAGCAATACAACAATCAAGGCATTAACAGGACGATTGGTATTATTATTTCTGATTTTCCGGGGGAATCTTTAATTAAAAATATCATAGATAATAATAGAAATCTTCTGAATTAATTTAATTGTGTAAGGCTAATTTATTAAGCCTTACACATATTTGACTTAAGCTGATCTCTAACTTATTAACTAATCATTATTAATATCAATCACATTGTGTGCGTTTGAATTCAGTCATCATCACGTTCTCCGTATTTAAATCAGGAACGCGTCAACTCTATTCAGGACGGGTCACTGGTATAAAAAAGGCCTCACGATTGCGAAGCCTGTTCAATTAATTATTTAAAAATTAAGGAACGTATTTATCGACTAATGCGTAGATAATTGCAGCCGTTTCAAGATCCATATAACCATCATAAATAGAAGGCCTAAAGTGAAGCTGAAATGCACGAATCAGCATTTTGTAACCATTATCCGTTGTTGCACCTGATATATCGTAACCGTATTTATTCAGTTTACCTAAAATATCTTGCTTTGACGGCATTCCCTGAGTCGAACTAAATTTTTTTGTATAAAAAACTTTAGTCTCCTCATCATACCAGGCACCCACTCCGGCTTCGTACAATCTCTGCCATGGAAATGCTGCTCCGGGATCACTTTTACGCCCGACAGCTATATCTGAATGCCCCACAATATTTGTTGGTGACATATCGGGGTATCGGGAGATAATATTCAGGGCCAGTTGTTTAACGGCTTCAATTTGCTCATCATTATAAGGCGGAAAGCTGAATTGACCATTGTTGTCACTCGCTTCATTTACAATCTCAATACCGATCGAGGTATCATTTATATTTGTTCGGTCGGCCCAGGTGCTTATTCCTGCATGCCACGCTCTATCATTTTCATCAACAAGATTAAATACTCTCATGTCATTAAAACCGGCATCTTTGTATGTTTTATCCGTTGGGTCAGGAACCAAATAATGCGCACTTGACTGACTGTAACCCGATAGCGCGTTAACTGAATCTCTGAAATTTAACGCTGTGTAATGCATAACTAAGAACCGAACGCGACGATTGAAGGCCTCAACAGAACGATAAGCGTTGTAATCAATTTTTATCATACAGATCACCATATATTGTAGGTTTGGTAAGAAAGTAAAGTGAAATCAAATTAAGTAATAGCAACTATTTGAATTTAGTAAAGCTAAACCAATTCAATATGAGGCGCATCAATGAAGCGGAGATCATGGGGAGGTTTTGGGGAGGTTTTGGGGAGGTTTTGGGGAGGTTTTGGGGAGGTTTTGGGGAGGTTTTGGGGAGGTTTTGGGGAAGATTTTCAGTGGTTAAAAAAAACGGGAACTAATAAGTTCCCGTTAACTATTTTACTGTAAACTTAATTACATGTGTTTGATGATTGCATCACCAAACTCTGAGCATTTCAGGAGCTTAGCGCCTTCCATCAGACGTTCGAAATCGTAAGTAACAGTCTTGGCAGCGATTGCCCCTTCCATTCCTTTAACGATTAAGTCAGCAGCCTCAAACCAGCCCATGTGGCGCAGCATCATCTCAGCGGAGAGAATTTCTGAGCCCGGGTTGACTTTGTCCTGACCGGCGTATTTTGGTGCCGTGCCGTGAGTGGCTTCAAACAGTGCGCATTCATCACCGATGTTGGCACCCGGTGCGATACCGATACCGCCGACCTGTGCCGCGAGGGCATCAGAGATATAGTCGCCGTTGAGGTTCATACAGGCGATAACGTCATATTCTGCCGGACGCAGCAGGATTTGTTGCAGAAACGCATCCGCGATCACGTCTTTGATAATGATCTGTTTGCCGGTTTTCGGGTTTTTCAGGCTTAACCACGGGCCGCCGTCCAGTAACTCGCCGCCGAACTCTTCACGTGCCAGTTCGTATCCCCAGTCTTTGAAGGCACCTTCTGTGAACTTCATAATGTTGCCTTTATGCACCAGTGTGACGGAATCACGGTCGTTATCAATCGCGTAGTTAATCGCGGCACGTACCAGGCGTTTTGTCCCTTCTTCGGAACACGGCTTGATACCGATACCGCAATCCTGCGGGAAGCGGATTTTGGTCACGCCCATTTCGTCCTGCAGGAATTTAATCACTTTGTCTGCTTCCGCAGAACCGGCTTTCCACTCGATACCAGCGTAAATGTCTTCCGCATTTTCACGGAAAATCACCATGTCAGTCAGTTCAGGGTGTTTTACCGGGCTTGGCGTACCGGCGTAGTAACGTACCGGGCGCAGACAAACATACAGATCCAGAATCTGGCGCAGTGCCACGTTCAGGGAGCGGATACCGCCGCCGACCGGGGTGGTCAGAGGGCCTTTGATAGCCACGCGGTAGTCACGGATAAAATCGAGGGTTTCATCCGGCAGCCAGACATCACTGCCATACAGTTTTGTGGATTTCTCACCGGTGTAGATTTCCATCCAGGAGATTTCACGCTTACCGCCATAGGCTTTTTTTACAGCGGCATCAACAACTTTAATCATTACAGGCGTGACATCAGCCCCGATTCCGTCCCCTTCAATAAACGGGATAACCGGATTGTCCGGAACGATTAATTTGCCTTGTGCGTCAATGGTAATTTTAGCGCCTTTCGCCGGAACAACTACTTTGCTTTCCATCAACCTCTCCTTAATGTTATGTAAGCGCAATGCTTTGTTAATTTTTTGTAATGGCACTGTCAATACTACTTGAATAATTGCATCACGCAAATCCTAACTGTTTTAAGCTATAATGTAAGTCTCATTTTTTATAAAAAAGATATCATGGCTGTCATACAACCCAAAATTCGCACGACCGGAAAAAAACACTCACACCCGGCAGCGCAACGCCATCTGAATAAGCCTGTCCGTAAACGCGGCCCGCGCAAAATGGTGTTGTTTAATAAGCCGTTTGATGTACTGCCGCAATTTACCGGTGAACCCGGGCAAAATACGCTGAAAGACTATATCCCGATCAACGATATTTATGCCGCCGGGCGTCTGGATCGCGACAGCGAAGGGTTATTGATCCTGACGAATGACGGTGTGTTGCAGGCCCGGCTGACACAGCCGGATCATAAAGCAGAGAAAGTGTATTACGCACAGGTGGAAGGGATACCGGATGAGGATGCACTGAATCAGTTACGTAAAGGTATCACCCTGAATGATGGCCCGACCCGCCCGGCCGGTGCGGAAATTGTTGCTGAGCCGGCATGGCTGTGGCCGCGTAATCCGCCTATCCGTGAACGTAGATCCATCCCTGTAACCTGGCTGAAACTGACACTCAGAGAAGGCCGTAACCGCCAGGTGCGCCGGATGACCGCACATATCGGACATCCGACCCTGCGCCTTATTCGCTGGCAGATCGGCGATTACACCCTGGACGCACTGAAACCCGGTGACTGGAGAAGTATTAATGACATTTAAGCCCCATATTACCGTGGCCTGCCTGGTCAGCGCCGGTGAAAAATTTCTGGTGGTGGAAGAAACCGTTAACGGCAACGCCACCTGGAACCAGCCGGCCGGACATCTGGAAGCCGGAGAATCCCTGATTGCCGCCGCAGAGCGTGAGCTGTATGAAGAAACCGGGATCCGTGCCACCCCCGATGCCCTGCTGAAAATCCATCAGTGGGTCGCACCAGACGGTACGCCGTTTATCCGTTTTCTGTTCCGCGTGCTGCTGAAGAGTGAGTGTGAAACACACCCGCAGGACAGCGATATCGACTGCTGCCACTGGGTCAGTGCGGATGAGATTATTCACAGCCCGATTCTGCGCTCCCCGCTGGTGAAAGAGAGCATGTTCGCCTGGTTTGCCGCCGAACCGCTGCCGCTTTCGCTGCTGGGAACGTTCGGCGACGGATTCGGGGAACCGGTCACACCGTAATACTTTGCGAAAAAAGTGCCGGACCCGCACCTGAGTGATGCACCGCTGTGCGTATCATGGTAAAGTACGGCGCTTGTTTTTTTCCCCGGTTCTTCTTCGCATCACAATTTGCGGAGCAGACCGAATCGCCGCGAGATCAGCCATGTCAGATAACAGCCAGAAAAAAGTCATCGTCGGAATGTCCGGTGGTGTGGATTCCTCCGTTTCAGCCTATTTACTGCAACAGCAGGGTTATCAGGTGACCGGGCTGTTTATGAAGAACTGGGAAGAGGACGATGATACCGAATACTGTTCCGCCGCCGCCGATCTGGCGGATGCGCAGGCGGTCTGCGATAAACTCGGCATTGAACTGCTGACCATCAACTTCGCGGCGGAATACTGGGACAATGTGTTCGCGCATTTCCTGGAAGAATATAAAGCGGGACGCACACCAAACCCGGATATTCTGTGCAATAAAGAAATCAAATTCAAAGCCTTCCTGGAATACGCCGCAGAAGATCTCGGGGCGGATTATATCGCCACCGGCCATTATGTGCGCCGCCGTGATATCAACGGTACCACGCAGTTACTGCGCGGCCTGGACAGCAATAAAGATCAGAGCTATTTCCTGTATACACTGAGTCACGACCAGGTGGCACAGAGCCTGTTCCCGGTCGGGGAACTGGAAAAACCGGAAGTCCGCCGCATTGCGGAACAATTAGGACTTATCACTGCAAAGAAAAAAGACTCCACCGGGATCTGCTTTATCGGTGAGCGCAAATTCCGTGATTTTCTCGCCCGTTATCTGCCCGCCAAACCGGGCCCGATTATGACCGTTGATGGTCAGGAAATCGGTCAGCATGACGGACTGATGTATCATACCCTCGGCCAGCGCAAAGGGCTGAAAATCGGCGGAACCCGTGAAGGTTCAGACGAGCCGTGGTATGTTGTCGATAAAGATGTTGAAAACAATATTCTGATTGTCGCACAGGGCCACGAACACCCGCGTCTGATGTCTGCCGGACTTATCGCGCAGCAGCTGGACTGGGTATCACGGGAGCCGCTGACCCAACCGCTGCGCTGTGTGGTGAAAACCCGTTACCGTCAGGAAGATATCCCCTGTACCGTCACCCCGCTCGGCGATGATAAAATCAGTGTCCGATTTGATAACCCGGTTGCTGCGGTCACTCCGGGTCAGTCCGCTGTCTTTTATCAGGATGAAGTCTGCCTGGGCGGCGGGGTTATTGAAGCGCGTATTACGGAGTGATTATGGCGAAAAATTACGAAGACATAACCCTCGCTCTGGCCGGTATCTGCCAGGCCGCGCGCCTGGTGCAGCAGCTGGCGCATGAAGGTCAGACCAATAATGATGCGGTTGATGTGATGATACGCAGTATCACCAATAATAACCCGTCCTCCGTCCTGAATGTCTACGGCGACAATGTGCAGAATCTGCATACCGGCCTGTCTGCATTTGCCGGTATGTTCAATATGTCCGGTTATCAGGGACTGAATACCGAGCTGACCCGCTATATAGGGCGATTGATGCAGCTGGAGCGCCGCCTGGATAAACAGCCGGGAGCAATGGATGAACTCGGCCGCCGTATTGATAACCTTGAACACCAGCGCGACCATTTCGGTTTGTCGCAGGAAGCGATGCTGAATACTATCGCCGGGATCTATGTGGACAATATCAGCGGCCTCGGTCCGCGCATCCAGGTAACCGGCTCGCCGGAGATCCTGCGTAATACCCTGATTCAGGCTAAAGTCCGCTCGCTGTTACTGAGCGGGATCCGCAGCACCGTGCTCTGGCGCCAGGTCGGCGGCAACCGTTTACAGCTGATGTTTTCCCGCTCACGCCTGGTGGACACTGCTAAATATCTTCTCGCTCAACACTAAAATTACCGGGAGTTGCAACCAATGGAATTATCCTCACTTACCGCCGTTTCCCCTGTCGATGGCCGTTATGGTGACAAAACACGCGCACTGCGCGATATTTTCAGCGAATACGGTTTACTGAAATTCCGTGTACAGGTCGAAGTGCGTTGGTTACAGAAACTGGCGGCATGTGCAGACATCCCCGAAGTGCCGGCTTTTGATGATGACGCAATCGCTTACCTGGATGCAATTGTCGCGAATTTCGGCGAAAAAGACGCAATGCGGATCAAGGAAATTGAGCGCACCACCAACCACGACGTGAAAGCGGTGGAATATTTTCTCAAAGAAAAAGCCGAAGCGGTACCTGCCCTGCACGCCGTATCTGAATTTATCCATTTCGCCTGCACATCCGAAGACATCAATAACCTTTCTCATGCCCTGATGCTCAGCACCGCCCGCGACACCGTGCTGCTGCCGGCATGGCGTCAGATGATTGATACTGTCCGCGCCATGGCTGCGGATTACCGCGACCTACCGTTGCTCTCCCGCACCCACGGACAGCCTGCGACCCCGAGCACCGTCGGTAAAGAGTTTGCTAACGTGGCTTACCGGATGGAGCGCCAGTACCGCCAGTTACAGCAGACCGAAATCCTCGGCAAAATCAACGGCGCGGTCGGAAACTATAACGCACACTTATCTGCCTATCCGGAGATTGACTGGCACACATTCAGCGAAGCGTTTGTCACCTCGCTGGGTATTCAGTGGAACCCGTACACCACGCAGATTGAGCCGCACGATTATATCGCCGAATTTTTTGACTGCGTGGTGCGTTTTAACACCATTCTGATCGATTTCGACCGTGATATCTGGGGTTACATTGCCCTGAATCACTTTAAACAGAAAACCATTGCCGGTGAAATCGGTTCATCCACCATGCCGCATAAAGTCAACCCGATTGATTTTGAAAACTCAGAAGGTAACCTGGGACTGGCTAATTCGGTGCTCGGTCACCTGGCAACCAAACTTCCGGTATCCCGCTGGCAGCGCGATCTGACCGACTCCACCGTGCTGCGTAATCTGGGTGTGGGGATCGGTTACTCGCTGATCGCTTATCAATCCACACAAAAAGGTCTGAGCAAGCTGGAAGTGAACGAAAAACACCTGCGTGACGAGCTGGATCAGAACTGGGAAGTGCTGGCAGAGCCGATTCAGACGGTCATGCGCCGCTACGGTATCGAAAAACCGTATGAAAAACTCAAAGAGCTGACCCGCGGCAAACGTGTTGATGCTCAGGCTATGCAGGTCTTTATCGACGGACTGGATCTGCCTGACGCAGAAAAAGCACGCCTGAAAACGCTGACCCCGGAAAACTATCTCGGGGATGCCATTCGTCTGGCAGACGAGTTGTAATTATTAACTCATTGATAATTAAATTACACAGAGGCAGAGAATATCTGCCTCTTTTTTATGATTAAACGCATATCCGGCGTATTATTTGGCGTACAAGTTCCCCATCCTTCATGTAAACTGTTACAATTCACATCGTTTTCTGTTCAGATATCTGTCTTTGTAAGGAATTGTGTATGCGTGTGCTCATCGTGGAAGATAACAACTTACTCCGCCACCATCTGACGGTTCAGATCCGCGACCTCGGCCACCAGGTTGATGCGGCAGAAGATTCAAAAGAAGCAGATTATTTTCTTCAGGAAAGTCAGCCGGATATCGCGGTGGTTGATCTCGGTCTGCCCGGCGAGGACGGTATGGCGATGATTGCCCGCTGGCGTCAGCAACAGGTCAAAATCCCGATTATGGTGCTGACGGCCCGGGAAAGCTGGCAGGAAAAAGTCGCCGCGCTCAATGCCGGGGCGGATGATTATGTTACCAAACCTTTCCAGCTGGAAGAGATTGTCGCCCGTATGCAGGCACTGATGCGCCGTAACAGCGGCCTTGCCTCCCAGACGCTGGCACTGGGTATTTTTATGATCGATCTTTCCCGCAAAGAGTTCCTTGTTGACGGTAACGCCGTCAAACTGACAGCATTTGAATACACGATTATCGAAACACTGATGCGGAATAATGGTAAAGTCGTCAGTAAAGATTCCCTGATGCGCCAGCTCTATCCGGATGCCGAACTGCGTGAAAGTCACACCATCGATGTACTGATGGGGCGTCTGCGCAAAAAAATTCAGGCATTTACCGATATTGACGCCATCGTCACTGTCCGCGGACAGGGCTACCGTTTCGACGCAGGGAAGTAACAGACGCCACTTAAGCCACTGAGGTATTGCGCATGACCAGGCGGACAACGCGCCCTTTCTCTCTGCGGACCCGGTTTTTACTGGCAACCTTTGCCGTGATCCTCGCCATGACACTCTCTTACGGTGCGGTGGCACTGGTCGGTTACCTGGTCAGCTTTGATAAAACCACCTACACCATGCTGCGCAGCCAGAGCAATCTGTTTTACAGCCTGTCGCAGTGGGATAACGGTAAACTTAATATCCGCTTCCCGCCGAATTTCTCCCTGAATGCCCCGTCCGTGGTGCTGATTTATGATGACAATCAGAATCTGCTCTGGCGGCAGTATCATATTGACGCGCTGGAGAGAGCGATTCCGGCCAAATGGCTGACCAAAGAGGGGTTGTATGATCTGAATACCTCACTGGAAGCCACCAAATCCCTGCTGGTCAACACCCCGCTTTTTGCCACGGAAGATATCCGGATTAATGACCTCGATGATGATCACGACGGGCGGATGATCCACTCCGTGTCTGTCAGCCGTTACGGCAAAACCGATACTCTGCCGCCACTGTCGATTGTGGTGGTGGATACCATCCCGCAGAATCTGCAGAAGACGTTCCGTGTCTGGGAATGGTTCGGCTATGTGGTGCTGGCCAACCTGTTTCTCCTCACACCGCTGATCTGGCTGGCAGCACACTGGAGCCTGCGACCGATTAATGCCCTCAGCGGGCAGATCAGCGCCCTTGAAAAAGGCGAGCGCGAAGATCTGGATCAAACCCCACCCAGTGAACTGCGCGGGCTGGTGCGTAACCTGAACCTGCTGCTGCACAGTGAGCGGGAGCGTTATACCCGCTATCAGCGCACGCTTTCGGATCTGACTCACAGCCTGAAAACCCCGCTGGCGGTGCTGCAAAGCACCCTGCGCTCACTGCGCGGCGGCAAAGATATGACCATTGAAACCGCCGAACCGGTCATGCTTGAGCAAATCGGACGGATCTCCCAGCAGGTCGGTTATTATCTGCACCGCGCCAGTATCGGCGGTGACAATACCGTGCTGATGCGGGATATTTCCTCTGTTCCGGCGTTGATTGACGGCCTCGCCAGCGCACTGTCGAAAGTATATCAGCGCAAAGGGGTCGATATTACTGTCGATATTCCGCCGGATATCACCTGGCTGGGGCAGCAGAATGACTTTATGGAAGTCATGGGCAATATCATGGAAAACGCCTGCAAATACTGTCTGGAATTTGTCGAGGTGACGGCACAGTGGCAGCATGATGCCGTTATCCTGATTGTCGATGATGATGGTCCCGGTGTGCCGGAAGAGAAACGTGAACTGATTTTCAGTCGCGGTCAGCGGGTTGATACCCTGCAGCCGGGTCAGGGGCTGGGGCTGGCGATTGTCACCGATATTCTGGAGCAGTATGACGGCGGTGCAGTTGTCACTGAAAGCCCGCTGGGCGGTGCCCGTATTACCGTGACGTTCCGGCGGCAGACTGTTCACAACGAAGACAGCGACTGATAGTCAGTCTGTTATTGCCGGAACTGTGTGAATATATGCATGAATACAAGAGGCCTTTTTCCGTTATACTCCTTTCATCTGCCTGATCACGGCGTTTATTGAGGACGAATACATGGATTATGAACTGAATTTAGACTGGCAGACCTTTATGGAAAGCCACTGGCAAAAACGTCCGTTACTGATCAAAGGTGGTTTCCGCAATTTCCGCGACACCATTTCCCCGGATGAACTGGCGGGGCTGGCAATGGAAGATGAAGTTGACAGCCGCATCGTCACCCGTTTCAACGGGAAGTGGGATGTGCGCCACGGGCCGTTTCAGGAATTTGACGGGCTGGGAGAGAAAGATTGGTCTATCCTGGTTCAGGCCGTTGATCACTGGCATTTTCCGTCGGCTGCACTGATGAAGCCGTTCCGCTGCCTGTCTGACTGGCGGATGGATGACCTGATGATTTCCTATTCTGTGCCGGGTGGCGGTGTGGGTCCGCATCTGGATCAGTATGATGTGTTTATTATTCAGGGCCAGGGCCGCCGCCGCTGGCGTGTCGGGGAAAAAATCCCGATGAAACAGCACGCGCCGCATCCTGATTTGTTACAGGTGGATCCGTTTGATGCCATTATTGATGATGAAATGGTACCGGGCGATATCCTCTATATTCCGCCGGGATTCCCGCACGAAGGCTATGCCATTGAGGAATCACTGAACTATTCTGTCGGTTTCCGCGCCCCGAACGCCCGCGAATTGTTCAGCGGTTTTGCTGATTATGTGATTGCCAATGAACTTGGCAGTTACCGCTACAGCGATCCGGATCTGGCGTTCCGTGATAACCCGGCGCTGATCCAGCAGGGCGAACTGACCAAGCTGCACGGTATGATGCAGGATCTGCTCGACCAGCCGGATGTGTTCCGCAAATGGTTCGGTGAATTTATTTCCCAGTCCCGTCACGAGCTGGATCTGGCACCACCGGAACCGGCGTACAGCCCGGATGAAATACAGGAACTGCTGTCCCAGGGAGAATCCCTGTTTCGCCTGAATGGTCTGCGGGTGCTGCGTGTCGGTGATACTTGTTTCGTTAACGGCGAAGCCCTGAAAACCCCGCATATCGAAGCGGCGGATGTGCTCTGCCAGTATGATGAAATCAACGCCGCTATGCTGGGAGATGCCTTCAGTGATCCGGAATTTGTCACCCTGCTGACGGTGCTGATTAATAACGGCTACTGGTATTTTGATGATTAATCAGCCATAAAATAGCATTTACCCTGCAGATAGAAACGCCGCGTCATCACGCGGCGTTTTTTACTGGTAACGGATGGTGTAATTCAGAATTGTTTCTGCTGTGCCCGGTTCAATACTGTCCCTTGTTTGTACAAAAGCGGCCTGTAGCCGCAATACGGCCCGCTGAGCGGTGACTTCATCAAATGAAAGTGCTTCCCCGAAGGTGACCGGTCTGCCGTTATGGGTCAGCCGGACCCCCGCACCGGACGCACTGCCGTTTCCCCGCGTCAGCTTCAGCGTTCCGGGGCTATTTTTTGCCGTGAATGCACTGCCCGACAACCGGATATCCGCCTGCATCAAAGAGTTGCATTGCAGTGCGATAGTCAGGTTGCGGATACTTCCCGGTGCAACAGATCCTTTACCGCTGAAATCCGTCCGTGATACCGGTCCTAAATCCACCTCTGTGTCTGTCTGCGGATCAAGATCACAGGAATGTTCCCGGACTGTAAATCCGCCCAGATGTAACCCGGATTCAACAATATGATACCGTTCCCACGGCCACTGTCCATCAACACGCATTGAGAGCTGCCCCAGATAGCCGCCGGGATGATGTGCCGTTATTTGCGGTTTCAGCTTATAAAGAGTGACCATAACCCGCACCCGGTACGACCGGGACGGCTTCATCCCGCTGCTGATCGTACACAACCGTTTATTGGCACTGTTGTTGTCCGGCGAGTCACGGCCATCCACATAACGTGACGACTTCATACATTCCGGATGCTCCGCCACCGCTCCCAGGCTGTAACCAATACCACCGGGGAGTTCATAGATTGTTTGCCCTGAGGCGTGCTGTATTTTATTACCCTGCATGCCGCCCACCAGCACAAATTCAATCGTTTTACCCGGTTCAATCCGGCACTGATAGACATCAATACTGTCAGACAGTATTGTCTCCCCGATCACGCCCCCGACCGGCACATGATGTGCTGCGCTGATAACCCCGCCGGGAATACGGAGTGTGGTTTCCGGTGTCATTAATGTACAATTTTCCTCTGCGGTAGCAGACAAGCTCAGTCCGGCTGTCAGCCACAGAAAAAGCCCGGCACGGCATAATCTGTTGATCTGAATAAACATGGTCACTCCTTTACTTACTGACACATCAGCGGGAAAGTGATTAATCCCTGCTGTTCCGGCGGGATTAAAAAATCCGCTTCACACTGTTCCTGCGCCTCTTTTCCCCAGACCGCCTGCAAACGCCCTTGTGCCGGTAATCCGCTGAGATATACCTCCCCGTCTTCACCGGTAATACCGCTGACGCTGCTGCCGCCTGTTTTTCTGATTTTGACACGGGCAGCGAACGGCACGACACCCTGCGGGGTTCTCAATGCAAAAATGGCACGGAAACCGCTGTTCACCGCAAAACGGACAGGTACCACGGCACCTTTTGACGGGATCACCTGCACAACCGGATCATCCGCATCCGTATTATCCGGCAGGGTTTCCGGGTCGATACGGACAACATTCCGGTGATAATGACTCAGTTGCGGAATCACACTGAATCCGGCGCTGTCTGTCTGTGCGGCGATCCGGGATGCCATGGTGATCCCCCCGGTACCGCCGGTATCAGCCAGTCCGCTGGTTTCCCCCAACGGACGTGACAGAGTGATGCCGTTTTCATGAATAATCAGCCCGCCCTGAATATCCCCGCTCAGCATGTTTTGGTCATGGCTGTGGTTAATTCTGCCGCGGATATCAGCCAGATCATGTCGCCAGCGCAGTTCCGCTCCCTGGTCATGTACCGTGTTTTGCTGCTGATAACGATGCGTGATTGCGTATCCGAGGCGCTGCTCTTCACCCAGTGATCCGCTGACAGATGTCTGCAGAGAGGATTGTCCGGCCCGCTGGTGGTAGTGAAAATGACTGCGCGCCTGCTGACCGGCAAAATCCAGCGGCACGGACAGGGAGAAAGAGACCCGTTTATCGGATTTCCGGTAGCGACCTCCTGTACGGTACTGTGCATTCACACCATAATGTATCCGGCCAGCCCGGCTGAAATAGCCGGTATCACGGCTGATCAGTATCCTGTCTCCGTGCCCCTCATCTGCAGACATGCCGGGTCGGTGAAAAAAAACCCCCTGCCGATACCACACCGTTATCTCCGGGTAACGGCTGTGTCAGCCGGGTCTGCCATTGCCGGGAGCGCTGTTCATGACTGGCACCGGTATGCAGCAGTGTGCCGGTCAGCGGAAAAAATTTCTGATAATTTAACCGATAACGCGGATAGTGTTGTGCTGTTGTGTGGCGCATCAGAACATCGGCGGAAACCCCGCCTGCCGCCCCCATATTAACACCGGCACCCACCCCGCTGCTCAGGGCATGCTGTGCCGCATAACCGCCGCCGTATAACGTCAGAACAGAATTGATGCCATATGCCGCTGTGCCCTGCACAAACAACGGCTTTTTGCTGTTTCTGTACCGGTTAAGCTTTCCGGCATCCAGCGTATATCTGAGTCGCCCTTCCCGCTGCATGACAGGAACGGCGGTACCGTACTGCATAAAATGCTGCACAGTACCATCTGCTTCCTCAAGGGTGATATCCAGCACCGAGCCCTGAAAAGTGCTGTTCAGATCATCAACCACAAATTCACCGGCAGGCAGTGTTTCACGGTGAATAACCATGCCCTGCTGCCTGATGGTCAGTTCCGCACTCTGCCCGGCGATACCGCGGATAACCGGCGCATACCCCTGCTGATTCAGCGGATACATATCCCCTTGTGAAGCCAGCCGGATCCCCCTGAATGCGCGGCTGTCAAACAACACATCACCGCTGAACAATTCCCCCAGCTGTAACTCACTGCGCAGAGGGGAAATGGCACGGTACATCCACAACCGTTCTGATTGCCATGCCATTTTACGGTCTCTGTATTCTACTCTGCTGTGATGGCGAAGCCGCCAGAATCCGGCATTAAAACCACTTTGCAGTAACAGGGTATGTCCGGTGTGATCACTGAACCGGCTGTTTTGCCGGGAAAAGCGGTAATCATAATTGAGTATAAACGCGGTAATCCCGGGTTCCCATAATGAAGCATCCGCAGCCTGTTGTTCATCTGTCAGAAAAAACCGCCGGGGGATCGTAATATCCAGAATCTGTTGTGCTGCATCAAAATTCAGCACAACCCCGCTGACCAGCCCGGCAATATCCGCAACCGGTGCCGTGTTTTCCGCTTCAGCAAATGCAGACGATGCATCAGGCCGTAATCCCCATACCAGCCATTGCTTTCGGGTGACTTGTGGCA
>OCAE01000589.1_pt1 | contig 21734 bp, 16 predicted proteins | sample 1495581 | NCBI WGS metagenome assembly OCAE01 (sample SAMEA2580278, study PRJEB22360) | human gut metagenome | biome: human gut; feature: human-associated habitat; material: faeces | place: Denmark | collected 2008/2010 | reverse complement strand
CTCTGGCCTTCGACTATCCGGGGGCAGTGGAGGCCGAAGCGAAGCACGGTGAGATGACACTTTGCCGCTTCGACGGCGACAACGGAGAGTATTCCCTGCTTCTCGGAAATGCCAGAGGCATCGAGGGACCATATACGAAAGGCACGTATGTGTGGGTGGAGGTAGAGGATTTAAAACGCCTCGAGAACAAGCTGGTCTGCGGCCCATATATCCATCACTGTGTAGGAATCCACAAAGACGTAGTGCCGGTTTTATATGAGGCTTGCAAATACATAGGAGTCACCCCGGATTTATATGATCCCATCGAGGAAGAGGTAAAAGCAGCGATCTACAGTCCGTCCGGCAGGTGAAAGGGGTAAGTAAATCAGAGCGAATTGCAGCATATCAGAACAAGGGGTAAATGGAATGAATGAAAATCTAAAGGCGCTGTCCTACGCGCTTCGTAAAAATGTACTGGACATGGTATACAGGGCAAAAACCGGCCATATCGGCGGAGATTTCAGCGTCATGGAAATCCTGGTAAGCCTGTACCTGAAGGAAATGAACATCAGCCCGGAAAACCAGGATGATCCTGACCGGGATTACTTCGTGATGAGCAAGGGCCATTCCGTGGAGGCCTACTATTCGGTTCTGGCGGCGAAGGGATTTCTGGATATCGATGACGTCATCCGGAATTTTTCCACATTCGGTTCAAAGTATATCGGCCATCCCAACAACAAGCTGCCGGGCATCGAGATGAATTCCGGTTCCCTGGGACACGGACTGCCTGTGTGCGTGGGCATCGCAAAAGCGTGTCAGATGGACGGCCGTCCGAGCCGCGTCTACACGGTTATGGGAGACGGAGAACTGGCGGAAGGTTCCGTCTGGGAAGGCGTCATGGCAGCTTCCCAGTACCGTCTGGATAACTTGTGCGCCGTGGTCGACAGAAACCGGCTTCAGATCTCCGGCTCCACGGAGGAGGTCATGCACCACGACGATCTTGCGGCCCGTTTCGCGGCATTTGGCTGGAACGTCTTAAGTGTGGCAGGCAATGAGATCGACGCCCTTCTGGACGCATTTGAAGCAGCGAGGGAGACAAAGGGATGCCCTACCGTAGTGATCGCCAATACCACGAAGGGATGCGGCGTCTCTTTCATGGAATACAGTGCCGGGTGGCATCACAAGGTGCCGGATGCCAAACAGTATCAGGCGGCTGTAAAAGAGTTGAGTGAGCGGGAGTTACGGTCGCTCAGCGCGCATAACAAGGAGGCTTAGTGCTATGAATAAAATACCAAACCGACAGGTAATCTGTGACGTGCTGATGGAGCATGCGAAGACCGACCGGGACATCGTCGTGCTGTGCAGTGATTCCAGGGGAAGCGCCTCCATGACGCCATTTACGGAAGGCTATCCGGAACAGTTTGTGGAGACCGGAATTGCGGAGCAGGATTTAGTCAGCATTTCCGCAGGCATGGCCAGGGCGGGGAAAAAACCGTATGCCGCGTCTCCGGCCTGCTTCTTAAGCACCAGAAGCTATGAACAGGCTAAGGTGGATGTGGCCTACTCCAACACCAATGTGAAGCTGATCGGAATCAGCGGAGGAATCAGCTACGGAGCATTGGGAATGAGCCACCATTCGGCCCAGGATTTTGCGGCCATGTGCGCGATTCCGAATATGAGAGTCTATGTGCCCAGCGACCGCCATCAGACGAGAAAACTGATGGAGTCTCTGGTATCGGATGAGAAGCCGGCCTATATCCGCGTGGGAAGAAATCCGGTGGAAGATATATACGAGGAAGACCGTGTTCCATTTGAGATGGACCGCGCAACTGTGATCAGCGAGGGAACCGATCTGACGATCATTGCGTGCGGGGAGATGGTCCGGCCCGCCATGCAGGCGGCGGTACTGTTAAAGGAAAGAGAAATATCCGCCGCGGTTCTCGACATGTATTGCTTAAAACCCCTTGATGAAAAAGCGGTGATCACCGCGGCAGAGGGCGTGAAGGCGGTAATCACAGTGGAGGAGCATGCACCGTTCGGCGGCCTGGGCGCCATGGTCAGCCAGGTGCTGGCCAAAAACTGTCCGAGAAAAATGGATATCCTCGCGCTGCCGGATGCCCCGGTGATTACGGGAACCTCGAAGGAAGTATTTGACTATTACGGCCTGAACGCAGAAGGTATTGCGAAAAAGGCGATGGAGCTGTTGGCATGAAACAGAAATTTATCATAGGAATAGACCAGAGCACCCAGGGAACGAAGGCGATACTGTTCGATGAAAATGGAAATCTGCTTCACCGGACGGACAGGAGCCACGCCCAGCTGATTGATGAACGCGGCTGGGTGGAACACGATCCGGAAGAAATCTACCGGAATACGCTTCTGGTGGTGGAAGAGCTGCTGGGGAAGAGCGGCGTGGACCGCGAAGCCGTGGCCTGCGTGGGAATCAGCAATCAGAGGGAAACCGCCATGGCGTGGAACCGGAATACCGGGAAACCCGTCTATAATGCCATCGTCTGGCAGTGCGCCAGGGGAGAGGAGACATGCAGGCGGATTGCGGGAAGCCGATTGGAGACATACCCTGGCACGGCCGGGGAGGTGAGGCAAAAAGACGATCTTAGTGCGGTAGGAGCTGTGAGGCAAAAAGACGATCTTAGTGCAGCCGAAGACGTGAGACAGAGAACCGGCCTTAAGCTCTCCCCGTACTTCTCCGCGGCAAAACTGGCCTGGATTATGGAACACGTGGAAGGGGCTGCCGGTCTGGCCGCGCGCGGAGAGCTTTGCTGCGGCACTATGGACAGCTACCTGGTATACCGTCTGACAAAGGGGAAGGAATTCCGCACCGACTATTCCAACGCTTCCAGAACCCAGCTCTTTCATATACGAGATTTAAAATGGGATGAGACGCTGTGCGGAATATTTGGAATTCCTATCGCCTGCCTGCCGGAGGTGACTGATTCCGATGGATATTTCGGAATGACCGATTTTGAGGGAATCCTGCCTGCCGAGGTGCCGATCCACGGCGTGATGGGTGATTCCCACGGCGCGCTGTTCGGCCAGGGCTGTCTCACCCGCGGCATGATGAAAACCACGTACGGCACGGGTTCCTCCATCATGATGAACATCGGAGAGCAGCCGATCTTCTCAGATCTGGGAATTGTCACCTCCCTGGCCTGGAAGACGGGCGGCCGTGTCCAGTACGTGCTGGAAGGAAATATTAACTATACGGGCGCCGTCATCACCTGGATGAAAGATCAGGTGGGCCTTCTGAAGCATGCGGCGGAATCGGAGGAACTGGCCAAAACGGCCAATCCGGCAGACCGCACGTACCTCGTTCCGGCGTTCTCCGGTCTCGGGGCTCCGTACTGGCGCAGCGACGTGTCTGCTGCTTTTGTCGGTATGAGCAGGACCACCGGCCGCGCCGAAATGGTGAAGGCCGGTTTATGCAGCATTGCTTACCAGATCGCAGACATTGTGGCACTGATGAAGGAAGCGGCCGGAATCGGTGAGGTGGAGCTTCGGGTCGATGGAGGTCCAACAAAAAACAGCTTCCTGATGCAGTTCCAGAGTGATATACTGGATAGCAGAATCAGGGTGCCCGGGGTGGAGGAGCTTTCCGGCCTTGGAGCAGCCTATGCGGCCGGTCTTGGAGCCGGGATTTACGATGAATCCCTGTTTGGAAGGCTTCCGAGCATCCAGTACGCGCCTGCGATGAATCCCGCGGAGCGGAATGAAAAGCTGAAGGGATGGAAGGCGGCCGTGGAAATGGTGCTGAAGCCTTAAGAAGACTATAGCGTGTCTGAGGGAGCAAAGGAGAATCATCATGTTAGAGATCGTAAGAATCTTAATGGATTACGAAAAAGATCCGGCCGGCGTCGAAGAGATGCCCCAGTTTAACTGGGAACTAAAGTCGGATAAACGCGGTGTCGTGCAGAAGGCGTACCAGCTGCAGATTGCAGAAAACCGTGACTTTGATACACCTGTCTACGACAGCGGAGTGACAGAGAGCCGTGAATCCGCCCACATCCGCCCACTTCACGTGGAACTGAAATCCGCTGTGAAGTACGGTGTCCGTGTCCGGGTATGGGCAGGAGCGGGAGATGTCCTCCACGCCGCTTTAGCGGAATGTGAGGAGAGCGCCTGGTGTGAGGGAAGCTTTGTGACAGCCCTGCTAAGCAGCGAGGAGTGGAAGGCGCCCTTCGTATCGGCCGAATCCGCGCCCACCTGCCGGGAAGAGTCGAAGGGAACCCTGGTGAGAGGAAGCTTTTCGGTCGGCAGTGGTTTAAAAGAGGCGTATGCGTTTACCACGGCGCTGGGGCTGTACCATTTCTATTTAAATGGAGAAAAGGTGGGAGAGGATGAGATGACGCCCGGATGGACATCCTACCGCCGCCACCTGCTGTACCAGACGTACGATGTCACCAGATGCTTAAGAGAAGGCGTCAACACCGCGGGAGCCATGGTGGGGGCGGGATGGTACAAAGGCGTCATGGGCCTCACGAGATCACGCAATAACTATGGAGACCAGACCGCGTTTGCCATGCAGCTGGTTTTGAGATATGAAGACGGACGGGAAGAGACCGTCTGCACCGGAGACAGTTGGGAGGGGACGGACGCCCCGGTGGTATTTTCTGAAATATATCACGGGGAAACGTATGACGCCTCTCTGGAACTTCCGGGTTGGTGCGGGGCTGACAGGACTGCCGCAGATCATACGTCCGGCGGCTGGCATGCCGTGGAAACAGTCCCGTTTGACACCTCGGTCCTGCACGCACAGGGCGGCGCCAGAGTCCGGGTGATTGACCGGATTCCTGCGAAAGAAGTTTTCATCACACCCAAAGGGGAGACTGTCATCGATTTTGGACAGAATATGGCAGGAAGAATCCGCGTGACGGCAAGCGGGAAGAAGGGCGATGTCATAGAGCTGCGCTGCTTCGAGATTCTGGACACGGAGGGCAGCGTCTATCTGGATAACCTGCGGAAGGCCAGAACCACCATGAAGTATATCTTTGGGAGGGACGGCGAGATTACGTACCACCCGCATTTTACCTATATGGGATTTCGGTATGCCCTGGTGGTCTCGTATCCGGGAACGCCGGAGGCGAAGGCATTTACGGCAGAGACGCTTCACTCCGGGATGGAGCCGGCCGGAGAGATCACCTGTTCCAATCCGCTGTTGAACCAGCTTCATCACAACTATCTCTGGGGGTTGAAGGGCAATTTCTTAGATGTGCCGACGGACTGCCCGCAGCGTGACGAGCGGCTGGGATGGACGGGAGACGCTCAGATTTTCTGCCGCACGGCGTGTTATCTGATGAATACCTATACCTTTTATAAGAAATGGCTATGGGATTTAAAAGCGGATCAGACGCCGGAAGGCGGAGTTCCCCATGTGGTTCCCAACATCGAGGAGGAGCACGCGGAAGGCAACTGGCTTTTGAAGCAGGGACCTCATTCCGCCTCCGCATGGGCGGACGCGGCCGTCATCGTTCCATGGACCATGTATCTGATGTACGGAGATACGGCGATCCTGGAGCGGCAGTACGACAGCATGAGGAAATGGATCGAGTTCATGAGGGAGCACTCCGAGGATTATATCTGGAATTACAAGCTTCAGCTGGGCGACTGGGTGGCGCTGGATGCCGAGGAGGGAAGCTTCTTCGGGGCTACGCCGACCGACCTGACCTCCACGGCCTATTTTGCCTATTCCACAGGATTATTTGCCAGAATCGCCGGAATTCTGAAGAAGGATGAAGCGGCGGAGTATGAGGACTTATACGGGCATATCGTGAAGAAGTTCCAGGACACCTTTTTTGACGGGAACGGCAGCTTAAAGGCCCAGACGCAGACCGCCCATATCGTGGCACTTTACTTCGGACTGGTGCCGGAAGGCAGGACCGAACAGACCGTAAACGGGTTAAAACGCCTTCTGGATAAAGAAGACGGCCATCTCGTAACCGGTTTTATCGGAACGCCGTATTTCTGCCACGCCTTAAGCCGGAATGGATGCTTAAAGGAGGCTTACGACCTGCTCTTAAAGGAAGATTACCCTTCGTGGCTGTATCAGGTGAAGATGGGGGCGACCACCATCTGGGAGCACTGGGATGGGATTAAGCCGGACGGAACCATGTGGAGCCCGGGAATGAATTCCTTTAATCACTATGCTTACGGAGCCATCGGCGAGTGGATGTACCGCGTTATGGCTGGAATAGAGACAGATGAGGCCGCTTTCACAGGGGCGGGCTTTAAACATGCGGTGATCTGGCCGCGCATGGGCGGAGGCTTAAGCTATACCGATGCCAGGCATGAGACCATCTACGGCACGATCCGCGTGCGCTGGGAGATGGAGGGAAACCGGATCACCTTATTGGCAGATATCCCGGCCAACACCGGAGCAGCCATACGTCTTGACCGTGCGCAGCGCGTGGTGGAAGACGACGGATTGTGCTTTAGACCTGGGGATGGATTTATGGAGGCGGAAGCCGGGTCCGGGACGTATCGGATTGTGTTTGAAATATAGCAGGAAAAACAGAGTGAACATACTGGGAGGGCAAGGCGGCCCTGGCATGTTCACTCTGTTTTATTTTGTATTGGAAAGCAGGACCTTTCTGCCTGATATGTAATAAATGAATAAAAAGGAAAGATATAATAAAGAATTATATACAGATTAGCTAAAAAAGTATTGACTGTTGATAAGTCTTGTGATAATATCAGTAGTAGTAATAGAAATAATATTAATAGGGTATGGAGGTAGGCAATGACAAAGAGGGAGCGGGTAATCACTGCAATTCAGGGGGGTGAGGCCGATTATGTTCCGACTGGCTTTTCTCTGCATTTTCCTGCAGAACGCGCATTTGGAAAGGAGGCTGTAAAGTCACATCTGGAGTTTTTTGAAAGGACTGATACGGATATTCTGAAGATTATGAACGAGAATCTCGTTCCGGATATCGGAGAGATACGGGTTCCGGAGGACTGGAATAAGATTCCGTCGTATTCCTTAAAAGACACCTTTATGCAGGATCAGATTCATCTGGTAGATGAGATTCTTCAAAAGTGTGATCCCAGCGCTTTCAAATTAGGCACCATTCACGGGATCTGCGCTTCGGCAATCCATCCAATTGAAGCGAGATACGGATACGAGGCTGTCAGAGAACTGTTCTGCACTCACATCAGGGAAAATAAGAAACCAGTAATCGAGGCATTTAAGCGAATAGCCGATGGCATGTGCCAGTTGTCCCAGAAGTACATCGAGATGGGACTTGACGGTGTCTATTATGCGGCTTTAGGCGGAGAGAAGCATTACTTTACGGACGACGAGTTTGCCGAGTGTATAGAACCGTATGACAAGCAGATTTTACGTGCAGTGAAAGAAGCGGATGGGTACACATTTCTGCATATGTGTAAAAACAATCTGAATATGAACCGGTATGCGGCGTATGGCGATTTAGCCGATGTCGTGAACTGGGGAGTTTATGAAACGGGATTTTCTCTTGAAGAGGGGAGACAGTTATTTCCGAACGCCGCTGTCATGGGGGGACTGGCGAATCGAAGTGGTGTCATGGTAGATGGTACCGGAGAGCAGCTCGCAGAGGCAGCAAAAAAAGTTGTTATGGATTTTGGAAAAAAGGGTTTCATCATGGGGGCTGACTGTACCCTTCCAACAGAGATTCCATATGAAAGGATTAAGATAATTGTAGACGCAGTAAGAAGTATTTAAAAGGAGAAGAATGTTATGAGAAGAAGAGGCGCAGCAACTTTATTAATGGTTTCCATGGCAGCATCATTACTGGCGGGATGCGGAGCAAAAGAAAGCAGTCAGCCGACAACGGCAGCGGTCCAGGATACGAAGGCGGCAGAGAGCAAAACAGCAGAGAGCAAAACGGCAGAGAAGGAGGAGACAGAGAAGGCAGCAGAAGCTACAGTATTTCCGAAAGGAACTGTAACCTTTTACATGAACGGCAATCCTCAGTACAGACAGCAGTATTTTGAGACGTGGCTCGATAATCACAGGGATATTGCACCGGAAGTTTCTGTAGAGTTCGTGCAGGTGGAGAGCAACGCGGATGCCAGAGAAAAAATTACGATGACTTCCCTGGCGGGGGCGGTGGAGGACCTGCCTGATGCTGTGTTCTTAGACAGGCTGAATCTGATGGATTTGGTGCAGGCAGGATTACTGGTTGATGAGACCGACTTTCTGGAGCCGTTTGTAGAGAAAATGGTTGACGGCGCTGTTACAGACGGCATGGTAAGCGGCAGGATGTACGGACTCCCGGATTCCGTGAGGCCGCAGCTGCTGATGTATAACAAAGAGATTTTCGATAAATACGGCGTAGATCCGGAACAGATGTCTACGATGGATGGCTATATTGAGGCGGGTAGACAGCTGAAAGAAAAAAGCAGCGGTGAGGTTTACTTATCCTGGATAGGCTCTAATAATATGACCTGGAAATGCTGGGGAAGGCGCGGACTCATGCCGCAGGCGAATGCGAAGGTCTGGGACGATGACGGAAATGTCATTATAGGCAGTGATGAAGGGACAAAGACAGCCCTGGGTGCATTGGATACCATGTATTCGGAGGGCCTCCTGATGCGTGTGGAGATGTATGATCCCGCGTTGTACGATGCAGTCAACAGCCAGAAGATCGCTACCTTTGATATTGGCGCCTACTGGGACGAGTTTATGAGACAGAACTGTCAGGCCGTGGCGGGACAGTGGAGAATTATGTCGGCACCGGTATTTGACGGTGTAGGCAGGGCGGGCGCCCCTGTATCCAGTTATTTATGCGTGCTTGAAAAGGGAAAAGACGGCGTTTATAAGGAACTGGTAGAACAGATGTGGAAAGATTTCACTTTTGATAAAGAATCAAAGGAAGCATGGGTTAAATCGATGGAAGAGCAGAATGCGCCGTATACGAACCCGATTTCCTTAGAGCTTTTAGAGGACGATTTCTGGAAGGAGCCTTCTGATTATTATGGAGGACAGTCTTTCCGTGAATGGGAGGCACTGACTCTTAAAAATGGTGCAGATAATATGGTTGTAACGCCGCAGGATGCGGAGGGAGACGAGATCATTTCCGCCGAAATTGAAAAATATGTAGCTGGAGACCAGACGATGGAAGAAGCAATTGCCAATATGGATAAAAATCTGAAGGCTAAGATTGGAAAAGCTGAGATTGTAAAATAACTTCTATTGCAGCAGAGGGAGATATGACGGCAGACTGCTATTTCTGCTGTCATATCTTTATAGGTGAGAAGATGATTAAGACGATAAAAAAATATAAAGCACCTTATTTGTTTATACTCCCATTTTTTATTCTGTTTTTAGTATTTCAGTTAATTCCCACGGTATGGACTTTTTACATAAGCCTTACGAAATGGAGAGGAATCGGAGCACCGGAATTTGTGGGGCTGGATAATTTCAGAAAGATGCTGATCGACGGCATGTTCTGGGAAGCTCTGTGGAATACGGTAGTGTATTGGCTCACCGGACTTGTGCTTATCTTATTTCTTGCGATTCTGATAGCCTCCCTGCTGAACAGCCAGCTGCTAAAGGGAAAGGCGTTTTTTAAGACGGCCACTTTCTTGCCGAATATCTGCGCGGCTGTAGCGATGGGGTTGATCTTCAGAATGCTGTTCGATGAGAATGTCGGTTTAGTCAACGAGGTGTTGGGAAAGAAGATTCCCTGGCTGGCCAGTACAGCGTATTCGAAAATACCGGTAATCCTCCTGATCGTCTGGAGAAATACCCCGTGGTATACCATGATTGTATTATCGGGGCTTCTGAATATATCGCCGGATTACTATGAAGCTGCCACTGTAGACGGGGCCAATACCTATCAGAAATTTGTCTATATTACGCTGCCTTCCATAAGCAATATCCTGCTGTTCTGTTCCATTACGCTGACCGTGGATATGTGGAAAATATTTAATGAACCTTATATTCTTCCAGGTCCGGGAACGTCCAATACATCGCTGTTTCAGTACATGTATGAATCGGGCTTTAATGTATTTAACATGGGCTATGCGTCGGCAATCGGTGTTATATTGATTGTATTGCTGACCATCATTTCACTGGTGCAGTTCATCGTCAGAAAAGGAGGCAGAGAGACCGTATCATGAAAAATACAGGAAAGAAAAAATGGCAGTCCTTCATGGTTCACGCGATTTTGATCGTTATCGTAGCTTTCTGCCTGTTTCCGATCTTATGGATGTGCCTGATCTCATTTAAGAGTACATCGGAAAGCATGACAGGATTTCATTCTCTGTGGATTGAGCATCCAACCTTGTCCAACTTTAAAAGGCTGTTCGAGCTGATCCCCATCGCCCAGAATACGTTTAACAGTGTGTTCACTACGGTGGCAGGAACCCTGACCTCACTGTTTTTCTGTGCCCTGGCTGGTTTTGCATTTTCGAAGTATCGTTTTCCAGGAAGAAAATTCTTATTCTATTTTATTATTGCGACAATGCTGGTTCCGGTGGAGGTCGGCGCGGTTCCCCTGTTTATTATAATGAGAAAATTAAATCTGGTAAACAGCTTATGGTCCCTGATTGTGCCAAGAATAGCCACCGCAATCGGAATCTTTTATATGAATCAGTATATCTCAGATGTGCCGGACGAACTGGTGGAGGCTGCCAAGATTGATGGCTGTAATGATTTTGGGATCTTTATGAAGGTGGTGGTACCTATTATTAAACCGGCCCTGGCTTCGTGGGGGGGCGGTCACATTAATTTCCAGATGGAACGATTTCTTCTGGCCGCTGCTTTATCTGCGGAAACAGGCCAAATACACGTTGATTGTGACGATATCGCTGCTCCCGATCAGTGAAGGGCTTTCCACTCCGTGGCCGGTAATCCTGGCTGGAACGACGCTCATCATTATTCCTATCATAATTTTATACATTATTCTGGAACGATTCCAAAAGGGAGGCAGTTTTGCAGGAGCTGTAAAGGGATAAAAGAAAGCCGGAGAACGGACTGTCAGATAAAAATGGAGAAAAAGCTATGGGAAAAATAAATCGAATTGAAGTGCTTCAGAAACAGATGAGAGAGAAAGGGATAGAGGCCGCTCTGATCGAGAACCGGAGAAACCGGGAGTATCTGGTTTATGCAGATATTTGGGAAGGCAGTATGCTGATCACTCAGGAGGAAGCAGTACTGTTGGTGGATTTCCGCTATTATGAGATGGCGTCATTATCAGTCCGGGACTGCGAGGTACGGCTGTGTAAGAGTATCGAAGAGGCTATGAGACAGATTGTAAAAGACCGGAAGCTGTCCTCTGTCTGCTGCGAAAAGAATATATCCCATCAAAGGTATCTGTATTTAAAAGAAGTTCTGGAGGGGATTTGTCTCGACGATACGTACTGCATGGATTCCATCATTAAGGAAAATCGGAAACGAAAAGATGAATACGAATTATCCTGTCTGAGGACGGCTCAGGAAATCACGGACCGTGCATACGAGTATATTTTAACACGCGTAAAAAAGGGCATGAAAGAGTCTGAAATACGGATTGAACTGGGAAGCTTCATGATCCGGCAGGGATCAGAGAATTTCGATATCGGCTATATATCATCTTCCGGAAGCAAAACCTCACTGCCGCATGGCGGGACCGGAGATAAGGTGGTGGAATCCGGTGATTTGATCATGATCGATTTTGGGGCGGTAATCGGAGGCTATCATTCTGATTGTACCAGAACATTTGCGGTAGGGAGCGCCACGGACCGTCAAAAAGAAGTTTATGAAATTGTGCGAAGGGCCCAGGAAAAAGCGCTGATCAGTATCCATCCGGGAGTCAGAGGCTGTGATATTGACCGCATAGCCAGAGATTATATTAACGAAAGCGGATATCAGGGCTGCTTTGAACACGGATTAGGTCACAGCATAGGTCTGGAGGGCCATGAAAACCCGAGATTTAATGAAACCTGTCAGGAGATAATCTGTCCGAATGTGGTGATGACCGTGGAACCGGGGATCTATATGGAACATGATTTTGGAATTAGAATTGAAGATATGGGAGTCATAACAGAGACTGGTTTTGAAAATTTCACGAAGGCTTCAAAGGAATTTGCCATTATATAAACTTGTTATTATTCCTGCTATTGTGGTATATTTAGTACAGAAATTCCGAGAGGCAGGACTGCCTGCAGGAAAAGGACGACAGAGAGGAAACAAGGGTATGGATGGAGCAAAAAATCAGTCAATCAAAGAACTTGTTTATGAGGGAATCCTGAATGATATCATTCAGGGAGTGTACCCGGCTAATTCAATTTTGAATGAGAGGACGTTAGTAGAAAAGTATGGTGTCAGCAAGACACCGGTGAGAGAGGCTTTGGTTCAGTTATGCGGTGAGGGGATTTTAAAGAATATTCCAAGATACGGGTATCAGCTTCCTGTAATTACACCTTCTGAGATCAATGCGATAATCGAATACAGAATCGTCCTGGAGACAGGTGCGCTTAGAAAGACGATGAAGATCATTACAAGGGAACAGATTGATAAGTTGAATGCTCATGCAAAGCATGCGGGAGCTTTGGCGCAGAAGCGTGATATTACGACCCATTGGGCGACGAATATGGAGTTCCATCTGATGCTTTGTGAGTGTTGTTCCAACCAGTTTATGTATAAATCGTTAAACGATGCGTTAAAATTCTGTTCCAGAGGGGCAAGTCAGTACTTTAATAAGTCCTGGGAGACAGGTAATCCGACAGATGCCAATGGCCACGTACAAATTATGGAAGCAATCCGCCATCAGGATGGAAAACTGGCGGAAGAACTATTGGTAAAAGATATTGAATGCCTGTGGAATGAGATTCTCGGGCCGTAGAAATGAGCCTCTCCGGATAAAAAAGAGATGGAGAAGTATGAGGATAGACAAGAATATTTACAAACAGTATATTGCCGTGCTGGAGGAGGAGCTGGTTCCGGCCCTTGGCTGCACGGAACCGACCTGCATCGCCTATGCGGCGGCTCTGACGGCCGGATGCCTTGGCGGTATGCCGGATCATCTGGTGGTGGAGAGCAGCGGAAACATTATAAAGAACGTGAAAGGCGCCGTAGTTCCTAATTCCGGCGGATTAAAAGGGATTGAGGCCGCGGCGGTGCTGGGGGCGGCTGGTGGTAATCCGGAATTAAAACTGGAAGTATTGACCGGAGTAACAGAAGCGGCGATTGAATTAACGAAAAAACTGCTTGAAGACCGCGATTTCTGTGAAGTCAGGGTTATGAAGTCCCCGGCGAACCTGCATGTGAGAATTACCGGGATGCGTGATGGCCATGAAGCAAAGGTGGAATTGATACATCAGCATACCAATCTGGTGAGAATCGAGAAAGACGGTCTTGCTTTGTACGAAAAACCGTATCAGCCTGGCAGCTTTGACGAATCCCTGACGGACAGAGGCTGCCTGAATGTCCTTGATATTCTGGCATTTGCGGATGAGGTTCAGATGGAGGATATTCAGGAGCTGATCGACCGCCAGATTGAATATAACGAAAGAATTGCGCAGGAGGGCATGCAAAAGGAGTACGGCGTATCCGTTGGCGCCAACCTTGTGAAATACTACGGCAATGACGTGCAGGTCAGAGCACGCGCCATGGCGGCGGCCGGAAGCGATGCGAGGATGAGCGGCTGTCTTTATCCAGTTGTGATTAATTCGGGAAGTGGAAATCAGGGCATTACCGTGTCGGTCCCGGTGATTGAATACGCAAAAGAGATGGGCGTCAGCCATGAAAAGCTTGTGCGCGCACTGGTCTTCAGCAATCTGATTGCGATTCACCAGAAGACCGGAATCGGAAGATTGTCGGCATACTGTGGAGCGGTCAGCGCGGCATGCGGCGCAGGCGCCGGAATTACATATCTTTCAGGGGGATCGTATGAGCAGATCTGTGCTACAATCACAAATACATTAGCCAACGTATCAGGAATGATCTGTGACGGTGCCAAGCCATCGTGCGCGGCCAAGATAGCAACCGCCGTGGATGCGGCGATTATGGCGCACTGCCTGTCGATGGAGGCGGAGGAATTCCAGCCGGGAGACGGGATCGTAAAGGACACCGTAGAAAATACGATTGAGAGCGTCTGTGAGATTGCATCACAGGGAATGAATGTGACCGATGCGAAGATATTGGAAATTATGGTAAGGTAAACAGTAAACAGAAGGGGCAGTAAAATCATACGATTCATGATTTTACTGCCCCTTCAAATGTCAGCAGATACGTCCCTCTAAACGCCAGCAGTTCTGTCCCCTCTAAACGCCTTCAGCTCCGCCCCTTCAGCGCCGGTTGTCATGCGAAGCCGGTCTGCCAGGCGGAGGACTGGCTCAATGGTGGGGCGGATTCATGAAGTAACCGTTCCCGCCCTTCCTCTTAACCTGATACAGCGCCTCGTCGGCCTTCTGATACAGCGTCTGGAAGTCCTTTCCTCCGTAGGGATAGAGCGAAATTCCGATACTGACCGTGACCGTTCCGGACAGGGGGCCGGACTCGAAGAGCTGTGCAGTCTTGTGCTTTAATTCCCCGGCTTTTCGAAGCGTCGCGGAAGGGGAGGGAAGGTCGGTCAAAAAGACGGCAAATTCGTCCCCGCCCATGCGTCCGATGACATCCGTACTGCGGAAATGCTGGGAGAGCAGCGCGGAGATGCTTTTTAACACGGTATCTCCCACGCTGTGCCCCCGGGTATCGTTGATCTCTTTAAAATGATCGATATCCAACAACAGAAATGCGTTAAGCCGGCCAGGATACTTCTTAAGCCGGCGTTCCACCTGCCGCTGCAAAGCCATCCGGTTTAGCAGGCTGGTAAGGGAATCGCGCGTGGCCTTTTCCTGCAGGAGCGCGGTCTCCTGCTTATAGTCATCGATGTCACTGAGCAGGCCGATGGCATGAACAGGCCTCTTCTCACTGTCAAAGATAGTGGTCACCCGGTTCCGGCACCACAGGTAGGTGCCATCCGCCCGTTTTGCCCTGTATTCTGCCTCCGCATAGGGCGCGCCGCCCAGTATGGCAGAGATCATATCTTCTACATTTTTCTTGTCATCCGGATGGACAATGTCGTACTCCGTCAGGTTCTTTATGGAAACATCGGGAGGAGGAGGAAACCCGAACATTTTCTCATAGACAGGAGAGAACTGGATCCTGTCTTTAAGAATATCCCAGTCGAACACCGTGTCTCTTGTCTGCTCAGAGATAATCCGGTACCGCTCTTCGTTGAGTGCGGTCGCTTCCCGCTGTAGCTTCTCCTCGGTGATATCAGAAATGATAAACTGAATGATCTGGCCGGCTTCCATGTCGGAGCGGAAGCGAAACGCCCTGGCATGCATCCATTTCACATCTCCCTGCCTGGTGCGGATTCTGTAATCCATGATACAGCTGTCCAAATCAGACTTTACGTAGTCGAGAAATTGCGTTTTCACCATCTGACGGTCATCCGGGTAAATGATCTGGTAAAATTGAGAGAGTGGGCTTCCGGGAGGAAGCTCCTCAGGCTGCCAGCCCGTCTGACGATAAAATTCTTTGTTTACATAACGTACCATATTCTTCTTCCCGATCAGCAGCCGGATCAGGCTGTCCGGAATGGTATTGATCAGGCTCTCCAGCTTGGTTTCTGCCTGATGCTTATCGGTGATATCGATGAAAAAAACGTTCACCGTCCGCTCGGCGCCGGTCTCATCCACCCGCGCGCAGTAGGCCGTATTCCAGGCGATGGATTCATCTTTCTTTTGGATCCGGTAGGTGACGGTGGCAGGCTCATTCGTTATAAGAAGCTTCTGCAGCGCTTCCGTGACGATCGGGCGGTCCTGAGGCACGACGAGATTCATTCCTTTGCCGCAGAAGGGGGGAGACTGGCTCTCCGCCTCCGTATATCCAGTCATTCGTTAGTAACCGTCAGTGGCCGTAATGATGCGGAATTCGTCGTCCACAGACAGACGTGCGGTTCCGCCAAGCACGGTCTCAGACAGCATGGCCAGTTCCTTCTGGGCTTTTTTCAGTTCCATCATCAGATGATTAAAATGCTCTGGTGTAATAGGAACACCATTTTCAACCGGTGAATTACAGGTATTTTCCATAGCTTGCATACAAAAACCGCAAAAAGCGGAAATCGCATATCCTCCTTCCTGCCGATGAAGGTATAATATCGGTATTATATCCGAATTATAGCGCGAAGGCGGGAAAAAATCTATGCAATTTCCGGTGGTCTACAGAAACAGTAAAAATTTTACTTAAATAGTTTGATGCCAGGGATATGCTAACATTTATCCAGGCAGCACATGGATAGAGGGAGCGGAAACCAGTTGATCCGGCTGTTTCTGCACACCAGGGCACGGGTTTCCTGATAATCAGGAGAAAAGAGAAAACGTATGGCCTCTGTTTCGGACAGCGGCAAGGAGGATATTTCGCTGGTGCGGGAGACGAAGGGGATTCCATCGGTCACAGTCAGCAGGTAGCTGCCGTTGTTTTCTACCGACAGGATGGTGCTTCCGTCCATGAGCGGTTCCGAGGCTGCTTTCAGAGAAAGAAAGAATGACAGCACTGCCTCAAAGTCGAGTATCCGGTAATTGTCATCCTGCCTCATCTGCCATCTCTCACAGCATGCGGACAACGTCTCCATGCGGCCAGTCTCGTGGGGATAAACCTCCAGCAAAAGTTCCGGATCGGAAATTTCCCGGAAATACGTCTCCAGGCAGGAGAAGACCATGGATTCATCTTTCAGGAGCAGCTCAGAAACCGTATTTTTTCCCGCTGTTAAGTAACCGGCGAAGGCGCCGCTGTGAAGAACCTCGTAAGTTTTTTCGTACCAGCTGCCTGAAATGTCTTTAAAGTCAGCGGCTGAACGGTCTGCGCGGTATGGCAGTGCTTTATGCAGGCGGGCGATTTCCTTCCACACAGGGTCCTGGACTCCGGTCACTTCACGCAGGCATACATCGTAATGAGAAAAGGCATGTCTGCAGTGACGGAAATTATCACGGCTGAACCGATAAGTCGTGACGCTGCCGCATGGCTCATAACCGAAATAGCGGTAACGCTGTCTCAAGCCGGTGAGGCAGCTGAGCGCCATGTGGTTTTCCTTCATATCTTGGATGGCATCGTTCATCAGGCGCTTCATGTAGCCTTTCCCGCGGCTGTCCGGATGGACCGCCACGCTGCCTATGGCGGCGCATGTAAGAGAACGGCTGCCAAAACGGAGTGTTACGGGCAGAGAACAGACGACCGCCTTGATTTTCCCTTCCTCAAGGGCCAGAAAATGGCATGGCTCGGTATTTTTTCCGTTCCCATATAATTTGGGGACCAGAGAGGCAAAATCATGGGGGGTGCCGGAAAGGCTGAAAACCATGTCGATAAATTCTATGATCTGCGGTAATTCTCCGCAGAGGGCTTTTCGGTATTCTGTCATAGGCGGTCCTTTCCTAACGGGAAGTGTCTCCCAATGTCTGTAAGTGTTTCATATCCCCGTATAATTCAGTGAGATGGCGGAACTGGTCTTCGCGGTAAAAGCTGCATTTGCCGCTGCCATAATACTTGGCCGCCTCTATGACGAAGCGGGCCGTCTCCTCCAAATCGGTCGGATGGGTGGCCCCGGTGGCGCATCCGGCTACCATGGTCTCTGTCGTGATGGCGACTCCGACTACGGGCGCGTCCGTGGCCGTGGCCGGCTGAAGGATGCTGTTGATATGGTATAAATCATTGCCGTAAGGCGTGATATCCTGAGTCGCCAGAGGAAATACGCGGGGAAGCTGTCCGGTGGTAGTCTGCATGATGTCCAGAAGATCGTCGGAGACACTTAAGATGTAGCCGGATTTTACGGTGTTGGAGATGGCAAATCCTCTGTGATTGATGATCCGGTTCCCTTTTGTCGTATCGACCGACAGGATGGCATCCATGGCGGACAACACTTCCGTCTCATTGTTTTGATGCATTTGCACGGGAGAACCCATAAATGGGACGGGATCATGCGGTTCCGTTGGGGCGTCGGGGCAGATATGGGTGGCGATGATGACGTCGCCTTCCAGGATATCCCCTTTTTTCTGCATATCCAGCAGCTTGGCGGCGACGGTAAGAACTGTGCATGCGCCATCCCCGTCAGAGACAAATCCAGTCATGACTGGCCGTGCTCCCAGGCCGCCGAGCCTGCCGATGATACCCAGCGTGGGCGCGGTTCTGCCGGATGATTTACCGTTCTTTCCCGGAATCAGAACACGGATTACATCCGTGCTGCCTTTCGGTCCAGTGAGAGGAAATACCTCAATATTTGCAGCCGGATTGACGGAGAGAAGATAATCTTTCATGCGCTCACCGCTTGCCGCGCTGTCGTCAAGAATATCGAAAACTTCGAGAAGTTGTTTCATTACCATTAGGAAAGCCTCCTTTATTTCATGTTGAGTCATTATAGTATAGTGAAAATTGAAAATCAAGAAGGATCTCCCAGGTTTTGACTGTTAATTGAAGAAAATTTAAAATATAGAGCGTTAATTGTGCAAAACGCATTAAATATAAAAAAAACCATGTGCATGGTAACGAAGCCATAAAATAAAAAATCCGATATACTTGATCTCAGTGAAACGTCAGCAAAGAGGCGGACCGTTGGATTGGGGACGGTCCGCTATTTTTTAAAAACCAAGGAGGAATGATTATGAGAAGGAAGAAATGTTTGGCAACTCTTACAATGGCGGCCATGGTGGCTGCGTCTCTGGCAGGCTGCGGTTCGTCGGGGGAAAAGACGGATAACAGTCAGGCGGCGGTCAGCGGCGAGACTACGGTTTCAGACAGCGGTGAGAAAAAGAAAGATTCCGGCTCTGCGACGGTGGTCAGTATGTGGCATATGTGGAGCGGCAGTGAGGCCGAGGCATTTCAGACGGTAATCGATGATTTTAACGCCAGCCAGGATGAGATCCAGGTTGAGGTTCTGGCGTCTCAGACCGAGGAGAAGATGCTGACTGCTATTCCCAGCGGCGACGGCCCGGATATCGTACATACTTCAGATACTACGTGCAGCAAGTGGGCGCAGGCCGGTCTCTTAAGCACGCTTGACAGCTATATTACCTCGGAAAATGTGAAGGTCGATGACATTTACCCTTCTGTGTACGCCCTCGGCACGTATGGCGGAGAACAGTACGGCCTGCCGTATACCATGGATTCCTACATGCTTTTCTATAATAAGGGCGTTCTCGATGAACTGGGACTGGAGCCGCCGAAGACACTGGAAGAGATGGCGGAGATGTGTAAGCAGGTTACGGTAAAGGATGCAAATGGAGAGTACACACGGCTCGGATACGTTCCGGATTATCCGTGGATCGACAGAGTTGAGATTCCGTATCTGTTCGGAGCGGAATTCTATGATTTTGATAATGACCAGGTGACGTGTACCAGTGATGAATTTAAGAACGCGCTGAATTATAAGGCACAGTTCTATACCGAATATGGAATTCCGGAAGTGACCAAGTTCAAGAGCGGCTTCGGCGCTTACGCTTCCAATGACAACGCATTATTCCAGGGGAAGATCGTATTCTCCATCGAGGGTGAGTGGTTTGAGAATTTCATCAATTTATACGCACCGGATGATTTCGAATGGGGAGCGGTGCAGGTTCCTGTTACCGAGGCAAAGCCGGAGATCGCAGGCTGCGGAAGACTGCAGGGAAGTCTCCTCTCTATTCCGTCTACCAGCAAGAATTCTGATGCGGCCTTCCAGGTAATCCGTTATCTTACCTCCGGTGACGCTTACGTTAAATTCTGTTCCCTGATTGGAAACCTTCCGACTGCGTACTCTGCTTTGGAATCAGAAGACCTTGTAAAACAGGCGCCTCAGCTGGAACCGTTTATAAAGAGTGTGCTGGAAGGCAAAGCGAAGGCCTTCCCGGCGGTACCTTTCAGCGCGGAATACTCCGATATTCAGGGGCTTGAGGAGCAGGCTGTCTATTCCGGCGACAAGACTGTGGACGAAGCGGTGGAAAGCATGTATGAACAGCTGCAGCCGCTTGCTGATGAATGGAAAAATGCCAGATAAATTTTAATAAGAAGTACAGGGCTGCTGTCCGTGGAAAAGCGGCCCTGTTTTCTATCAGAGGTGAAAAACAGATGAAGAAAAAGAAAAAATACAATTCGCAGGCACCTCAGATCCGTCTGGCCATGGTATTTTTGCTGCCATGGGTGATTGGGTTGCTCCTGTTCCATATTTATCCGATTGTCTCAACAGTCTATTACAGTTTCACGGAATACAACCTGATGAAGGCACCGAAGTTTGTCGGCCTGTTAAATTATAAGAAAATATTCCATGACGATTTATTTTACAAGGCAGTCTATAACTCCCTCTATTTTGTGGTGATTGGAGTGACCCTGCAAATCGCGCTGTCGGTATTTTCAGCGGTTTTACTTAATATGAACGTAAAAGGGCGAGGAATCTTCCGCACCCTTTTTTATCTTCCGACTCTCGTGCCGCCAGTGGCCAGCTCCCTTGTCTGGATGTGGATGCTCAACCCTCAGTACGGTCTGGTAAATGCGGTCCTGAAGTTCTTTCCCCTGCCGCAGCCGCTGTGGCTGTCTTCGGCGGAGTGGTCCAAACCGGCCATTATCCTGATGACCCTGTGGGGAATTGGAAATACCATTATCGTGTACCTTGCAGGCATCGGAGATATTCCCAGAGATTATTACGAGGCGATCGACTTAGACGGCGGCGGCCCAATCTCGAAGTTCCGCTACATAACGTGGCCGATGCTCTCAAATGTGACCTTCTTTCAGGTCGTAAACGGCATTATCATGGGCTTTAACACCTTTACGCAGTCCTATATCGTGGCGGCCTCGGCTCCCAAGGGAAACGGTACGCTGGGCGGTGTGAAAAATTCGCTTTTATTCTATGCGGTGGACATTTATAACGAAGGCTTTAAGTATTTGAAATTCGGATATTCCAGCGCGCTGGCGACTATTATGCTGGTGGTAATGATCATCATTACCTTTTTCCTGTTCAAGGGATCGAAAAAATGGGTTTATTACGGAGGTGAATGAGAATGAAAAGACGTATCAAATCGGCGCTGAAGTATATTCCTCTCTGTCTGGCGGGCTTATTTTTCCTGGTGCCATTTATCTGGCTGATCAGCACATCCTTGAAAAGTTCCGACCAGATCTTCTCGTATCCGCCCAAATGGATTCCGAAGCCGGCAAAATTCAGCAATTACAGGGAGGCCTTCGAGGCGATTCCGTATCTGAAATATATCCTGAATACGATGAAAACCACCTCTCTGGCGGTTCTGGGAAATGTTCTGTCGGCCCCCATGATCGGCTATGCCTTTGGAAAGTTAAAATGGCCCGGACGGGATAAGGTGTTCATGCTCGTGGTTGCCACCATGATGCTTCCCTTCACCGTCACCATGATTCCTTTATACAGCCTGTTTTCGAAGCTGGGCTGGATCAATACGTATATTCCGCTGGTTTTGCCGGATTTCCTGGGTACGGCCTACTTTATCTTCCTGATGCGCCAGTTTTACCGGAATCTGCCGGACGAGTTCATGGAGGCGGCCAGAATCGACGGCGCCAGTGAACTGTGGGTCTACGCAAGGATCGCGCTGCCGCTGGAGAAACCGGCCATCGTCACTGTCGCGCTCTTCTCGTTCGTCTGGTCCTGGACCGATTTCATGGGTCCGCTGATCTATTTGACGAAATCCACGAAATGGACGATCTCCCTGGGACTCAGCCAGTTTACCAATACATACGGAGTGGACTGGGCGCTCCTGATGGCGGCTTTCGCCATAGCGATCCTTCCTATGATAATGCCAGGGCC
>OCAE01000584.1_pt1 | contig 21899 bp, 23 predicted proteins | sample 1495581 | NCBI WGS metagenome assembly OCAE01 (sample SAMEA2580278, study PRJEB22360) | human gut metagenome | biome: human gut; feature: human-associated habitat; material: faeces | place: Denmark | collected 2008/2010 | reverse complement strand
TTTTTTTGCCGGGGGGGGGTGATCGGATCACCGGCCAGGGTATCGGCAGTAACCATTTCCGGAGACAGTTTCGACAACCGGGACTTTTCCGCGTGACTGGCTGCTGCCTGGATCCGGCTGTAGCACGGCGAACCGAATTTTTTCGCCAGATCATCATAATGCTGCTGCGGGTTTTTGCCGGTCACGGCGGTCAGCTCGGCGGCCAGCAGGCAAAGGATAATGCCGTCTTTATCGGTTGACCACGGTGTACCGTCAAAGCGCAGGAAAGAAGCCCCCGCACTCTCTTCACCACCGAAGCCCAGTGTACCGTTATACAGCCCGTCCACAAACCACTTGAACCCGACCGGCACTTCTACCAGATCACGCTGTAAATCAGCAACCACGCGGTCAATCATTGCGCTGGACACCAGGGTTTTGCCGACACCGACAGAAGCCGGCCACTCCGGACGGTGCTGAAATAAATAGTTAATCGCCACCGCCAGATAATGGTTCGGATTCATCAGCCCTTTCGGCGTCACAATACCGTGGCGGTCGTAATCCGGGTCATTGGCAAAAGCCAGTGAGAAACGGTCACGCATGCTGAGCAGCCCTGCCATGGCCCATTTTGAGGAGCAATCCATACGGATAACCCCGTCGTGATCCAGCGGCATAAAGCGGAATGTCTGATCCACCTGTTCATTGACCAGTTCAATATCCAGATCATAAAAATCACGGATGCGTTTCCAGTACTCAATCCCGGCACCGCCCAGCGGATCCACGCCGATTTTGAGTTTCGCGTTACGGATAGCATCCATATTGATCACCTCACTGAGCGAGCTGACATACGGCTCAATCAGGTTCACCGCAGTAACCAGCGGGCTGCACAGGGCATCACACACCGGCATCTGTTTCACCTGCGCCATATTACCGGCCAGCAGCACATTGGCGCGCTTTTCGATCACAGAGGTGAGGTCAGTATCTGCCGGGCCGCCGGTCGGCGGGTTATATTTGATGCCGCCATCTTCCGGCGGGTTGTGCGACGGGGTGATCACAATGCCGTCCGCTTTATCAGTATGGTCGCAGTTGTAAGTCAGAATGGCATGAGACACCGCCGGTGTCGGGGTGAAACCATTGTTTTCCTGAATAATAACGCGGACACCATTTGCTGCCAGTACGGATAACACCGTCTGAAACGCCGCTTCAGACAGTGCGTGAGTATCTTTGCCCACATAGCACGGCCCGGTAATGCCCTGCTGCTGACGGATTTCGGCGATTGCCTGAGTGACCGCCAGGATATGTGCTTCATTGAAACTGCCGCGCGCCGCACTGCCGCGGTGGCCGGAAGTCCCGAATCTGACCTGCTGTGCCGGATCCGCCGCATCAGGTACAAGGGTATAATACTGAGAGGTTAGCTGCGCCACATTGATTAAATCGGATTGTTGCGCAGGCTGACCAGCCCGCGGGTGCGTATGAGCCACTGTGTCATTCTCCCCTGATTATGCCGTCACCGGCAGATAAATACCCCTTACAGGGTATTGCAGACTTTCTCGACAGTGTTTGCCGGGAAGCCCATTCCCTGCATAATCTGTTCTACCATGCTCTGCTTGCGCTGAGTATTGGTGTTGGTGATAACCCAGAACGGCGTGCCCGGAATGTGGCGCGGCTTGCTGGTCTTACCGCTGGCCAGCAGCGTGTGCTCATCACCGGCAAAATAGACGCGGGTACGGCCATGGAGCTCATCCGTGCTTTTGCTGAACCCTTGCGGATCAATATTATACAGTGCGGATAACACCAGCATAAAACGGTCGATGGTTTTCTTTTTCTCTGCATAACTGTCAGATAACAGCAGTTCGCGCATAACCCTGACCGGATCCTGAGAAACGGTTTTTACCGGGCGCGGGGTGACCGGCGGGGTTTTATTCTCAGCGCGGTCAGTTGCAGCAGGCGCGCAGGTGGCACCCGGCGTCTGTGGCCCTAAATTCAGCATACGGCGTAAAATTACCGATGCGCTTTCACCAATGTGCTGTGTGTGGCTGGCAATATAACTGTAAAGTTCTTCATCTACATCGATTGTTTTCATTTCTACCCGGTTCTTTTTATTCGTTAACGCGGAACACCTTATTATAAGATAGAAAATCACAAAACAAAACAATTAAAATTTCAATAACTTAAACTAAAAATCACCGCAGTTTTCCCCATCCGGCATTTAAAAAATAAATCAGTAAGTTATCGTTTCCGGACACACAATCAGTCAAAGACACATTTACTTAACATGTTGGTTTCCGGAGGCTGCCGTGTCATCATAGCCACCTGTTTTGCTCTGCGAATCGGTTATTAATATGAAATTACCTGCATTACTTCATCATGAAATATTCACGCCTGAAATATCACATCACACCACGCCCATTGTTCTGATCCACGGTTTGTTCGGGGATCTGCATAATCTCGGGGTGCTAGGCCGTGAACTGCGGAAAACGCATACCGTGGTACAAATTGATGTCCGTAACCACGGCGATTCACCGCGCGCACAAACCATGACGTACCGGGAAATGGCGCAGGATGTGCTCGACCTTATCCGCTCCCTGCATTTCGGGAAAGTCATTGTGATTGGCCACTCTATGGGCGGAAAAATCGCCATGTCGCTGGCTTCACTGGCCCCGGATGTGACTGAAAAACTGGTTGTTATTGATATGGCGCCGGTCGCTTACGGTGTGCGCCGTCATGATGAGATTATCGCGGCACTGGAAGACGTTACCGCCGCCGGTGTCTCTACCCGCACGGAAGCGACCACAATCATGGCTCAGCGTATCCGTGAGGACGGTGTCATTCCGTTTTTGCTGAAATCCTTTAAGCAGGGAGAATGGAAATTCAACCTGCCGGTTATCAAAGCACAGTATGAGTCCATCATCGGCTGGGAAACCCTGCCGCCACAACAGGTTCCGCTGCTGCTTATCCCGGGGGGGAATTCATCGTATGTGAAACCGGAATACCGCGACACGATTATGGCGCAGTTCCCGCAGGCAACTGCGCATGTGATAGCCGGATGCGGTCACTGGGTACACGCTGAAAAACCGGAGGCCGTTTTACGCGCCATCAGCCGCTTCCTGGATAAAGCCTGACAGCAGTGCCACCGTCACGGTGGCATCATTTACTGACGAAAGCTCAGTATCCGGTTGTCTGTATCACTCTCCTGCCACCAGGCCACGACCGCACGCACCTGGTGTCTGACATCCTGTCCCGGCAAATCAAAACAGATATCCAGCAGGCAGCAACCGGATAAAATCAGACACAGATACTGAAGCGGACGAATAAGTACCGCCAGTATCTGCTTTATTTTACTGCCGGTATTGTGCTTTCTGTGCGACATCTGCGATAACACCGCCGGTTTTGAGATACGATCCATGTGCGCGTCCTCTGTTATTCCCTTGCTGAAAATACATACTACGGAATACCTGCCCTCAAAAACACTCTGTTATTCTGAAATGAAACCTCTCTTTTTTCTAACATATTCATAGTGATAACCCAAAAAGAAAAAGCATCAACCCGACTTATAATCCGCAGTAACTCTGCCGCCGTGCGGTGCGATGTTAATCAATCGTCACAAAATCCGCAGCAACAGACCGTGAAGCGGTGGCGGTAAGCGGGATGGCGGTGTATCATTGCGCGTTTATCATTGTAATCCGCCTTTTCGTAGTAAAATTATGGCCAAAGAACAAACGGATCGTACCACGCTGGATTTGTTCGCTGACGAACGCCGGCCCGGACGCCCGAAAACAAACCCGCTCTCCCGTGATGAGCAGTTGCGGATTAACAAACGCAATCAGCTGCGGCGTGACAAAGTTAACGGATTACGCCGCGTTGAGCTCAAACTGAATGCGGATATTGTCGATGCCCTGAATCAGCTGGCATACGAAGAAAACGTGAACCGGGGCGAACTTATCGAGCAAATTCTGCTTGATTACCTTCAGCGTTCAGATTTATGCACCAAATTGTGAGACGACACACCACACAAATTTGACAGACTTCAAATACTGTTTTCGTCAGAATAGTATTTATGAAGATGAAATAGTTATAATTTCTGCTTGTTGTCGCTGCGGCGTCCTTTTGCAGGCACAGAGATTTTCGGTTGAGAGGCTTATTTATGGCAATCGCAGGTATATTTTTCGGTAGTGACACCGGTAACACAGAAAATATCGCTAAAATGATTCAAAAATTACTCGGCGATGACGTGGCTGAGGTCCGGGATGTTGCCAAGTGCAGCAAAGAGGACATCGAAGGGTTTGATTTCTTACTGCTGGGTATCCCGACCTGGTATTACGGCGAAGCACAGTGTGACTGGGATGATTTCTTCCCGACGCTGGAAGAAATTGATTTTAACGGTAAAATTGTGGCTATCTTCGGTTGTGGTGACCAGGAGGATTACGCGGAGTATTTCTGTGACGCCATGGGCACCATCCGTGACATCATTGAACCGCGCGGTGCAACCATCGTGGGTCACTGGCCGACGGAAGGCTACCACTTTGAAGAATCAAAAGGCCTGGCGGATGACAGTCACTTTATTGGTCTGGCCATTGATGAAGATCGCCAGCCGGAGCTGACTAACGAGCGCGTGGCAAAATGGGTTGAGCAGATCCGCGAAGAAATGAGTCTCGATGAGATTCTGGCAATTTAAGGTTTTCCCTTAAATTGCGAATGATAATTCTGCTTATTTGTGTAATGATATTATTATCCGGTCCGGTATCGGTCAGGCGTATCGCACCTGACACTTTTTGATAGCCGGGCATTGTGTTCAGCCGTTGAGCGTTTTCCCTAGCATATGCTCACCAGCGACAATATAGGACTAAATCCGCATGACCGATAACAATAAAGCATTGAAAAATGCAGGACTGAAAGTCACACTTCCCCGCCTGAAAATTCTGGAAGTGTTGCAGGATCCGGAGTGCCACCACGTCAGTGCGGAAGATCTCTACAAAAAACTGATCGATATCGGTGAAGAGATTGGGCTTGCCACTGTCTACCGCGTTCTGAACCAGTTTGATGACGCCGGTATTGTCACCCGTCATAACTTTGAAGGCGGCAAATCCGTTTTTGAACTGACTCAGCAGCAGCACCACGATCATCTGATCTGCCTGGATTGCGGTAAAGTCATTGAGTTCAGTGATGAATCCATTGAATCACGTCAGAAAAATATCGCGGAACGCCACGGTATCAAACTCACAAACCACAGCCTGTACCTGTACGGACATTGTGCGGATGGTGACTGCCGTTCTGATGAAGGTATCCACGACGAGAAAAAATAATTCTCCCCGGTGACCGTTTAATAAAAAAGGCGCTATTGCGCCTTTTTTATTGTACACAGAAAACCCCGGCGAGGCCGGGGGATATTTATTACCGTTTTTCAGGCTTCGGGGTTAAGACTGACCAGAATCGACAAATTCTGTGCATTCCAGGCAGCCCGGGCAGATTTATCGTCATCTCTTGTTATTTGATAGATCCATTTTTCGACATACTGATAAATATCAAACGCAAAATCATCCTGACCATCATTTTGGTTTAAACCAATCAGTTTTAGTGCTCCGAGCAGAGCGGGATTTTGCTTCAAAAACTCTTCTTGCTTACTGAGTACTGAATCAGCCGTTCTGTCAGGCAAATTTCCGACAGCAAAATCATTAAACTCCAAGACAATATCATTCCCGGCGTACTTCATCGACAAAAGCAGACGGCATACATCGCCGGGATTAACAGCACTGCGGTTTTCCGGGACGATGTCCTGAGTCGTATCGTGACACCTGATTTCACTATCCCCTATTTTGAAACAAGAACCATGATTGTTATCGAATTGCCAGGTTAATGAATCCTGCCATGCAGGTGCTACGTACTGCTTCAGTTCAGCAAATGAGGCCAGTTGTTGTGCCGCAGTGTCCGCACGAGCCAGACGAAACAGAGCAAGCTTCGCAGCCTCTTTTTGTGTGCCGCGGAACCAGTCTGCGATTTTTCCCCACAGGCTGGTCACCTCTTTCTCATGGCTGGCTGTTATACATGCAGAAATATCATTTTCGGTTATGGCGCCAAGATACCGGAATCTGCTGGTAAGATGGATATCCATAGTGACCACCATTGAATGTAACGGATTGGAATTTGTATGAAATCGGGAAAAAACTAACGGATAGCCGGTAACAGGGCATCACCACTTTGTGTCAGAGGAAATCGTCCGGAATATACGTTAATCATAAAAATATCAGAATCGCTTCCATACTCTTTTTATTTCCTTTTTTGTTTTATCTATAGTTTTTTCTACTTCATTAGTTGCTTTATTAATGAATCTATTTCCTTCGTCAGCGACCTTTCCTGTACTTCTTTTTAATTCGGTTTTAAAGCGCTCACCCAAATCTTTACGTTCATCCGGCCTTAACATATCCTCCATTTCACGTATCAAGTTATTAAGCTGGCTTAAATTCTCCGTATTATCTTCACCCATTGCGATATTATCCTTTATCGAATTTACCACGCTTAGTGCAGTCAACAATTTGTCACTGATTGCCGTGATATCCCTCATTTTGGTTTCATTTTTTTCAATGAAATCTGTTAAACATCTGATTTCATGAGTTGTTTTGTTCGGTTCTATTGCATTTAATTTTTCCTTCAGCAGATCTATTTTCCCGGAAATTGCCGGGCAATGATTTTCCTGCCGTGAAACCGGGATAGCGTCTACAGAAATAGAGTTTGAAGCAGATGCTAACATAAATATACTCCAGGTAGTAAGTTACATATAGGGAAATAAATTATGCCCTTAAAGCACCTTTTTTTGCATCAGGTTATTATCCTATTGATGGTCAGATTTTCTTAGCGAAGTTAATGCGATTGCTACAGAAAGCAGAAATAAGGTTATTGCCCTATTAAATATAGTGATAGTTTTTTATATATATTTATATTCTTCCTGGATGAAAAAACAAAGGAGCTATATTATGACAACGTCAGTAACTGCTAAAGATTCTATGAATTATGATCACTTTGTTGAAATTGCAAAAAAAAGTAATCAAGACGATATAATTACATTAAGCAGCAATGGAAGAGAATCACGTTTAACTGCCGGACGTTCATTATGCGACCGTTTAGTTATTGTGTTAAATAGCAGCTTCTTAGGATCTATGGGTTTTATTAATACAATGTATAACAAGCTGGAACACAGGGAAGCTCAGGCAATTGACTCTTTCTGTAAAGCAATAGATGAAATTTATGGGGAAGGATCCCGGGATATTGTTAGTTTACATCTTAATGACAGAAAACAATTAGTAACCGCAGATGTAAATAATATCCTGAATGAAATCAACAAAAATAGTGATGGTTACCGTAAATGCCTTGAAAAAGATAACAACCTCACACTCTTACTCAAAGAAAATGGCTTTACTGATTTTGATGTTTCTCAATTAAATCATTCCGACTTCAATTTACGTTACGATCTTAATGACAGCGTTGATAAATTAATGGCAGATACCATTAACAGGAAGTCATTCTGCGATAACTTTGAGTCTGCTTTGAAGACTGCGGTTGTGGACTTTGTTACCGCTATGCCAGCATCATCACACAAGTTTATGGATACAGTCGCCGGTAAAGATAGTTCCGGATTCAATGCAACCGAACAAAAATATGAAATAAATAAGATTAACATTAATGGTACGTTAGATACTAATTTCACAACAGAAGACTTTCAACAGATATCTAAAGAGGCGGCTCTGCTTAAGGCTAAATTAATCCGTACAGGTAAGCAGGATCAATATCGTCATCAGGTGTATGCAGATAATTTTCGTAAGGTTAATAGGATGCCGCCACAAGTACATGCCACCGCGCCGAAAAATATGGCACCGCCTCCGTTGCCGCAAGTACATACTGATGCCGCACCACCACCACCACCACCACCACCACCACCACCACCAAATATCGACACCGCCGCATCGGAAAATAAACAACTTCCACCAATAAATCCAACAGCATTGCCGGTTGAACGAGTTGAACTGAGGAAGAAAACTGAGAATAATAAACGGCCTGAAGTAGATTTCAAGACTGCCATGGAAGCAGCTATAGATAAACATCGAAAGGCCAAAGGGTACAGCATGACTGAGAGTGTTGATGATGTTGATGGTGTTAATGATGTTAAATTTTATGATTGTAATTGATGCCCCGACTTCTGATACTAATAATAAATTGAAGGAATAATTAAATATGGAATATTATACAGAAAAACAAATATCTTTTTTGGCAACAAAATTAGGTATTGACATTATTCCTGATATTCAACAACAGTTTTTACTGATTATCGACGACCATCATTTCATTATACGGTTACTGGAGGAAAAATGGTATTTTCATGCAAGAATTTGTTATTCCAGTGATATAATAAGCTCAGGTTCTCACTATAGAAAAATGCTTGCAATAAATATGAACGAACATCGGTTTGGGTTCGGTACATTGTGCCTTTCTGAAGAAGAAGATAATGATGATGTAATTATGTATGTATTGAGAAAAGCGTGTGATAACAACGAGGATAGTTTGTATAATATGCTCGATATGTTTGTTAATCGTGCTGATGCTATTCGTAAAATGATTTTCGCGAGCTCTTCACCAAATCAGCACCGGGCGCTTATCGGCGCAGAACCATACCAACTCAATGTAAACACCAAAGGATAACAACAGGGGAAAATTTTTCATCCTCCGGCTCATTCAATACCGGGGGATGAAAATACGTGTATGTGACCTGTGGCCGGACCGCTATTATTTCCCTGAATGAAGGTGAAATAAATGATTGAATCAATATCACCAATAAACGTCCCCGTGAGTTTATCAAACGAGCGTGCCTGTTCTTTCATCAGTGATGATGAACTTAAAAATATCATAATACAGTTGGAAAATGATATAGCGGATAATTCATGGTACCATAAAAATCATTCAGCAATAGATATGGATATCATGCCAGCATTGGTATCACAGGTAAATAAAAATACCCTGAAATGAACCTTAACTTTGTTAAATCGCCACAAAACCTTTCTATGGAAATAAATAAAACAATAGAATATGGGATCAAATCTTTCCGATTCATCGTTAACATCGGGGAAGATGGAATACATTCTGGTGTCATTGATTGCCAAAAAATAAATGAGAAATATCTCTGATATTATTTGAACCATCAAACTTTAATGGGGATGGATCTGCGATATTGGCGTTCAGGGTAAAAAACGTCTTGATGCATACTTAAATACTAACCCGCAAGCGGTTGATACTGTTATTAACAAAAAAAATGAAACTATCCTTAACAGGTTTGATAACAATAAATCTGTTATAAACGGAAAAGAATTATCCGTCTCAGCGCATAAAAAGAGAGTGACTGAATATAAAGCACTTCTCAAACCATAATATATTAAGACGGAGTCCATCAGGGAAGACAGAAAGTCAGGTCACATCATGCCCTTCATGTTATTTTCCATCCGACTCCTGATTGTTGAATCAGGTGATCAACTGATAGCGTTTTTCTTCATCAATTACAATCATATACCTTAAAAATTTATTAACTTTAAGGGAATGTGTTATGAACGTACAAGCATTGACAATGCCATTGATGTTGGCGCATCTGATGACGGCCAGTGCCGCACCCGGTACAGAAAAATACCAAACCATCATGGACTGTGTGACAGCGGGAAAAGTCAGCCGGATTATTCACACTGATGTTTTACCGTTTTCCGGTGAAGATCACGGAGAAGTGATAAGCCGGGTGTCATCCGCCTTTCCCGGTACGCCTTATCAGGCTGATACGCTTATCGGCGGACCTGACACTCCCGAATCGCTTGTCGCGAATTTTAACGGTGTGGACTGTTTTACGCTTATAGATTACACCGAAGCCCTGACCCGCAGTCATGACCAGGCATCATTTTTGCACAATCTGGCGGCGGTTCGTTACACCGGAGGGAATGTTACCTACCTCAGCCGCCGGCACTTCTTTTCCGACTGGTCCGTCACAAAGCCGTACAACGCCCGGGACGTCACACCGGATATCAGCCCTGACTATGCCGTTGCAGACAAACAACTTAACCGCAAACCGGATGGAAGTGAGTACATCCCGGGTCTGGGCATTCATCCCCGTAAAATACATTATATTCCGGGAAAAGCCATCAGTCAGCAGGTGCTGGATAATCTGAAAACCGGCGATTATGTCGGCGTCTACTCTGCGCTGGACGGTCTGGACGTTTCGCATGTGGGTATCGTGATTCGTCACGATGGCAAGGTATGGTTCAGAAATGCCTCTTCGCTGGCTGAAAACAAAAAAGTGGTGGACTCTCCGTTCGCGGAATATATGCGCGAAAAACCGGGCATCGTTGTTTTACGGGCTGAGTCGCCCGCCATGACAGGAGATGCTCAATGAAAAGAGTCCGGATCCCCCCAAGCCTAAAGCCCCTCTGTCTGGTTGTTCCCCTGCTGTTATCGGCATGCCACTCTTCTGCCCCACTCAGACAGGTGTCAAATAAAGTGACAACGGCCGGTCATGTACCGGCAGACTATATTGATCCAACCAAATCACTGTTCCCGCTGAGCAATTACCCGCAATCTGCCGATAAATGGTTCCCTTCCGGCCCGGATATGCACGTTCCTGTCATGGCATCCGCAGCACAGCAGCGCCACTTTTCTGACCTGAAATCCCGCTATTTTGGTATGGGTACGGGCGAAAAGTCGCCCTGGAATCCTTCTTACATCACATCAGTTCTGCGCAAAGGAGCGGATGTTAGTCGTGACACCAGCATCAGGATGTACCTGGGTGAGCAACGTGTTTCTTGGGGCGAAAACTTCAGAGTCCACCCCGCCGCCTGGAAACAACAGATAAGAGATAACATGACGACCAGCATTAACCGGGTTTATACCCCGTCGGCAAGGGGGATTGCCGTCAGGGAAACACTGGTCAGGGTTCTTCCGACAAACGACCCGGCTTATGGTGACCCCCGTCAGGCCGGACAAGGCTACCCTTTTGACAATTTACAGATGTCCTCTGTCCGTCCCGGCACCCCTGTATACGTACTGGCAGCCAGCCGCGACAGCCGCTGGAAATACGTATTATCCCCCACTGTGACCGGGTGGGTATACAGCGAAGATATTGCAGAGGCGGATCAGCAGTTTGTCACTGAATGGCTGACTCTGGCTACTGACAACCTGGGGGCGTTTATTAAAGAACCGGTTTCCGTTCATGGGGGAGGACAATATTATTTTACTGCACGTCCCGGAACCCTTCTGCCATTCAGGAATGGACGGCCCGGCTTTTTTGACGTTATTGTGCCGGTGCGTAAAAGTGATGGCCGCGCACAAATTCGCCGGGTCAGTGTGAAGGAAGATGAGTTTGTTGCCATGCCATGGAAAATGATACCCGCTAATATGGCTGTGCTGATGAAGTCGATGAGCGGCAGACCCTACGGATGGGGAAACTATAATTTTTATAATGACTGCTCTGCCGAAATGCGCAGCCTCATAATGCCTTTTGGTATATTTCTTCCCAGAAACTCTGCGGCACAGATACAGTCTGCCACACGAATTGTCGATCTCAGCCGGGAGAATACCGCCACCCGTCTTCGTTATCTTACGGAGCATGGCAAACCCTTTACCACGCTTGTCTATATCCCCGGACATATCATGCTGTACATCGGTAACACGGTCATTAACGGACAGACAGTACCGATGACATACCAGAATATATGGGGACTGCGACCGGCAAATGCCGACAGCCGGCGTATTATTGGCGGTGCCGTTTTTTTACCCCTGCTTGCCGCTTATCCGGAAAGCCCGGATCTGGAATCACTGGCTGGTAAGTCACAGTTTAAACTGGGTTTTATTGAATAGCGGAAACAATTTACGCTTTCTTATGAATATGATGGTGACCGCTCCTGCGGTCATCTGACAACGCCCTCACTATGGAAAAATGATGCCATGGAAATTACACCGTCTGCTTTTAAGCCGGTATCTGATTTCATTGAATCCAACAGACGTGAACAGATGTCTCCTGTTGCCCGGTTAATCGATTTAATTCTCTCATTTACAGGGCTTCGCCCAACTTCCTCACAACATTCAGAATCCCTTGCCAAAGAACTGGCAGCCCCCCTGTACCGGGCAATGACGGATGGCAGTGATGAGATCATCGTTCTGACGGACGGAATAGTCCTGTCTGTCTGTCCCGCTAAAAAGACAGCGGTATTGCGTTCTCCGCACAGAACCGATGTCTGCATTCCTTATCATATTCTCATTACAGCCTGCCTGAATTCACATCCTCTGACTATTCAGGCTGATGCGTTTAATCCCCCTGGTCTCATCTCTTATCAAAAAGCATCACCGGAGGAGGAAACCGAACAATTCCTGCAAGATCACCGGCGGGGGGTCAACAACAGAACAACGGTAAACTACTGCGCTGGAAACAACGGGAAATCTTATCATCTGACCGGAGACAGTTTGTCTCTCCTCGCGGATGCTTTAGCTGATCGCAAAGAAAAACAGGGCGCGTACTTTACTGAAAGTAACGCAGGTTCATTATCTTTTCAGTATATGAATGAGGAATATTGTCTTGATAAGACCGATATTTATCATATCGTATCGGTCTGCAATCAGGGGTTCCTCTCTGCGCTGACCAATAATGTCGTTATAGGTATCCGCAACGCCGGGGGAACCGTTCATGTGACCGATAATATTACCGCGCTGAGTATTCTTGATGCAGCAGGCGTATCTGATGAGTTAACGGCGCAATTAATATCCCGTACCTCGTTGCCCCGGGAGTCCCCGGTAAGCCATACGCTGAGAGGGGACAATATCACTTCAGTATGGTCTGATGTCAGCCTCCCCGTCTATGATCCGTTCAGGGACGAATGGGAATATATGACATGTGATGTGACACTATCTCACTTCAGTGACGGGCAGGCCCGGATGAGTGTGAACGTTAATTCCCTGACAGCAGAGCACCTGAAGAATATCTCCGCGCAATCAATATGTCCGCCATTAATAAATGATAAAGCCCCCTTCAGACTCGCCACCGAAATAAACAGATTATATCCGTGCGTAAAAGAGGGCGCTTTAGATAAAATAAACAGAATAATTATTTTTGGCGACAGTCTTTCTGATTCCGATGGCCGGATGCTGAAAAAATCGCATCATCTGTTACCTTCCCGCCATCAATATTATGAAGGCCGGTTTACCAACGGGTTTGTCTGGAATGAGTTCCTGTCATCACCTTCATTTTTAAATAAAAAAGTAATCAATTATGCGGAAGGAGGGAGCACTTCTGCCCGCTATTCCTGGTTTAATATCATCGGCGATTTTGTGTCAGACCTGGATAAGCAAATAAAATTATACCCGCCTTCTGACAACGATCTCGTGATTTGTATGCTGGGTGCGAACGACTATTTGACTTTACACAAAAGTAACATAATCAACGTGGTTGAACAGCAGGCAAACCAACTCGAAAAGCTCCTTAAACGTAACGTCGGCAATGTTCTTGTGCCGGGCCTTCCTGATTTATCCGGCACGCCTTATGCCGGCCAGCACCATAACACGGTGTTAATGAACGATATTACAACCACTCACAATGCGCTTTTGAAAAGCAAGGCCGAAGCATTACAGAATCGCTATCCTGAACAAAAAATTTCGTACTTTGACACATATTCAGCATTTGAAACGATCAGAAAAACAGCGGACGAGGTGGGTTATGACACCACACATCCGTTTAATGAGCATGGCTACATTCATATTCCCGGCGAACGCGATCCGGTTATAAACATTGCTCCCGGGTATATTTATAATGATATGCTTCATCCCACTCAGGAAGTCCATCAGTGTTTTGCCGCGATATTGGGAAATTTCATCATCAATAACTTTAATTAGCTGAATTCATTGTGTGACGTGGCTTACCCGGATTAATATCTCTGTCTGCGCCGGTCACACATCAGCATCATAATCAAGTTCCAGTACCATGCGCAGCAACGCGGCAACGGGTTCGAACAGCGATTCAGGGATCACATCACCCGTGTTAACACTGAAAAACAGCTGCCGCGCCAGCGCAATATTCTCCACCACAGGGACAGACTGTCTGGTGGCAAAAGCAACAATATGTTCAGCCCGCGCATCTGTACCTTTTTCAAGAACCGTTGGGATCGGAGTCTCTGCAGGGTCATAACCCAGACAAACAGCAATGTGCGTGGGATTGCGGATAACAACGGCGGATCGCTTAATATTCTGCGCTAAACTGCCGCTTTGTATTTCATGTTGTACTTCACGCAGCCGTTTTTTCACCTGCGGGTCGCCTTCCGTATTTTTAGCCTCCTGTTTGATATCCTCCTTACTCATTCGCTGTTTTTTCATCACGTTGTGTGCCTGAAAGGCATAATCAATAACGCCCAATACCACGTAAAACATCAGCAATGCATACCATATCCAGCGGATCATAACCGTGAAAAGCGGGATGGCACAGCCTGCATCACAATATGGCAGCGCCTGAAATGTCGGCAAAAAAGAGTGGAAAAGAAAGATGAAAACGGAACATAGCAAAAGGACTTTCAGACAGGATTTAAACAATTCCATCAGACTGTGTACGGAAAAAATTTGTTTAAAATTATTCACCGGATTAATTTTATCGCTTTTGAAACCTATCGCTTTTGTGGCAAGCAGAAAACCGACCTGTGCAACCAAACCCGCGATGGTTGCCGCCGCCAGCATGCCGCCGAACAGCGCAAAAAAAACACCTCCTGAATGCAGTAATGCCTGTATCAGCTGTCCGAAGGCATAGTCAAAGGGCTGATTGATGAGTCGTGAAGCCAGCAGTATCAGACCGGCAATCCGCTGTATAACCTCATCGGCAAAAAAATGAAAAAAAGCCAGCAGCGTCAGCAACTGAATGCCGGAAATTATCTCCTGACTTTTGACAACCTGTCCCTTCAGGCGGCTGTCACGCTTCTTTTTTGCGGTAGGCTTCTCGGTTTTTTCACTCATGACCGGCTAACCACTGACTCACATGCCGGTAAAGGGATTCACTCTCCAGTGCATAGTGGCGGAAGGCGTATGACAATGAGAGCAGCAATAGCAGGAGCGCCAGCACACTTTTCACCGGCATGGATAAAAAGAATACGTTAAGCTGCTGTGCGGATCGGTTGAGCAATCCGAGCGCCAAATCCGCCAGCACCATGCAGAACACGGCCGGCAGAGAAAAATTCAGGCACAGCTGGTACAACACACTCCACTGCGCCAGCAGAAAGTGTAAAAATGGTCCGTTGAAACGCAGTATCCTGCCGGGAGGTAAATAATGGTATGAGTCATACAACGCAGTCAGAAGCTGACTGAATCCACCGGTAATAAAGAAAAGCACACACAGGAACTGGCTGAACAACAGACCAAAAATGGATGTTTGTACCGACAGTGCCGGGTTGAACACGGTTGCCATGGTAGCACCGCGCAGCGTGTCAATCAGAAATCCTGCCATATCCACAGCCCAGAAAGGAATTGCTGCGAAGAATCCCAGCATCAGACCGATGATCAGCTCTCCCGGGATCTCACTCAGCCAGTCCCATCCCCGGTAAGTAACCGGCTGGGTATAAAAAACGGGCAGTACCGGCAGCATCAGCGCCAGAAGCACACCATTGCGAATCAGCGCCGAGCCGAGATTACCGGTCTGCAGCAACGGAAAAAGCAGTGTCAGTCCAAGCGGTCTCATTAACATCAGCGTTAAGGTAACCAGTCCGTCACTGAGAGAGATCATCACCCGTGCACTCCTATCTGCAAAAACACCTGGCGGGTATAGGCGAGAAGCTGTCCGCCTATCCAATGATAAGTCGCCATAATGACTAACACCACGGCGAGCAGCTTTATCATAAACTGCAGCGTTTGATCCTGAATCTGGGTCAGTGCCTGAAGGAGACTCACCGTCACGCCGACCACTGCCGCGACCAGCACCACCGGTAATGACGTCATGAGCACCAGCCACAGCAGCTCTGTGACGAGGTGAGTTATGCCGGCATCCGTCATCTGAAACTCTGCACCAGCTGAGAAAGGATCAAATCCCAGCCGCCGGCCAACAGAAAAATTAACAACTTGAACGGCAGAGAGATAGTCATCGGAGACACCATCATCATTCCCATCGCCAGCAGGACGTTGGATACCAGCAGATCGATGGCCAGAAACGGGAGGTAGATAAGCAGACCAATACGAAATGCCTGCGACAACTGGCTGACGGTAAAAGCAGGCAGCAGGATCAGTAGTGAATCCGGTTTAATGCGGCGCCGTGCCTCTTCCGGCCAGGTTACGGCTATCAGATGACGAAAATAATGCATCTCTTTTTCATCGGCGTTTTTTTGCAGGAACCGGCGGTAAGGGTCAAGCGCCCGGCTGTCCCAGCCCTGTAACCAGGGTACGGTCGCGTCTTCCTTCTCAGGATGCCACCCGGCTTTTACCTCCAGGACTGTCGGGGCCATGATAAAGAGCGAGAGCACCAGCGCCAGACCATAAAGTGCCATATTGGGCGGCACCTGCTGAATACCCAGCGCATTGCGTAAAATAGAAAACACCACTGCCAGTTTCAGAAATGAGGTTCCCATGACAATAGCAAGCGGCAGCAGGGAAAGAAAAAAAAGCAGTGCTATCAGCTGCCATGGAGAGTCAGGTAACGGCATATTATCTCCTGTTTATTCGGCTATAAAATAGTTATAGCCGTACCATGACCCACCCTCCATCAGGTGTTAACCGTATCCTCATTCGTATTCAAATCATCAGACGGATGCACAAACCATCGGGTGATTCGCACCAGAAAACTGTCCCCGCAGGCTATCAGTTCTCCCTGACCTATCACGCAGCCATTCAGCCTTAACGTCACGTCGGGTGAGAGCCTGGCACCGGTCGCAATAAGATCACCTTCACGCAGCGTCCGCAACCGGCCAAGGTCGATATCAATTTGTCCTGCCTCTACCAGCAGCTTTTGTGGCAGGGCATCAAGATGATACGATAAAGGCGGGGCCGTACCTGCGCGATCGCAGTCCTCCGCTAACAGGCTTTCCATATCATTGATCAGCGCTTCAGTTTTCACTTCTCCTCCCTCCTCTATCCGGATACGTACCGCACTTCCCGTTACCGGCAGTACAACCAACTCCCCTTCCCGCAGATGTCCAAAAGGATTCATCCGCAACCCGGTCCCGGGGCCGATGCCCTTCATCTCCTGTACCGATACCTGACACCAACCGGCATAACAGGCAAACGCCACCGGTGGTAATAAACGTACCGGCCGGACACAGGGGCTTATCTGCTCAGCAATGGTCCGGAACCAGGTGGCAGGCCAGCCAAACAGCACACAGCGGAACGTATAGCCGTCAATCTGCCAGGCAAACACGACCGCAATATACTGACTGAGTATGCTGCAATGTCCGGGCGTTCCCGGCAGGTTGTGTAATGTCGCGCCGCTTGCCTGCAACAGCGGCGACAACCCCCATTCCGCAATACCCGCCAGCAGACAGGGGTCGGCCTCCTGATCTGACGCGGTACCGAGAGTTCCTTCACACCACTGCTGCCAGTCACTTTCAGCTAACCAGATGCCGCACGGAATATCTTCTGCTGTGACTGAAAACAATCGCCCCGCCGGGCTGCCGGTCCAGCACTGAGCCGAAACATGCAGTGCGTCAAACGCCATCCCTTCTGTTTGTACTATCCCGGCAAGGCTGCTTTCTTCAGCAGAGATCTGCATCATACTCTACCTCCAGCGTAACGTTGTGCCCGGCCGCCAGCAGCCCGGCATTCAGCCGGGTGAAAAAGTCCTTCAGCCTGCAGTATAAGTCACGCCGGGGTACCAGAACTTTCAGCAGGGTGATACCTTCCCGCATTTCAATTTCGCAAATAAGCCCCGCCGCAGAGCCTCCCTCCAGCCGGTAGCGTTGTTTTTTCTGCCTGAGCACCGCTTTTCCCGCGCTGCCGTCAGGCATTTCCGCCACCTGAGCCATCAGCTGAATAAATCCGGTGGTTTTCGTTGATTGTCGTTTCTCCTGTTCAGGCAACAGGTTATGCCAGAGACAACCTTCTGTCCGGTTAACGTTCATTGCTCAGCAGACTCCTCAGTTTTTCTTTTTTTTTCATCACGCTCACCAGCATCTGCTGCAACCTGCAGAGTTTCTCCCGCAACCGTTTTTGCTCGTCCGCAAGCTGCTGCTGCTGCTGCGCCAGATCGTATTCCTCATGAAATAAATCATGCATAACCTGTTTCTGTTCCATCAGTTCACCCGCAGACAATGTACCGGACCAGAGAAGCAGTTGATTGAGCTTTTGCATCAGATCGTGACGACCGCTCTGACACTGAAAATCCAGCAGCTCCGTTTGCTGTCGCTGCTGATCCAGTTCCTTCATTTGCCGCCGCAGCCGCTCCTCGCGGCGATCTTTTATCCTGAGTAAACAATTCAGCATCAGGTGTCTGTCAGATAACGCATTTGTGCCAGCAGTTCGTCGCGATCGCATGGTTCATTACTCTGTTGTTGAAGGAAGTGACAGATAGCGGCATAACGGTCTACCGCAAGGTCGGCCAGATCGTCTTCTCCCCGCACAAACTCACCGACCCGCACCAGAAGCTCCACATCACGATACGTCGATAACAACGTCCGGATTGCGTTCGCCAGTATCTGATGTTCACCGCCGGCCACCATCGTCATCAGCCGGCTTATGCTGGCTAATATGTCAATGGCAGGAAAGTGAGCCGCTTCCGCCAGGCGGCGGGAAAGGACGATATGACCATCGAGTAACGACCTCACTTCATCTGCCAGCGGTTCGTTCATATCGTCGCTTTCCACCAGTACGGTGTAAAATGCAGTGATACTGCCAAGAGTGCTTCTGCCCGCCCGTTCGAGCAGCCTCGGTAATGCCGCAAAAACGCCCGGCGGATAACTGCCGGAAACCGCAACCTCACCACCGGCGAGCGCTATTTCACGGGCGGCGCGGGCAAAGCGGGTTAACGAATCGGCAAACAACATGACTCTCTTACCGCGATCGCGAAACGCTTCGGCGATCGTGGTCGCCACCGACAACGCCCTCATACGCTCAAGCGCGGGCCGGTCAGATGTTGAAACCACTATCACGCAGCGCCGCCGGGTCTCTTCCTCCAGTGTTTTCTCAATGAACTCACGGACTTCCCGGCCACGTTCACCGATGAGCACCAACACGTTAATGTCGCTGTCAGGGCTGCGGCACAGCATCGACATCAGCGTGCTTTTCCCTACCCCCGCTGCGGCAAAAATCCCCACACGCTGTCCTTCACCACACGTCAGAAGACCGTCAATGGCACGGATCCCGGTAAGGTTTCAACAATCAATCATCCGGCGCAGCAGCGCCGACGGCGGCGGCGCATCGTAATCCCGCCAGGGCCCCTGCGGAGCGGGGCCGTCATCAAGAGGCAATCCCATACCGTCCAGTACCCGCCCTAAGAGATCCTCCCCGACCGGAACACGATGCCGCCGTCCCAGGGAACGCACCTGCTGCCCGTAATGCAGACCAGCCGTACTGGCAAAGGGTGAAAGCTGCACTGTTGAACCGTCGATACCAACGACTTCCGCCAGCCCGCCTTCCGGCAGCAGGCAACACACCTCTCCCATAAAAACACCCGGCAGGTAAGCTTTGATCAGCGTTGCACCAACGTGCAGTAACCGGCCGGTCCTGAGATAACCTTGTGGTACATCCCGCATCGGTGTCAGTGATTTTTCGAGGGCGGTCAGTATTTCTGCGTTAATCTTCGTCATCGGCAAACTCCTGTTGCATAAAGTCGATACTATGCACAACCTGCACCGTACAGTTTTCCCCCAACTCCTGCCAGGAAAGTACGGGAACATGAAATAGTCTCGTTTCCGTTATTTTTCGCAGAAAGCGGCGCGCATCAACGGAGATGACAATGTTCAGATCACCGTGCTCATCCAGTGCCTCCTGAATTAAACTCAGAATACGCGAACTCTGTCCGGGGCTCAGCGCCGCATAGGTCCCCACCGAGGTCTGACGGACAGACTCACGTATCAGGTTTTCGATCCCCTCTCCCACCCGCAGTACGCGCAGTGCCCCGCCATCCTGTTGCAGTCTGTGCAAAATATGCCGGCGCAGCGCCATGCGCACATATTCGGTCAGCATCAGTACATCTTTTTCACGCGGCGCCCATTCAATCAGGGCACCAAAAACTGCACGTAAATCGGGGATCGAGATCCCTTCCGCCACTAACCTTTGGAGTGTTTCCGTAATCTTGCTTATCGGCAGTTGCCGCTGAAGCTCTTTAACCAGCTCCGAATAGCGTTTCTCCATAGCATCCATCAGATAGCGCGCCTCCTGCACGCCGATAAACTCGGCCATGTGACGCAGCAATACCTGACGCAGTAATGCTGTGATGCGTTGATTTCCCCCGGCAACCGTGTGCCCCATTGCCTGCGCTTTTTTCTCATCCGCCGGGTCCAGCCAGCCGATACTTCCCATTCCGTCAGGCAGTTGCTGTACTTCGCAGCCCGGATAGTTATCCGGCTCCGGCAGCAGACACGCGTTCCCGGGAATGGATAATGAAAAAACCGGCTCCTGGTAAAGCAGTACCGACATCCCCTGCACGTCGTCCCCGTGATCCGCCATGATCGTGATTTCCGGCAGCGGCACTCCGTACTCTTCGAAAAGCATCCGGCGTAAGGCATCAATATCCCGGGCCAGCGTATCGCTGATAAGCGATGGCATCACGCACAGCGTTAACGGCCTGGCTCCCGGCTGCATCCGGTCTTCGCTCATCTCCCCTCCCGGCGATCCATCGTGTTGTGAATGCCCGGCACGACGCCGGAATAAAAAGAACGGCAGTGCGGTGAACATCGCAGGGACAAAAAAGTCCAGAAAGGGAAAACCGGGGATCAGAGCGAATAAAATCAGGATAGCCGCCGTAAGCATCAGTGCCTGCGGCTGCCGGCCAAGCTGAGTGGTTAATTCACTGGCAAGGTTCTGTTTCTTCTCCCCGGGAACACGGGTAACAATGATACCGGCGCTCAGCGAGATAAGCAGCGAAGGGATCTGTCCGCACAGCCCGTCCCCAACAGATAACACGCTGTATGTTTGTACGGCATCACTCAGCGGCATACCGTACTGTACTACCGCGATAATGATGCCCCCGATAATATTGACCAGAATCACAATGATGCCGGCGATTGCATCGCCTTTAACAAACTTCATGGCACCATCCATAGCGCCAAGAAAGCGGCTCTCCTGCTGAACCTGCTGACGTAACTGCTGTGCCTGAACAGCATCAATCACCCCGGCCCGCATATCGCCGTCAATACTCATCTGCTTTCCGGGCATCCCGTCAAGCGAGAAGCGGGCACTGACTTCAGCCACGCGCTCGGTTCCTTTAGTAATAACGATAAACTGAATAATGGTGATTATCGTAAAAATAACCAGCCCTACTGTCAGGTTCCCCCCCACCACAAAGTGACCGAACGCATCCACAATATTGCCTGCATCATGCTGCAGCAAAACCAGCCGTGAGGTGCTGATGGTCAATGACAGACGGTACAACGTGGTAATCAGCAGCAAAGAAGGGAAAACCGACAGATCCAGCGGATCATTAATATAGATGGCAATCAGCAGCAAAATAATCGAAAAAGCGATATTAACGGCGATCAGTATATCCACCATGAATACCGGCAACGGCAGGATCATCATGACGATAGCAATCAGCATCACCACTGCCAGAATGATGTCCTGACGCCCGGCGCAAACGGCAAGCACTTTTTGCAGGCCCTGTATACCCCTGCTTTTTATCATTGAGATTTGCATAGCGACTCCAGAAAAGCCTGCTGACGGCGATGTACCCGCAGCCACAGTTCCGCCGTGCTATCGGCTGGGGGGCACACACCAACCCCCACCCCCCCCCTAGACAGGGT
>OCAE01000581.1_pt1 | contig 21980 bp, 15 predicted proteins | sample 1495581 | NCBI WGS metagenome assembly OCAE01 (sample SAMEA2580278, study PRJEB22360) | human gut metagenome | biome: human gut; feature: human-associated habitat; material: faeces | place: Denmark | collected 2008/2010 | reverse complement strand
CCGCGTGTCCAGCGGGCCCCCGCAGCTCACACCCACGGCCGCCGGCGCCGCGCCGCCGTTGTACTCGCGCAGCAGCGCGTCTATCGCCTCATAAAAACGGGGCAGAAATTCGTCCGGATGTGCGTCTTTGCCCGAAGGGAACGCGATGCGCCGCAGAATCTTTCCGTCCGCGTGCCCTGCCACCACCGCGCATTTCGTTCCTCCCATGTCGATGCCGATATACAGCTGTTCCATTCTGCTTTTCCTCCTGCGGCCGGGAAGGCCTGCTCCGCCATCCTCCATCCCCCCAAGCCGTGCATTTTGCAAATGTCACACACGCCCTTTACGCCCTGCGGTACTTGCGCGCCGCGTTCAGCATCACGGTCAGGCTGCGCGGGTTCACGTCCGGCTGGATGTTGTGCGCCGCGGCAAAGATATAGCCTCCGTCCCGGTTCAGGATCTCGATGGTCTCATGTACTGTTTCTTCGATCTGGCTCTCGCTGGCGAACGGCAGCAGCTCCTGTGTGTCGATGCCGCCGTGAAAGACGATCTTTTCCCCGTAGGCAGCTTTCAGCCCGCGCGGCTGCATGTCCGCCGCTTTGGGCTGGATCGGGTTCAGGATCTCAACGCCGCAGTCCACCAGGTCGTCGATCAGCCTGTATACGCTTCCGCAGGAATGGTGCAGGTATTTCGCCTTTGTAAAACGCTTGGTATAGGCGATGCGCTCCTTGAAATACGGCTTTACCAGCTCCCGGAACATGTCCGGCGAAACGAACGGCGCGTTCTGTGTTGCAAAATCGTCCCCGCTGGACGTGTAGTGGATGTACGGCCCCACTGCCGTGTAATATCGCTGGATGACCTTCTTCTGGTATTCCAGCACACGTTCAAAAAAGCGGTGTATCCATTCCTCGTCCAGCGCCATACGGTACAGAAAATCCTCAAAGCCGCACATCCAGCACCCCAGCTCAAAGATCCCGTAAACCGGGTGCTCCGCACAGATGACATAGTCCGTGGTCTCGTACAACTCCTTTGCACGCGCCGCGTGCGCCGCGATCTGCCTTTCATCAATGGAGTCCGGGTCCGGGAACCGGTAGGCGTTCAGCTCTTCCAGCGTCGCGCCTTTCAGCGGCGTGTTCACGCTTTCCCAGTACAGCCCGGTAAACCGCCGGCGGATGCCCCATTCGTCGATGTACTCCGTTTCCGATATCGTCTGAAAATGTGAGTCCTGCGGGGTAAATATTTCGCCGACCGAACGCGTGTCAATATCAAAATACTTCAAAAGACGCTCGTCCAGGCGCCGTGTTTTTCCAAACGGCAGGTCCCCGCCCTGTTTTTTCCCAAACCCTAAAAATTCCAGCAGCTTGTTCTCGCTCTCCCCCTCCATCGAAGACAGCGGGTTGCCCCCGAAATCTATGATCAGGTTCTCCGGTTTTTCATGGCGCATCGTGCGCGCAAAATCTTCTCTGCGTCCCATTTCCTTCAGGCCTCTTTCCTGTATGTTCCAATGGCTTCCAGCAAGGCACGGATATTTTCCAGCGGGAAGCCGTTGTCCGTCTCCACATAAAAATATGCGCCGCCGTTCATAACGTCAAACGCCTTTGCCGCCGCATGCACGGCGCGCGTCACATCCGCGGGCGTGCCGTGCGTCATCACATTCGCGCGGTCGACGTGTATCGCGCAGGCCAGCCCAAGCCTGCGCAGCCGCGCAGCCAGCTCCTCCATATCATAGGCTGTCAGCTGCGGCCAGACCGCGTTCACGCCGATCTCCCGCAGGTCTTCCAAAATGGGCGCCGCGTACCCGCAGGTATGGAAAAACACGGCTTTTCCCTGTTCTCTGGCGAATTGGACCAAACGGCGGTAGCGCGGCTTGAAAAACGAACGCCAGACCTCCGGCGAAAACAGCATCGCCCGCGCCGTGCCGAAATCGTCCCCGAACTGCACCGCGTCCACGCCTGCCGCGCACATCAGGCGCAGCTCCTCCAGCTCATATTCCACCAGCATATCGGCCAGACGGTTGATCTCGCGTTCATTGTCGTACACGTCCATCAGCACGTCTTCAAACGGACGCAATGCATGCATCCGTTCAAAAAAGCCGAACCATCCGTCTTTTGCATACCGCGTTTCACGCACGCGGGCGATGCGCTTTGCGTAAGAGGCGAACGCCGCGTCCTCCGCCAGCGCGTGGGGCGGACAGCGGAAGCCTTCCAGCGCGCGCCAGTCCGCCAGCCTGCCGGTACGGATGGCCCGTCATGGCAAAAATGCGCGATTCCCACGTAACGCCCCAGGCGTCTGTTTTGTACTCATGATAGCTTCCGTCCGGGCCGCAGGCCTCTGCCGGCGGCCGCGGAATGGGCATGTCCGAAAAATCCTCAAAATCGCCGGGATGGGCTTTCAGCAGCCCCCGAAACGCTTCCCCGTGCTCGTACAGGCCCCGCCCGCACGGATGGTATTCCAGCGGCGCCTTGTCTACCGGCTCAAAGGCCAGCGCCGCCTCAACACGCTCTCTGCTCGTCATGCTGTCTCTCCTCCGGGTCTTTCCGGCCCTTTTACGCAAAACATCCCGCGCTGTCGAACGGTGTGTCCAGCTTTTCGATGATCCCCAGCCAGACGGCATACCGCCGGGCATCAAAAGCCGGGTAGCCTGTCACATAGTGGTTCGCCCCCCGCCGGCCGTCCTCCAGCGTCCACTCCATCACGATCAGGCGCTGTACGCCGGAATAGGTCTTCACCTTGCCCACACAGACATTTTCATTGGCGGGCGACACAGCCTCGCCCATACACAGCGCTTCCCGCGTCTCGCCGTCCCGCACGATATACCGCACGGTGTGCGCTTCGTTGGAATCGTTGCACAAAAAGATTTTATGGCACCAGTTCTCCGGCTCGGCACAGACCATGCACACCGGCTGCTGCACGCGGCCGATGTAGTAAAACGCCAGCTTTTTGTGGAAATAGTAATCCACCACCGCATCCGAGATCTGCGGCCAGCAGTCCAGCATATTCCACCATATGATCCCCGTCCTGCGCCATTTTTTCAGGCGCGTCTGTTCAATGAAAAATTTCTTCGCCTCCGCCTGGCTGATCTGCGACAGCATGGCCAGCTGTTCCAGGCTTTCGCATTCCGTACCAAACATGTCCCGCACCTGGTCCACCATCAGCTGGTTGCGGTCGTACCCACGGTCCCGGATGCACAGCGTATACTCGGTGTTGTGGGCATCCCATGCGTCATTTTGGATGGGCCAAAGGTCCTTTTCCGGGATAAACTGCCGCAGAGACGACACCGCCGGACAGCCGTGATACCCGATCTCGCTGATGAAATGCGCGCTGGAATGGCGGTAAAAGTCCCCCTTGAAATAGTCGCGCGGCCCCCAGTTGTGCTGCTCGGGCACATTCAAATCGCCCGACACTGTGAGCGGAATATATGGCGAGGACGGCAGAAAGAAGCGGAATGGGTCATGTGACGCCGCCACGCGCGGAAGCACCTCGCGGCTAAGGCGGTTGTTGCGCACATGCGGCAGATCGTACCCGAAGTTGTAGTACATCGCGTCCACTTCGTTGTCGCCGGACCAGAGCAGGATGCTGGGATGATTGCGCAGTTTGACGACTGCCGCAGCAGCCTCACGCTCGATGATCTTTGCAAATTCATCCGTCTGCGGGTAGATCGCACATGCCAGCGAAAAATCCTGCCAGACCAGGATGCCGCTCTCATCACAAATATCGTAAAACGCGTGGTCTTCGTAGACGTTCCCGCCCCAACACCGCACGATATTGCAGTTCGTCTCGCGGAACAGCGAAAGCGCCTGTTCATACCGCTGCGCGTCCCGGCTGTGGAACGCGTCCAGCGGCACCCAGTTCGCACCCTTGCAAAGGATCGGCACGCCGTTTGCCAGCACCTTGAATTCTCCGTTGTCACCCGGCACAAAATTCGTCTGTACTTCGAATGTACGGATTCCCAGGTTCAGTTCCCACACGTCCTGCATCTCTCCGTGGTGCAGCAGCTCCACCTGCGTGCGGTAAAGGCTGGCCGGGCCGTAGCCTCTGGGCCACCACAACTTCGGCTCCGGCACCCAGAAGCTCAGTTCGTCAGAGCAGAACTTCACGCGTACCGTTTCACAGAAAGAGCTTTCCGCACACGTGCCGCGCACCTGCACCGCAAACCCCTCCAGCATCGGGTCTTCCGCTGCAAAACGGAACTTCAGCAGTACCTGCGCACGTTCCCTGTCCGCGCGCAGCGTTGTCATGTACACTTCTTTAAAATATGTGTCCCGCTTTGGGCAGATGGAAACGCTCCGCCACAGCCCGGCGGACACAAAGCGCGGCGCGATATCCCAGCCGAACATATGGCCCGGCTTGCGCACACAGATCATCTCGTCCGTGTGCTCCCACCCCGGGCCGCGCACGCCCATGGGATAATCCATATTCCGGGCGGCGTTCACCGTGGAGCGGATGTGCACGGCGATCTCATTTTCACCCTCCCGCAGCGCTTCTGTGACGTCGAACCGGTATTCCAGCATCATATCGTTCGTCTCGCCCACTGCCGTCCCGTTCAGATACACCGTCGAAAAGGTGTCCACGCCGTCCAGGCACAGCACCGCGCCGCGATCCGCCAGCGCCTGCGGCGCAACGAACGCGCGCGTGTACCACCACTCGTAAAACTCATAGGGACGGAACGCATATAGGTTCGTTCCCCAAAATGGCTCCGGTGCTTTGCCAGCTGCGTATAGGTCAAGTTCCGCGTTCCCCGGTACGTTCGCCTCAATGTGCGTATAGGCCGGGTCTTCCTTCACCGCCTGCGCCGTCGTCTTCCCCGCATGCTCGGGCGCGTAATGCAGTTCCCATTTGCCGTCAAGCAGCAATTTCTCCATTTTATTGCTCCTTCCCGCGCCGCGCCCGGCTATGAGAGCGGTAATTCAGCCGTCCGAAGGCGTCTGCGCGCCAATGTACTGGCCCGGCGTAACGCCCTCCAGCTCTTTGAATTTACGGATAAAGTAATAAGGATAGGTAAAACCGACCGCCTCGGACACCGCATTGATGCTCATGGAGCCGTCCGCCAAAAGCTCCTTGCTTCTCTGAATACGCTTATAGGTGATATACTCGGAAAAGCTGCGGTGGGAAGCCTCTTTCACGATGCGGCTGATGAGGTTTGCCGAAAGGGAAAGCTCTTCTGCAATTTTGCTCAGGCAGATATCATTTTGGCAGAAATTCTTTTCGATATATTCCAGGACCACTGTGTTGACGTTATTTTCCGGCTCGCGCGGGCGGTTGGTGATCTGTACGAGAATCTCGTGGACATAGCCCACAAATACCGTGTACACCTCGTCCAATGTCACGCACGCGTCAAAACCATGCCGTGCGGGACGTTCTATGGGGATGGGCAGAGTCTCCAGCCGCAGGGAGATGTTTTCCTGCATCACGGCCAAATAGCGGTTGATCTCGCTGTCCTTGATGAGGTAATCACCACTGCGGAAATCCGCAAATATCTCGTCAATATGCCGCAGGCACGCCTCTCCCTTGCCCGCCATCAGATTGTTGATGATGTGCCGTTCGTGACGCACGGGGAAAGGATAGCCGGGCAGAGTCGTATCGATTTTTTCCCAAACGATCACCTGCTGGGGGAACAGATATTGGTAGCGGAAGGTCTCGCAGCATTCCCGGTAACCGTCGCGCAGCTGTTCCACTCCTGTTTTCACCTGGGACACCACGCAGTAAGCTTTTTCCCCCGCCCGGAATGTGGCGCACATTTTTTCGCACTGGGTACGCACATGCTGGCGAAACTGAATGTCCCCGTAATGGCGGATGTTGCCGAAGATGATGGCTATGGTTTCGTCGGACATCTTGATGACGAGGAATTGGTAATCCTTCTCGTTTTCCGCGGACATTTTGATGCTTTGGTTCAAAAATTCCTCGGCGTCCGCATGAGATGCGATGCGGAACACTCCCACCACATGGTTTTTGCACTCCTGCATCGACCTGTCCCAAAACGTAGTATCGGCCGAACCGCCCGACTTCGCAAGAAAGTCCCTCAGATTCGATTTTTTAGCCACCTGCACCATCTTGCGAATGGGCAGAGTGGAATATATAACCGATACGATGGCCACGACCATCGTTACGCACAACGCGCCCAGAATCCAGGAGGAAAACCGCAGAAGGCCGGATTCCAGCGGCGGCACCGTGCTCTCAAACACAAATGTGAAGCCTAAAATGCTGGAATATGCCTCGGAACGGATCACGTCATCCTTCTGAGGCAGCTCGTTCTGTTTCACAAACAGATATTCCGAATCCCGATGGAAAACCACGTAGCCTTCCTTGTCGACGATATAAAAATTCTTATTCTGTTCCAGCTCAAAATCCCGCAGAATCATTGAATACAGCGAACGGGTGTTCACATTTACGCACAGGTAGACCGTGCCGTTCCGGCTGGCCGTCGGCACAACATAGCTGATGATGAGCGGCTGCTTGCGCAGATCCGACATTGCTGCTGTGGAATGAAGCAGATGCGGAGCCACTTGATATGGCTTCGCTGCGGAATCCTGCTCAAAAACCACTTTGTCGCCAAAATTTTCCAGTGGAGTGATGGAATATGGCATGGAGATAGAACTGTACACCATTCCCTCTTCTTCATAATACAGATATGCCGAATGGACATACGGGTTCATCACACTGATGGAACCCAGCATGTCCAATATCTTTGTTTTGGCTTGCGGATCCTGCCGCTCCCCGGCCGAAAGATGGAACAGCTCCTGATTGTTGAAGGCTGTATCGTGTGCGATCTCTTTAACGTTCTGCATGTACAGCTCATATACGGACGCCATCTGGCTCGCCATGATCTCGTTGGATTCGGCCATGTTTTTCTGATAAGAGCTGCGTTCAGATAAATAAAAAAGCAGCATCGTGAGCATGGCAAAAACCACCAGCAGCACCGCAATGATCGTCAGCAGTTTTTTCCTGATCCTGTAAAGTGCAAACTCATTTTTATATTTTCTGAAAAAAGAATTCTTCATCCTCCACCGTATCCCTTTCCACATTCCCGCTTTTTCCGGCAGGCCAATGCCGGCGCCGCATGCCGCTGCTACGGCGCACGGCACTCCTGCCTGCAAAATTTCACTCTTTAATAGTATATGGGTTTACGGTCCTTGTCAAAAGTCCTTTCAGCCAGAGCGCAAAAACGACTCTCGCGCCCCGCAGCGCCGGTATTATTTCACACGGATGGAAAAACGGCGGTCAAAATTTGTCACGTCGTTGAAATAGAGGTTGAACCGGTCCTCCGACGCCGGCACGGCGCCAAAGAGCCCCTTGATCACGTCATTCACAGCAAACCCCGGCCCGACGGAAACCGTATCCTTTCCGTCAAACAATTCCAGTTCGCCCTTTGCGGCGACCAAAGAGCCTCCGGCATTCGCCGGAATGCGATATCCTTCGCCGCGGATAAGTACATTGGGCAGAATGCCGAACTCAAACCGGATGGTGGAGGCGGGGCAGCCCCAGGTCTGCACGCGGATATCAAAGCCGTCGTCCACCGGCGTGACGGTGGCTTTCACCTTCACTGAAAGATGACCGGACGTCCTGCGCCTGGAGTGGTCCATCTCCCACCAGTCGTTCGTGCCCTGATATTCACCGAAGGGCTGATAATATTGGCCCGTGCCCTCATATTCCATCTCGTAACCGTCCCCGCAGGGACGGATATTCTCCATCAAGAGGTGGCGGCAGTTGAAAAAGCTGATGCCGCCCTTGATGTAAAAATCGATGCCACCCTTTTTCAGGAACAGAAACGCGGGTTGACGCTCCACCGCCCACAGGTTGAGGCCTCCTCGGGAAAGGCGCAAAAGGCCCGAGCCCTTCAGCAGCCGGTCCACCTCAAACAACTCCGGACCGGCGGGGGCGGGCAGGTTTTGAAAGGCCTCCGGAAACAGCATCAGGTCCTCTGCCGCAAGCGGAAAAGGCCGGCCGCAGCGGATACAGGCCTCAAGCTGCGCCGTACCTATGGCGCGCAGCGCCTCATCATGCAGTGCATGGCCGCACAACAGGTATTGGTAAGCATATTTTTCCGCGTAGGGTGCGGTGCCCTTGTCCTGCCGACGGGAGTTCTCGGTGAAGATAGAAAAATCCGTGTGATAAAAGACGGGCATCATTTCCAGATTGCGGCGCACATATTCCAGCAGCTCTGTTTTTCCCAGATCCTGCGCCAAAATCAGCAACGCGCGGTTGTTGATCTCGTTGTATCCGCCCGCTGAACGCTCGGCATATTCCCCGTCCTCATTGCAATCGATATGCTCGGCCAGATACTGATCGATGCGCGCCACATAGCGCTCGTCGGGCATAAGCGTATTGAGCAGTGCCAGCGCGGCCGAGATGACCCAGCGGTGGTTCGGAGTATGGAACCCTTCCTCCACCATGCCGTCGCCCATGCGGCGCAGCACAAGAAACAGCTTTTTCTGAAATGCTTTTTCCTCTGGTGTCTCGGCCTTTACCAGCTTGGCGGGCTTTGCCAGCGCCAGTGTGACAAACGCTGTGTCCGGCGCAGAGTGAAAATTGCAGGAATAATAGTCCATCGTGCCGTCGGGGTGCAGATGGTTCAGAAGATGCTGCACCAGGCCGTCGGCGCAGGCCAGTGCGCGGGGGTCTTTGTAATACCGGCTCTGAGGGCAGAAATACAGCGTCATCGGTTTTGCTGCGGCCGAGCCGCAGTTCTGCGCCACTACGCCGAAATCCTTGTTGTAGTATCCGCCGAAATCCGGGTCCTGCGGGTCGGTGATCTGGTACTTCTCCAGCATTTCAAATTCTTTTTCATATTCTGCAACGCTGCGCTGCAATAAATCCATTCTCATTACCTTCTTTATTTATATGTTGTGTTCCGCGTGGGCAACTCACAGCAGGCCCTGCGCGTCCCACACCAAAAGCTCCACCAGCATCATAAGCGCCAGATTCTGGCCATAACCTGTGGGCCGCAGAGGAACATTTTTATAATATTCCAGCGTATCCGCCACGATGGTACCGTAGGACACCTGCCCCACCAGGCCGTCGGGCCCGATATGAGCCCGCACCGCCTGTGCGGCGCGCAGCGCCGCATCTCTGCACGACGCAGGCAGCAGCCCCGCGCGAACACCTTTCAGCAGCCCGTAGGCGAAGCCCGAGGAGCCGGAAACCTCAAGATAAGAATCTTCCCGGTCCACCAGCGTGTGCCAAAGCCCATCCGGGGATTGATAGCGGCACAGAGCCGCCGCCTGTGCGCGGTAAGCATCCAGGATCAGGTCGCTCTCCCACTCCTCCAGCTCCAGCAGGCCCGGCAGCTCGGCCGCCGCGATGGTGAACCAGCAATTTCCACGCGCCCAAAATGCGCCTGCATAATTGTCCATGCGCTCAAACGACCAACCGTGGCACCACAGCCCTGTCTTTTTATCCGAGAGATAGTGTATGTGCAGCATAAACTGCTTTTTGCATTCTCCCGCGTACCGCTCGTCGCCCGTGATGGAAGCGATCTTCCCCATGAACAGCACCGCCATGAATACCGTGTCCGCCCAAAGCTGCTGGTTGTTGTCAGAGTCGATGGTGACATGCTGAAACCCGCCCATCTCGGTTTTTGGCAGGCCGTCCAGCAGCCACTCTGCACAGGACTCACAGTAGTCACGATACTCTTCCCTGCCTGTTTCCTCGTACAAAAAGCACAGTGTGAGCAGCGGCGCCATCGTGTTGATGTTGTGTACGATGGGTCTGTTCAGCTTGGTATCGAACCACTGTGTCAGATACTCCAAATACCGCCGTTCTCCGGTGAGCCTGTAGTATTTCCAGATGCCGTACAGCGCCACTCCCTGGGACCAATCCCAGATATCCATATCGAACAGGATGTTGTTGTCATTCTTTTCGTCGTTGATGATATTCTCCAGTATCTGCGTGCTCACCCGGTATAATTCCGTGCGGTCCATCTCCCTGTCACTTCCTTTCTCTCATTCAGCGCGGCAGCGTGTTGAGCGCGCGTTCCAGGTCCTCAATGAGCGTATCCGCGTCTTCCAGCCCCACCGAAATGCGCACCAGTCCCTGCGGGATTCCTTCAAACTGCAACATCTCCCGGTTCGGGTTCAGGCCCGGCGTGTTTACGACGCTTTCAAAGCCGCCCCAGCTCGGCCCCTCCTCAAAAACATCGAGGGATTTTACCATCGCGTGGATGGCTTCGTTGTCTGCATCCGGCACGAAGCTCATCAGGCCGCTGTACCCTGTCATCTGTGTTTGAGCCAGCGTATGTCCTTCGTCTGTTTCCAGGCCCGGGTAGCACACGCTGCGCACGCGGGGATGTTCCTGCAGAAAACGCGCCACCTTATCTGCCGAGGCGCTGTGCCGCGCCATGCGCACCTCCAAAGTACGCAGGCTGCGGATGAGCAGCCATGCGGCAAACGGGTCCATGCACGCGCCCCAGGAAGCGCGCTGTCCGCCGCGAAGAGCGTCCATACGCTCTTCGCTGCCCAGCACCACGCCGCCCAGCACGTCGCTGTGGCCGCCGAGATATTTGGTCGCGGAATGGATGCTGTAATCGATTCCCAGTTCCAGCGGCTTCTGGTACAACGGCGTTGCCCAGGTATTGTCGATCACCGTTACCGCGCCGCAGGCGTGCGCCTGGGCTGCGATCTCGCGCAGCGGCAGCACCCGAAAAATATTGGACGATGGGGATTCCAGATAAAACACCCTGGTGTTCGGCCGCAGGCTGCGCTCGATCTCTTCCGGCGTAAAGCGCTCCAGATATGTTACCTCCACGCCATACTTTTTCATCTCTGTATCCAAAAAGCCGATGACGGGATGGTAGGCGCTGCGCAGAGCCAGCACATGGCCGCCCGAGTGCAGCAGGGAGGACAAGGTGGCTGTGAGGGCCGCCATGCCGGAGGCGAACACACGTGCTGCGGGCGCATGCTCCAGCGCAGCCAGCTTTTTTTCCAGGATCTCGATGGTGGGATTGTTGATGCGCGAGTAGCTGTACCCATGCTCCTCATGCTTGCGGGTGAACAGTGTGTTTTGGAACAACGGCGGCACGATGGCCCCTAGGTAACGGTCATAATCATCGCCCAAATGCGCGCAGATATCTGCCGGGCGGCATGGTTTTTTCATTGTAATCGCCTCTTGCTCCCCCGCATTGCCACGGGGGAATTTATTTTCTTATTTATTCTTGCTCTCGTAGATCTTATCCACATCGCGCATGTGCGCCAGCATGATCTGTGCTTTCTGCACCAGCTGCCGGGGCAGCTGCGCAGAAAGAAGGAACGCGTCCTCATGCGCATCGTCCGCCACTATGGGGAAGAATGCCCCCGGCTCCCCATCCATCAAACGAAGCAGCTCGTAAGTATTGTCTATTTCTGCACGCGCAAGCTCGTTGAGCCTGCTGATGCGCGCGTCGCCCTCAATGGGCCATTCTGTGCTGTATGCGGGCTGCTCGTCCGGCCTGGTGTGATCCAGCACGTCCTGGTAGCAGGCGGCATTGCTCAGTGTACGGGACAGACACAGCAGCACACGCACACGCCGGGCTGTGACCGCCAGCTTGCCCCGCACTGCGTCGTCATCGGTTTCAATGCTTTCAAACAGTACGGCGGCGCGTTCCAAAGCCGGCGTCATTTTAAGTACAGAAAGCCTCAGAATGCGCGTGGCCGTGAAACCCTTCACAAAATCCATGCCCTGGATATTCAAAAGGTCACGGGCCTGCTCTTCGGTCGTCGCCTGGAACAGGAACGGAGCGTAATATGCTGTTTCCTCTTCGGTGAGTGCGGCCGGTACCGGGACCAGAGGACGGTTGATGACGCGCTCCGCGATCAGCGGCATCCAGATAAAATTGTCAAAATGCAGGTCGGACATGATCCGCGCCGCGTCATCCAGTGCGCACCATGCATCCAGCAGCTTGGAGGCCTGCGCTTCGCCCACGATCTGTGCCGCCACATGCCGCAGCACATTCATCAGCTGTGCGGTATCCTGAGGCCGCATCTCGCGGTATGCGTCCAAAATGCGTATATACTCATTGAACTCCGAGCGGTGGATCACAGCCTTGATGTATTCGCTTTCAGAGCTGGCCGCCGCATGCAGCTTGCGAACGAAATCCACTGTCATGGGCAACGTCTGCATCGGACGCACATGCTCGATGAGGTCGCTGAGCATATGGTATACCGGCTTTTTTCCATGCATATCACGGCCCGTCACAAGCTGGCCCGGCTTCAGGCTGGTCCAAGCGGCGTCCATGGAAGCCTCCGGCGCCTTGTAGCCGAAGATATCGCTTGTGATATCAATGAGTGTTTCACGCCCCTGGGAGCGAGCGGCGTCGTACAGGACCTGCAGGAAACCAACAATCCGGTCCGCCATGCTCACCTTGCGGCAGGCCTCGGGCCCGTTGGGACCGTTGTACAAGCCCGTGGACCAGCACACGCCCGCGCCGCTGTCGTTGGTGATGATCTGGAAAAAGCCGATGTCCACCTCGGCGCACAGGCGCTGCATGGCTTCATAATACAGCCCGCGCACCTCTTCATTGTCAATGCAGGGGGAGAAATACATGTCGCGGGAGCGGCGCGGATGGTCGCATCGCGGGCCGCGCCAGGCGGGGTGGTCCAGATACGCCTGTTCGGGCAGATAGAACGGGTCGATGACGACCACAGCCGCCTGCATGCCGTATTTTTTTACAATTTCGCTGCGCCTGCGCACAAGCTCCAGGTTTCTGCGCGCGTAGTCTGCATCCAAATAGGGCTCCAGTGCCCTTGGCACCACCAGCTTGAACAGGCAGGTCTGAAGCATTCCCCAGTTGGGGTAGGGGTCGCCCGGATGGGTCGACCACTCCTCAAAGCGCTTGGGCACATCCATTACGTACATGTGTGTCGCCCCTGCCTGCGCGGCCTGTACGGCTTCCCGCTCAAACGCCTGCAGGCTCTGGGGCTCGTAATTCCGTTCGTGGAAAAAATGCAGCATATATTTCTTTTCCATGCGTATCTCCCTCTTTCTTCCGTTGACGCCTTTGTTTCTTTTTTAATGTTCCGGCTGCCCGGCCAATACATCCTCATAGCTGCCCCATGTTCCCGCGCGCTGCAGCACTGTCACAAAGTCCAGCTGGTTGCAGCGGTTGGGATAGGCGGAAAACAGCGTCTTACCGCGGTGATCCACACGGCTCCCATCGATCATACCGTAGGTACGGCCGTCGCTGACAAGGAATTTTGCATCCGTCTCGAACGCGCCGTAGCTTGCGCGCCCCACCTCGTAAGAGTATGTTGGGCGCAGATTTTTGTCCTCGATACACGCCCCGTCGTCGCATTGGATGCCGATGGTATACTCCAGCCCATCCGCCTTGAGCTGCACCGTCAGACTGCGTCCCATGCGGGTGTGAGCGGTACGCAGGGAATGGACGATTCCAAGCGCCCGGGCGCGCTGCGCCTCTATCTCCTGCTTCGTTTCGCCTGTTTCGGGAATCAACAGGGAAACATAGGAATAATACTCATCCGCGCTGTAGTACCGGCTCGTATAGCAGGAGAGCGCCGTCTCCTGTCGGTAGTTGCGGCGCTGTGCCTCCATGGAATATGAAACGCCTTCACCGGCAAATGCAATACACAGAGACTGCTGCGCGTGGGCGCGGGGTGCGGATTTGTAGCGGTGGAAATGCATCAGCCCCTCAGCCGTCTCCTCCTGCACACGGTACACGCCCGGCTCCACCGGAGAAATATGTTCCGCGTGGTACATCACGCCTGTCGTCATTTCCTGCGCTGCCCGGGGATGCACGGTGTCCACCACTACGAACGCATTTGCCGCTTTGAGATAAACGATGTGACGGTCGGCGTCTGCATTGTGGAAATCGTTATACAGCCGCGTCTTAATGACCTCAGCGCCTGCAAACTGATGGAAGAACAGCTTTTCCGTGCGCACAGGCAGATAATCGCCGATATTTTCAGCATATTCCAAAAAGCCGTTTTCCCGGAACATCCGCCCGTTGCGCATCACCAGACGGTTGTGGTAAAAGTCTGCACGGTAATGGCCGTTCGTGGTAAAGCTGTCCCGGTAGCCGCCGTCCCGCAGCAGCACCGCACCGCCCGAGCACAGCGCACAGATGGACTGCTCATCCGCGTGCCCATGATGCGGCTTTTCCGCATGGACGGGGATGGTATTCTGTAAGTAATCCCTTGTCAGTTTGCCGTAGGGCCCCACGTCCCTGTAATTGTACAGAAGATAGGTGGAATCCTCACGCCAGCCGTCGCGGAAAACAGCCTTCTTTCCCACCAGCTCGTCCAGCACCTCACAGCTCAGAAGCCCCGGTTCTTCCGGCTGGATGCTGTCGTCCGCCCATACAAAAGCATTCGTCATGCCCCGTTCATACTGTACGCCGTTGTCCATGGTACGGTTTTTCACCATGTTGCGGAACTGGCGCTCAATGGCATATTTCAGCACACCGTCATTGTGCCGCTTTGCCATCAGCTCCATCGCACCCAAACTCAGGCACGTGGAAGTACCCGAATCGAACCTTGTATCGCCGAATTCCGGCAGCCCGCCCGACGGCAGAAGCATCGCCGTATAGTAATGGCAGTAATAGCTCAGGATCTGCTCGATCCGGAAATTCCATACACCGCGGTACTGAGTGTACTCCGCGATGCTGTTCACCCACAGGCCCAGATAGCTTGTGGCGTCCTCGATGGACCAATTGCCGAGGCTGTCTTCAAACAGCATATCCGCCAGCTTCAGACAGCGCGCGGCGGACGCGTTTTGCGGGAACAGCCTTGCAAACAGCAGCAGCGCGATGGCCCGCAATGTGGCGCGGTTGTGCCGTCCCCATTCGCAGTCGCGGAAGATGTGGTTGATCTCCGCATAGCACAAGGTCTCCAGCCTGTTCCATTCCGCCTGCGTGAATGCGTCGCGGCCGATGATGTACAGCCCGCGCAGCACCGGAGTAAATGAGAAAATCGTTTCCACCACCTGGAAATGCCAGGGGTCCGTATCATTTTCCTCCAACACCTCCAGCGGATTTTTAGAGGGACCTTCGATGGGCTTCCCATCCTCCTGCTTATATATAAAAGGTAAGGAGCCATCCTCATAGCGCTGCACCAGCTCATCCTGCACGGAGAAAAATATTCCCAGGCATTCTTTTACCCGTTCCAGCCATTCCGCTTTTCCTGTATAATGATACATTGCCGCGTCCAGCACCGTCAGATGCCCCAGCCAGGAAAGGGCCCACGTGTTCCCTGTCTCGAAAAAATCTTCTTTGTTTTTTTCAAGCTCCGCCCATTCTTCGCACCGTACCCGCTGCGACATTTCCGCAATATGCTGTGCGTATTCCTGCTTCAACATATTTCTCACTCCCTAATATCCCTCGTGGTTTGTACTCTGAAGACGGCCCATTCCAACATCGGGGCGCCTTCTTTCACTTGCATGATAAAGCATCCGCACCGTTTAAAGCAATAGTAAAATAGCCAAGCCAGTGATATTAATTGTGCGCCTTGCACAACACGGCCTGTTCTTTGCAGCAGAAGCGGTATTTTGCCGGTATACCGCAGTAAAAAGGGGCGTCGCCGCCCTCCTCTTTTGCCGCTGCTTTTTGCCAGAACCCGGCAATTTTGCCGCCATTTACGGTTTATTTACAGGATTGCAATAATAAATTTATTTTTTGAATAATATTATACCGCCATTTGCACAAAAACCAATCCACTATAAAAAATTTATTGTGCATTTAATCAAATTGCTATATTCAAATCCCATTGGCATGCCGTACAATAAGACTCGAAAAGAGACACGGTGCGCGGCAGACGCGCGCTTGAAGGAAGGATGGTCACCTTATGAGACACTCCCGGTTGCAGCCGCAAACGATGCACAGCCGGTTCCAGGCTTCCATGCGGTATATCTGGCGGTACAAATATTTATATCTGCTTTTGCTGCCCGCCGTTCTGTATTTTTTGATTTTTCATTATCTTCCCATGTACGGCGTTATCATCTCCTTTAAGGACTTCAATTTTAAAAAAGGCATTCTGGGCAGCGAATGGATCGGGCTGGAAAATTTTGAATATATGTTCGGTCTCAACGATTTTTACCGCGTATTCTGGAACTCCTTCTGCCTCAGTTTCCTCCGGCTGGTATTCGAGTTTCCCATTCCCATCATTCTGGCTCTGCTTTTGAACGAGATTAGCGGGAAACGGTTCAAAAAAATAACGCAGACCGCCATTTATCTTCCCCATTTTCTTTCTTGGGCGGTGATTGGCGGCATTCTGGTAAACTTCCTTTCCCCCACGTGGGGTGTGGTGAACCAGATCATCCAGCAATTGGGATTTGACCCCATCTTTTTCCTGGGCGACCCCAAATATTTCCGCACCACCGCGGTAATCTCCTCCATCTGGAAAGAAGCAGGCTGGGGCACCATCATCTACCTTGCGGCCATTACAGGCATTGACGTGGAACAGTATGAAGCCGCCACAGTTGACGGCGCAAACCGCTGGCAGCGCCTGATCCATATTACGCTGCCCAACATAAAGACCACTGTTATCCTGATGCTGATCCTGCGCATGGGCAGCATCATGTCCAACGGCTTTGAACAGATCTATACGCTGCAGAACACGCAAAACCTTGCCGTGTCCGAGGTATTTGAAACATACACCTACCGTGTTGGCTTGCTGGGCGGCCGGTTCTCCTTCGCCACCACCGTCGGGTTGTTCGCGTCTGTTATCAGCATGATATTCCTGTTGACGACAAACTTCATCTCCAAAAAAATGGGTGAAGAAACGATTTTCTAATTTGAGAGGAGGCGCCCCGGCATGCTTGCTTTGACAAAACGTTCCAACAAAATCAAACGGTCGCTTGGAGACAGGACATTTTCCATCTTCAACCACCTTTTCCTCGGTTTCTGCGCAGCAGTCTGCATATTCCCCCTGTTTTATGTATTCATGTATTCCATCACCCCCTATGAAGATTATCTGGCTGACCCTCTGCGCCTTTTTCCGCCGGAGGTCACATTCACCGCTTACAAAGAGCTGTTCACCTTTCCCCTGATGAAAACGGGATATTTCTCCACCATCTTTGTCACCGTTGTGGGGACCGCGCTCAACATCTTTTTGCTCTGCATCACCGCCTACCCGCTCTCCAAGCGCAATCTTAAGGGGCGCAATGTTATCATGGCCCTGATCACCTTTACCATGTTCTTCAACGGCGGTATGATCCCCAACTATATGCTGATTCGGAATCTCAAGCTGCTGGACACTTACTGGGCGCTGATCCTGCCGGGCGCCATCAGCGCATATAACCTGATTCTGATGCGCAACTTTGTGGCGGCCATCCCTCCCAGCCTGGAAGAAGCTGCCTACATCGACGGTGCCAACGAGCTGCAGATCCTGTGGAAGGTGATCGTCCCCCTGTGCAAGCCCGCGCTGGCCACCTTTACGCTGTTCCACGCTGTGGGACACTGGAACGGATATTTCAATGCCACCATGTATATCAACAGCCGTGACAAATGGCCCTTGATGCTGATCGTCCGCGAGATGGTTGCGGAAAGCGGCACCAGCATGGTGCATCAGTCCGCCACTGCGATAGAAGATCTGGCGCAGCCGTTCACACTGCAAATGGCAATCATCATTTTTACGATCATCCCTATCCTGTGCGTGTATCCTTTCGTGCAGAAGTATTTCATGAAAGGGATGCTCATGGGCTCTGTAAAAGGCTGAGTCCGCCTGTATATTCTTCCTGTATTATTCTGCACCGGGCAGTGCAGAAATAATAGAAACCCAAATGAAAGAAAGTGAGGATGTTCCATGAAAAAGCGCATTTTAGCCCTGGCTCTTGCCGCGATCATGCTGATGGTGCCCTTCACCGCATGTTCGTCAAGCTCTTCTTCCACACCCGCCGCCTCCGCGTCTGCGGCCGGCACGGGCAGCAGCTCCACGGCTTCCGCGGAGCCGGATAATTCTCCCATCACGATCACCGTATTGAACCGCGTAAACGCTGAAATCGTTCTTGACGACAACCCCATGCTGGCGGCCGTGGCTGAAAAGACCGGCGTCACGCTGGAGATCGAAGCACCGCCGATCAGCAACTATACCGACCGCCTGCAGCTTGTAATGGCCTCCGGCGATCTGCCCGACATCATTTACACCTGGGAATTCGACCAGAACTACGAAAAATGGGCCAATGACGGCCTGATCCTCCCGCTGGACGAGTACATTGAAGACTATCCCAACCTGATGGCCAACATCAGCGAAGGCCAGTGGGGCAAGGCCCGTGTCGGCGGCGCCGACGGCCAGATCTATGCCGTGCCCCGTCCCACCGGCAGCGCCTCCTGGGGCGTGATCTCCAATGACGAATGGCTGGAGAAACTCGGCGTGGACATGCCCACCACACCGGAGGAAGCCTATGAATACGGCAAGCTGGTCGCTACACAGGACCCGGATGGAAACGGCAAGAACGATACGTTCCTGTATTCCCCGTACGGCCTGTGGGCGGACTGCTGGATGATCTTCCCCTTCCTGCCGTTCTCCCTGCAGCACGCCGCGTCCTACCTGCCCGACCGCGACGGCGAATACAAGATCAAGGAAAAAATGGACGGCTACATGCCCTATCTGGATTTCATGCGCAAAATGTATGCTGAAGGCATCATTGACCCTGAATTCTTCACCAACAAATATTACGACGACCAGACCAAGTTCAAGCAGGGCCGCGTTGCGCTGCTGCATGGCGGCATTACCAATATTCCTGAATTTGCCGCGAAGGACGTTCCCAATGCCGCGGAGATCTACAGCTTCCATCCCGCGCTCAAGGGCGAAAACGACGAAAAGCCCCGGAATGAAGCCGCTGCCGCGACCTGGGGCGGCTGGATGATCAACGCTGATGTGGACCCCGAAAAGCTGCCGCGTATCTTGTCCTTCCTGGACTGGGCCAACAGCGAAGAGGGCTTTGTCACCATCGCCGCCGGCGTGCAGGGCACCGACTATGAGTCCTACGATCTGTCGAAGCGCGAGCTGATCGTTACTGCTGAGCAGCAGGAGAACCGCACCGCCGATGTAAGCACTTATATGAACTTCGCCAATGCTTACCAGGGACAGGCTCTTTCCCTTGCCAATACGCCTGAACTGAACGAGTTCGCCATGAACAGCCTGACGGCGTTCCAGGCTGCTGTCGAACAGATCGACATCCCTGTTGTGAAATGCCCCGAGATTGACAACTGGGCTGCAGAAAACCCCGATATCGCCTCCCAGAAAGAGCAGATGGAAGTCAGCTACGTGGTGGGCGAGATTTCCAAAGAAGATCTGGAAGCCTTCCTGAATGACGTATACTTCCCCTCTGTTGCAGACGCCGAGGCGGCTTATATCGAAACCATGAACGCTTACAAAGCTGCGAACGGCTGAAAAACGGCCGGCCTGTAAACAGCATTTACAGAAAATTCCCCGCCTCCTTTTGGAAGCGGGGACATTTTCTGCCGGAGCACCGCCGTTTTCACTGGTTGCCGCAGTATTCTTCTGCCGCACAGATATCAACTTGAGACAAAGAGGTAGCATTATGAATGTTAGAGAACAATTCCATGCCATTATGGACGGAGCGCCGGTGGATGGGATGCCCGTCTTGGAGTGGGCGTACTGGTGGGATAAAACGTTGGACGGCTGGTACGGCGAAGGATTGCCGAAGGGGCTGGATGACCGTCAGATGCAGGACTATTTCGGCCTGGCACACCACAAACAATTCTGGCTGGCCCACAAGGCAGAGGGCTGCCCCAAGGATGTTTCGCACGGCAGCGGCATCATCACGGACGAAGCGGACTATGACGCCGTACGCCCCTATCTGCTTCCTGAAAATGCGGTATCCCGCCTTGCGTCCCAGCTGAATGCGCTGCGCGCCCCGCACGAAAGCGGCGACACGCTTGTATGGTATACGCTGGACGGCGCCTTCTGGTGGCCGCGCGTCCTGTTCGGCATCGAACAGCATTTTTATTCCTTTTATGACTACCCGGAACTGTACCACCGCATCTGTGACGAGCTTGTGGAGTGGCAGATACGGATGGTGGACGAAATGGCGCAATATGTGAAGCCTGATTTCATGACCATCGCGGAGGACATGAGCTACAACCACGGGCCCATGCTCTCCAAAGCGCTTTTTGATGAATTCCTTCTGCCATATTACCGTCGCCTGATTCCGGAGATCAAGAAACACGGCACCCGTGTGTTCATCGATTCCGACGGCGATATTACCAGCGCGGTGCCCTGGTTCATCGAGGCGGGTATCGACGGTATCCTGCCTCTGGAGCGCCAGTCCGGCGTGGATGTGGCCAAGATCCGTGATCTGTACCCCGATTTCCTCATGATTGGCAGCTTTGACAAGATGTGTATGTTCCACACTCCGGCAGAGATCCGCGCGGAGCTGGAGCGCCTGCTGCCAACGATCCGCAAAGGCAAATACCTGCCGGCGATGGACCATCAGACGCCCCCGGGCACGCCGCTGGAAAATTACCGCGCCTATGTAGCGCTGATGAAAGAATACGGCGCGCAGGCCTGCGCGGACTGCAAAAAGTAAAAATTGCGCCAGAGGCTGCGGAAATTAAGACGCTCCCCACAGAAAGGCCCGGTCCTATTGGAAATAGGCCGGGCTTTTCTGCAAAAAGTAGGTTTTTTTACGTTTTTCCTCGGTTTTGCAAATAGGAAAAACATATACAAAATATATAATTAAATTAAACCCAATTCGGGAAAAACGTTACAGAGAAACAAAGGAGGAGCAATGTTATGAAGATGAAAAAAATCACCGCCATGGCGCTCGCCTGCGTGATGGCCCTGGGCCTGGCCGCTTGGCCCGTCCAGCAGCACCGGCACATCCGCAGATTCCGCTGCACCCGCTTCCAGCACAGGCACGGCGGCTGAACCCTGCGACCTTGTCGTAGCCTGGTGGGGCAGCCAGGGACGCAATGAAAAATTCCAGAGCGCTCTGGACCTTTACGCGGAGCAGAACCCCGGCGTCACCATCGAAAGCCAGACAAACGGCTTCAGCGACCACCTGACGGCGCTGTCCGCAGCCGCCGCCAGCAATGACATGCCGGATATGGCCATGCTGCAAGGCGCTTATTACCAGCAGTTTGTGGACGGCGACCTGCTCGTCGACCTGATGCCGTATGTGGAAAGCGGCGCGCTGGACCTTTCCAATGTGTCTGAATCCGTTCTTGCCGCCACGACCATCGACGGCAAACTGTACGGTGTATGCGCGGGCACGAACTCGCCTTCTGTCATTTACAACAAAACCCTGTTGGACGAAGCCGGCATCACCATTGAGGACAATATGAACCTGGATCAGTTCGCTGAAAAGTGCGCCGAGATCTACGAAAAAACAGGTTACCGCAGCTTCATCAGCAATCCCTCGCAGATGATCGAGATGCTGGTGCGCGGCGAAGGCAAAATCCTGTACGAAACAGATAAGCTCGGCGTGGAAAGCGCCGAAGAACTGCAGCCCTATTTCGCCCTGCTTGAGCGCGGCCGTGAAGAGGGATGGCTGATGGATTACAGCCTGGCGGTCGGCCTGGATGCCACCGAAGAGCAGCCGATCATTTACGGCACCACCCCGGAAACGAGCTCTTGGTGCAGCTTCTTTAACTCCAATCAGGCCGACGCTATGCAGCAGGCCGCGCCGGAGGGCATGGAGCTTGCTTTGACCACTTGCCCGTTGGACAACCCGAAGGAATCCAACTATCTACGCGAGGCCATGAGCTGGTGCATCCCCAACCAGGGCGGCAACATCGACCAGGCCGTCGCCCTGCTGAACTGGTGGATCAACTCTCCCGAAGCGAACGAGATCATCATGGCCGAGCCGGGCGTGCCCGCTTCCAGCGAGGCTGCCAAAGCCATTGAGCCGAACCTGTCCGATATCCAGAAAAAGATTTTCACCTACATCAACGACGTTATCACACCGAACTGCTCTCCGGCCAACCCGCCCGCCGGCGCCGGCAGCAGCGAGGTCACCAGCCTGATCACGGACCTTGAAGAAAAAGTGTACTACGGCGAAATCACGGCTGAAGCGGCTGCACAGGAATTGTTTGAAGAAGGCAACCCACCGGGACG
>OCAE01000580.1_pt1 | contig 21996 bp, 18 predicted proteins | sample 1495581 | NCBI WGS metagenome assembly OCAE01 (sample SAMEA2580278, study PRJEB22360) | human gut metagenome | biome: human gut; feature: human-associated habitat; material: faeces | place: Denmark | collected 2008/2010 | reverse complement strand
CTTCAGACCTGGCTTCCGTCAGCACCCCCCCTCCCCCGTAACCGACATAGCCCGGCGGGGAGCCGATCAGACGGGAAATTGTGTGTTTTTCCTGGAACTCGGACATATTAATGGTAGTGAGATATTGTGTGCCGCCGAACATCAGCTGCGCTATCTGCAATACCGTTTCGGTTTTCCCCACACCGCTCGGTCCGGCCAGCAGGAACGCCCCCAGCGGACGGCCGGGACGCCGCAGGTCGGCACGGGCGGTCAGCAGGTGTTTATGCAGATGTGCAATCGCCAGATCCTGACCTTTGATGGATTCCCCAAGATAAGCCGGTAATTCGGTTACCACGGCGAGGGCATCCTGTGACAGACGGTTGAGCGGAACACCGGTCCATTCGGCGATCACTTCAGCAATCTGTTTTTTGCCGACATGCGGGGACACCAGGGAGGAGATCTTCTGGCGGGTTTCCAGTTCTGCATTCAGTGTCTGTAACTGTTCGCGGATGCTTTCTGTGGTTTCCGGTTCAGTGGCTTCACCGCTCTCTGCCGGGCCTGATGCGTTTTCCGTCTGTACCGCTGTATCATTTGTCTCTGCGTGTTGTTCTGCGCTGCCAAGCAGTTTCGCCCGTAAGCGGATGATATCGCGGACTAATGTCTGCTGTGCCTGCCAGTCAGTCTGTAACTGATCCAGTGACTGCTGTAATTGTTCAGACTGCTGTTGCAGCGCGGCCAGGCGGTCAGTGTGATCCACCAGTCCGAGCAGAGCTTCACGCGCCAGCACATCCCGCTCCGTACTGATCTGGTGTAACTGTGTTTTCAGGGCGGAAATCTGTTTCGGTGGTGAAGTCAGATTAATCGCGGTCCGCGCACAGGCCGTATCCAGCACATCAATGGCTTTATCCGGTAACTGACGACCGGACAGATAGCGGTCACTCAGCTCAGCCGAGGCCCGCAGCGCATCATCATCAATAAAGACCTGATGGGCGGACTCATAGGCCGTGCGCAGCCCGCGCATGATAATCACCGCTTCCGCCGCCGTCGGTTCTTTGACCTGAACTAACTGGAAGCGCCGCGCCAGTGCCGCATCTTTCTCAAAATACTTTTTGTATTCACTCCAGGTGGTTGCCGCGATAGTGCAGAGCTCCCCCCGTGCCAGCGCCGGTTTGAGGAGGTTGGCGACATCGGTGCCGCCCTGCTGGTTACCGGCACCGATCAGGGTATGCGCCTCATCAATAAACAGAATGATCGGGGTGGCGGAACCGGTGACTTCCTGAATCAGCCCTTTGAACCGTTTTTCAAATTCCCCTTTGACGGCGGCACCGGCCTGAATCGCGCCCAGATCCAGTACATGCAGCTGACAGCGGCGCAGTTTTTCCGGTACCTCACCAGCCTCAATACGCAGTGCCAGGCCTTCAATCAGTGCACTTTTCCCGACACCGGGCTCACCGACAACCACCGGGTTGTTTTTGCGGCGGCGGCAGAGGATATCGATCATCAGGTCGATTTCGTTATCACGGCACAGAACCGGATCCAGCTTATTCTGCCGTGCCAGCTCTGACATATTCTGAGTGAAACGGGCGAGCAGGCTGTCCGCCGCCGGGGTATTGCTGCCCGCAGGCTGAGTGCTGAAATCACCGGACTGGCTTTCTGCCGAACCCGCTGTCCACTCATCAAACTGCTGCTTTAATTGTTCGCGGTTTATGTTACTGAGCAGTGTGCAGGCCTGCTGCGGCAGGTAACGCTGCGGCATCTGCAGCAGCACCAGCAGGATAACACCGGAGCGCAGCGTGGTATGCTGATATTCGGCGGAAGCGACCAGCCAGCTGTCTTTCAGCAGCTCAGTCAGCAGCGGGGAAAACCCCGGATACCCCTGGGTCAGTGCCTGATGCGGCGGGATCAGCGCTGCGGTCATGCCCGCCAGTTCGCTGTGATCAATACCGGCACGCTGGCAGATTACCCGTACATCGGTTAACGGCGTTTCCAGCAGACAGCCTAAAAACAGCGCGGCAGTGATTTCTGGCTGCTGTTCACTGACGCTGCGGGCGGCAGCATTTTCCAGTGCATGTTTTGCCACAGGATCGAGGCGGTTAACGAGTGTAGAAAGATCGATATTTATCATCAGTGTATACCCTGACTCAGTAACGGAGTAAGTTGTTCCAAAATATGGTGTGTCTGATTATTGAGCTGTGACAGATACAGGCCGTAAATACCGGCGGCCATCAGTATGCCGGCGATAAAGATATATTTGAGCCGCAGACGTTTTCCCAGCCGGTAGCGGTGAGGATCCGTGGTGGTATTTTCATACAGCACAACAGCGCCCTGTTCGGGGCGCAGCTGGCGGATCTGTTTTTGCAGGCGGCGCAGCAGACGGTTAAATTCATCGTTATGGCCCTGGGTGACTTTATAACGGCCCCGGTAACCGAGGCACAGACACAGCCAGATAAACTCAATCAGATCCAGATAGCGTTTCGGCTCACCGAGCAGGCGTTCGATCAGAATGAACACCTTTTCCCCGCCCCAGGATTCATTGTGGAAATGCACCAGCAGGGATTTTTTCACCCAGCCGTTATCCGCATTCCAGCCGAGGCCCAGCGCGGTTTCATCAATAAAGGTGCAAAGCACGTAGCGAAACGAGACAATCGCGCCCGGTTCATAGCCCTGAGACTGCAACTGCTGCTCGATAGCCTGAATATCTGTCACCACCTGCTGATAAAGCTTGTCCGGCAGCGGCGAACCGGACATCGTATGCATCCGCATGACCATACCGAGCAGCGGGGTGGCTGCATCAATCATCGGGTTAATGTTTTCACCGCGCAGCGGGATCCGGTACTGCTTATGCCTCCGCTGGCGCAGATACTGTGCATCCTCAGAGGTATCCTCATACAGGCTGCCGGTCAGTAAATCATCGGTCATAAATCGCCCCCGTTACGGATGGCCCAGAACTGAATATCCAGCTCCGGGAAGTTACCGGCAACGTGGAAGGCGACAGAGCCGCTTTGCTGAATTTCCTGCCAGGCTGTGCCCTGGCGATCCAGCCGGAAATAGGTGTAACCCGCGTGATACGGCAGCTGGCGCGGCGCAGCAGACAGAGAAATCAGTGATACCCCCGGCAGCTGGACACTGACCAGATCGCGGATGCGGTTGATGGAGGTGACTTTGGTCTGCTGGGTGAACTGGCGGCGCAGCTGTTCCTGCGGCATCTGAGCGCGGATCGCCACGATAAACTCACCCTGCTGCAACAGTTGCGGATCCTGAATGGTCGCCACGCGGATGCCGTGTTCCTGTTCCTGAAGGTGAATCGCAATAGCACGTGGTGTCAGTACCACACTCAGTGCCAGGCGCAGTGCCCGCATCAGCGGCGGATAGCACTCAGCCAGAGCCTGGTGGTTATATTTCGGCAGTTGCCCTGCCAGCCGTGACTGATCGGTAAAAGTATGCAGTTCACCGCACAATGAGCGAAGTTCGCAGAATAACGGCTCCGGATGCAGCACATCCTGGGCAGCAAAGTGTGCAAAACGCGGGGATGCACGGTTGAGAAGCTGTAACATCATAAATTCCGCCACATCGGCGATACCCTGCTGTCCCGGTGAACCGATCCGTCCGGCCAGTTGCCGGGCGCGTTCGGCCAGTGTGCCGCTCAGTTCATCGAGAAATCCTGTCAGGGATGGCGATAAACGAATATTCAGGCAGGACGGAATAAAGGTATCGTCGAGGATCAGCCCGCCGTCTGCTGTCTGTTCACTGATACGGCAGACCGGCACAGACACATAGGCATTCAGCTCTGTTGCACCCTGTTTCAGGACCGGGCTGAGTTTTGCCACATTCAGCATACTGACATCACCGCTTTCGGTGTGCAGATCACGGACATCCAGGCTGAACTCTTTATAGCGCGCCGTCAGGTGGTTGTTATGCCCGGCCGCAATTTCATTGACAGTGGCACTGTGCAGTGGCAGGGCAAGATAGATAATGTTGTTGCCGGTATCATTGATCGGTGCGATATCAATCGGCGGCGGCAGTTCATCCTGCGATGGCATGGAGAACAGGGTGCCGTCCGGCATCACACCGGTCGCCTCTGAAATGCCGATCCGGCCCAGCCGCAGAATATCGTCGTTGATCACCAGCGAGGTAAACCCGGCATGATGACCGAAGAACGCAGAGAGCAGGCTCTCTGTCACATAATCCTGGTGGCGCTGCTGCTGCTGGAAATGCTGGGGCTTGATAAACAGACCTTCGCGCCAGATAACCCGGTTTTTCATCGACATATTATTCTTCTTCCTCTTTGCGCAATTCCACTTCATTTGCCCTGACATGAACCAGCAGATAATACTGCCGTCCGATTCCGCTTAATTTGATGATTTTTTTCCATTCGGTAACATTGGGATCCGAGTAACGGACGATCACACCCAGATAGCGGTTTTCACCGGTGGTCCGCAGTAATGCCAGCGGTTTGTATTGATCCGGTGTCAGTGTGTAATCCTGGTGATCGATATAGTTTTTACCGAGCACATCCGGCAGCGGTTTTTCATCCAGCTGATCGAAATCCATCGATTCAAAGCGGGAGTCCTCGCTGAGATAGACAAGCTGCATCTCCACCGGAGACGGCTCACCATCCTGATTCGGATTGATATCGGGTTCCGCCAGAAGTGTGATAGCAATTTCAGAGGGTTGCTGGCTCGCTTTGCCCACCGGCGTATCCGGATCCCACAGCACCTTGCCGACTTTTTTGGTCGCTTCCCAGGATTTGCTGCATCCGCTTAATACCAGGATCAGCAGCAACAATCCGTATCGCAGTTTCACACTCATGATGGATGTCCCTTATAAACTTTTACGTAATGCCCGGTCATAGGCATGGGTGTAAACTTCATAAAAGAGTTTTTCAAACCCCTGCTGGCGGCAGGATTTCAGCTCACGGTAGTAGCTGACATACATCTGCCATGCCCATGCCGGATCTGAACTGCTCTCTTCGCCCGCCCGCTGATACCGGGAAAAACGCGCCAGCAGCCGCTCCGGTGAGAAGGCATCGAGCATGGTATCCAGTGCCACGGAAATCGCTTCCAGATTGGCCTGATAATGAAGCTGCATATTGGCCAGACTCTCGCTGACGGCGGCGGTCGGGGACAGATGTACCGGGCTGCGTTCATCACCGAACAGCAGGTGAAGAGCTTCCTGGTAATCCACATTCAGACGCAGCGGGTTATCCTCGATCGGACGCAATTGTTTGTCGCGCAGGTTATCCTGGGTTTTCTGCAGTGCGAGAAGCCCTTCAATAGCCGCTTTGAGTGTCCGGCCGATCTCGGTCAGAAAATCATTGGCCTGACGGGAATTGTGCATCGGTAAATGCGCTTCCAGCCCTCGCATCAGCGGATTTACCGCAATATGATCGGCATCGGTGAGCGGCAGCAGATCATCAGTGCGATCGGTGGCGGACAGTGTCGGCAGATCCATATATTCCTGCACAATGGTGTTCCCTCTGTTATCGGAGAGCGGCATGGCGGCGGATGAGGCCGGATAGTTATCGGCCAGCAGGCCGGAGATGTCGTTTTTTATCTGCGCACCGCCGCCGGTCAGGCTTTCATTTTCCAGTGCCTGTAACGGGTCACGGGTGCGTGAACCCAAAACAGCCGGAGCGGTATCATCGCCCTGATGCAGGGTGTTATCCTGTGTGGTGCGGGTATCCATCAGGTTATCCAGCGGATTACTGCCGGCGGACACAATATCCTGGGGCGCCACAGCCATCGGGTCGCGGTAAGGTTCATCGGTCATGGCAAGATGGGTTTTAAACTGCAGTTCGCCGATCTCAACGATATCGCCTTGTGACAGACGGACAGCACCCGCGTGGCGGGGGATCGCCGTCTGATTGAGGCGGACCTGCTCGGTCAGGGTTTTCAGGCAGAATGTCTGATCCTGCCAGACAATGCGGCACTGCACCCCGGCGACTTTGCCGAGGCTGTCCTGGAGTGACCAGGTACAGTCGGCGTTACTGCCGATAGTGCCGCCCTGAGAGGAAAACTGCGCAGTTGCAGCCCGGCCGCTTTCCAGCCGGTTACTGTTCACCAAATGAAAATTAAGTTGTGGTTTATCCATGATGTTATTCCAATACTGAAATCGTCACACAAGGCTTCAGTTCCGGTTGCCCGATAAAACTCCGCCAGCCCAGTTGATTGTTATCGTTTTCGCCGAGAACCATCCCGCCGACCTGTTTTTCCGCCATCCGCAGCCGCAGATCCCAGGCCAGCTGCTCGTGCATGATGTAAGACACAAAGGCGACCAGCGGCAGATAGTCCGGGCCGTTCGGTAAGAAACGCATGTAACGGCTCAGTGGTAATTCACTGATTTCAATAGTGCATTTTCCGTTACAGTCTTCAATACGGGCGCCGAGACTGAAATTTTCACCCAGCAGGGAACGCGGCTGAGCGGTCCGGCTTGCGCTGTACAGAATTTCACCCAGCCGGTTCTGCTGATCGTCCGCAATCGGCACCCGGCGGCTTTCCCAGCCTGACAGCTCCACGTGGTCCAGATCAAAACAGTGGGAAATCAGGCTGCATATCACATCCGCTGAGCGCCCGGGGCTTGCCAGTAATCCGGCATAGGCCAGCATTTTGTTGTGATTGATCCGGATCCGGCTGCGGTTACTTTCGCTGCCCAGCCCGAGCAGCGTGAACATATAGCGGGAAAACGGATCACGTCCGTCCGGCTCAAACGAAATGTAATAGCGGTATTTCCGCCAGATCCGGTGCAGCAGTGTGACAAAGCGGTGATTAAACAGATTGAGAAAATCTGTGACGCTTTCGGTCTGCTGGGCTTCTTCCCACGCCAGGCTGTCGAGGTAATAGCCCGGCAGCGGAGACTGGCTGCCATGCAGACCCAGAAACGCCACTTTGACATCATAGCTGCCGTCCTCACGGCGGGTGACATCGGTTACATCCCGTGTCGGAAAGGCGATGCCGGCACTTGCCGAGAAACGGATACTCTCCTGTGCGGACTTTCCGGCCGCTGTCACGGATTTAATCAGTAACTCTGCCAACTGATAAAAGTCATACTCCGTCATGGCGGCAGTACCATCGCCGGCGGAGGATGTCAGCGCAGAACGGTGTGATTGACTTTCGCCGGCCATACATACACTTCCCGGTTATCCATATTGATCACTTCCAGCTCATGAAAGGTATTCACGCTGGTATAGAGCCCGAAAAAGTGAGCAATAACGGAACAAAACAAATAGAGCCCGCCCTCGGATGAGAACGCACTCTGATGAACAGATAAGGTGGATTTCAGCCCGCGCACCGGCAATCCCCGGTACAGGTATTCAGCGGGCTGCGTGGTCATGCTCACCAGGGCATCAAGGCATTTCTGTGTCTGACGGGCCGTCTGCTGGTGGAAAACAGAGGTCAGATCATAAAGCTGTAACAGTTGCCGTAATGCATCCAGACTCAGCAGTGACTGATAATTCAGCGACATATTCGTCAGCACAGACCAGTGCAGCGAGTGGTCGAGCAACGGCCGCAATGTTTGTGTCGGTTTCATGATATTGCTGACTGCGGCAATATCGGGCAGTGGTGCCGTGCTGCGGGTAACGGAACCGGCCCGCAGATAACCGGCCACATCCCGGTTGGTGCAGAGCAGAGAAACGGAAATGGTTTCATCACAACCGATCAATGCCGGTTCATTACTGCGGACAAAAGACATCCGGTGGCGGAACCCCCCGTCATCCGGTGACGGCAGTGTGCGCAGACGGTAATACAACTCGTCATCACCTTTATTGACCGGCTCCTGATGATGGAAACTTTCAAACTGCGTGTAATGTGTCATTTTTGCCGGTTGTCCGGCACAGCGGCGCAGTCCGTCCACCCGGGTGACAGAAAAAATATCGTAGCTGCCGGGGTGAGCAAAGCCCGGACTGAGCGGATACTCACTTTGTCTGCCGTCCAGCTCAATGGCTTCACTTTCCATCGGGAACAGGTTAGCCGCCGGTACACAGTTAATCCGGATGCTGTCATTGTTAATATCCGCAGCCGGCGGCAGCGGACGGGAAAAATGAATGGTCAGGGAAAAATGATCACCGGACATCACCGCCGGAATATCATTAAGCCCCTCAATATTCAGAAACAGAAAGGCACGCGGAAAACTGAAGTATTCCTGCAGCAGGCGATGCCCCTCATAACTGTTTTTAGGATAGGGCAGCAGCGCATCCTCACGGCTGAACCCGACCGGAGATACGGTTATGTTTTCCGGCTGATACGTATGCTTTCCGGTGGTCAGTGTTGCGCCGGATACCGCATGATTCAGCAGAAAATAGAGTTCCTGTGAGGTGTAATCATCCCCGCCGAGATAAATCTGTAACTCCGCCAGACCGGCATCCGCTAACCGGACCGGTTGCGGCAGTGAAAACGAAACCGTGACTGACTGTCTGTCAGCGGTGACAGAGGAGACGGTAAACGGCATCACCCGCAGATCACGGCTTTGTGTGAAATGGCAGGTCATCTGATGCAGAATATCTTCCTCCGCATCACTTTCATCCAGAGTGACGGGCTGACTCTCAAACCGTGTTCCCGCCGGTACCGAAACAGGCCGGCTCAGGGAAGGGGACGGCACGAACTGCATCACTGTCATTGACGGAAATGGCCGGGCATAACTGGGCCACAGCATGGTGACCAGGCTGTTTGATAATTCCGGAAACTGGCGTTCAATCTGACTGCGCAGGGAGGCGGACAGATAAGCGAATCCTTCCAGCAGGCGCAGCACATCAGGATCAGTGCTCTTCTCCGCCAGAAAATTAACCAGATGCGGCTTGTGGCGCGCAACGGTATCTTCCAGCAGTTGCAGATATTCAAGTTCATCAGAAAAACGGGGATTACGTGGCATTCTGTCAGGCCTGCTTCAGTCTGTAATGCCGGTGACTGTCCATCTGCATATTAAATTCAATCAGCTGAGACTGATTTTCCAGTAACACCAGTGCGGTGATCCGGAACTCCAGAAGCAGCGGGTTATGTTCATCAATCACACCTTCCACCGCGACATCACTGATCCGCGGCTCATAGCGCAGGATGCAGTCTCTGATTGACGTTTCCAGACTGGCACGGAAATCCACCGCTGTTGCGGTGGCATCATTGAGATCCGTCACACCCAGTTCACTGCTGCTCTGACAGGTGTCCGGCCGGGTATTCAGCACCTGTGTCAGGTGTGATTTGACCGAATTAATCAGAGCGGCAGTACGGGACTGACGGGAAGCACCGGCGTGCTTCCCTCTTATCCGTTCAAAAAGGCGTACCGGTTGTGAAGACTGACGATGATAATACGCCCCCATGACGGTTATTCCTTATCGAGACGGCCAACCAGTGACAGTTCGAAACTGGCACCCATGTATTTGAAGTGCGGACGCACCTGGATAGCCACCTGATACCAGCCCGGATCCCCTTCGACATCCAGTACCTGAATCTGTGCGGAACGCAGAGGGCGTTTGCTGCGGACATCTGACGGCGGGTTTTCCTGATCGGCAATATACTGCTTCAGCCAGATATTCAGCTCACGCTCCAGATCCTGGCGCTCTTTCCATGCACCGATCTGCTCACGCTGTAACACTTTGATATAGTGTGCCAGGCGGTTGATAATGAACATGTATGGCAGCTGGGTACCCAGTTTGTAGTTGGTTTCTGCCATCTTACCTTCACGGGTGTTCGGGTAATGTTTTGGTTTCTGCACCGAGTTGGCGGAGAAGAATGCGGCGTTATCACTGCCCTTACGCATAGTCAGGGTAATGAAGCCTTCTTCTGCCAGTTCGAATTCACGGCGGTCAGTGATAAGCACTTCTGTCGGGATTTTGGTCTGCAGTTCGCCCAGCGCCTCAAAGCAGTGAACCGGCAGATCGCTGACGGCCCCCCCGCTCTGCGGCCCGATGATGTTCGGACACCAGCGGTATTTGGCGAAACTGTTGTTGATCCCGGCTGCCAGCAGAAATGCGGTATTCCCCCACAGATAGTGGTCGTGGTCTTGCTTGACACTTTCACGGTAGTTGAAGTTTTTAATCGGGTTTTCAACCATGTCGTAAGGAAGACGCAGCAGGAAACGCGGCGCGGTCAGACCGAGATAACGGGAATCTTCCGCCTCACGCAGAGAACGCCATTTGGTATGTGCCGGACCTTCAAAAACAGATTTCAGATCTTTAATCGCCGGCAATTCGGTATAGCTGCTCACACCGAAAAACTCAGGTGAAACGGATGACAGGAACGGGGCGTGAGCCATGGCACCGACAGCACTGACGTACTGAAGCAGTTTCATATCCGGTGTGGTATTGCTGAAAGCATAGTTCCCGACGATCGCGGCAACCGGCTCACCACCAAACTGACCATAACCGGCGGAATAGACATGCTTATAGAAACCTGACTGGACGATTTCCGGTGAAAATTCAAAATCTTCCAGCAGTTCGGATTTGGTGGCATGAATAATATTAATTTTAATATTTTCACGGAAATCAGTGCGATCCACGAGTAACTTCAGGGAACGCCAGGAGGACTCCACTTCCTGAAACTGCGGGTTATGCAGAATTTCATCCATCTGGGTACTGAGTTTTTTGTCCAGTTCGACCAGCATCTTATCAATCAGTAACTTATTGACCGGCTCTTCTTTTGAGTCGCTGGCCAGGATGTTACTGATAAAGGCGGCCACACCCTGTTTTGCAATATCGTAGGCTTCAGTTTCCGGAGTCATCCGCGACTGCGACATAATTTCATCAAGCAGGGATGTACCGGCAGGGATCTGGCCTGCTTCCTGTTTTACACTTTCTGTTGCTGTAGACATAACACAATTCCCATCAATTATTTATTACTGACGATATCCAGTTCTTTTAACAGTTGCTCACGGGTGGATTCATTATCCAGCAGAGCCTGAAGCTGTTTACGGAATGCCGGGATATTTCCCATCGGTCCTTTCAGCGCAACTAATGCTTCCCGCAATTCGAGTAACTTATTTAATTCCGGAACATTTTTCGCAATATTGTCAGGGGAAAAATCACGCAGAGATTTAATATCAAGATTGACAGGAATTTCTGAATCACTTTCTTCTTCAAGGTGATTTTTAACAGCGAATGTCAGGTTAATACCTGAATTCTCCATCACGGAATTAAAGTTATTCTGATCGACAGAAACGGTTTTACGTTCTTCAATCGGTGTATCTTCTTCTTTGTTTTTGAAGTCACCAATGACCAGCAAATGATGAGGTAATTCAATTTCTGCCTGGCTTCCGCCGTCATGAGGTGTGTATTTAATATTAATACGTTCTTTCGGCGCAACGCTGCCAAGGTCATTTTTACTCATTGACTGTCCTTATGAATTTTTGAGAGGGAATTAACTGTCCCGTACAGATACATAAGATAAGTGATTGCTGTCACCGGGCTGTGTCACCGGATGAATACACGTAATCTATGTAATTAGTTGTATTTTGTGTTAATTAAAATATTTGGCTTAAGTTCAGATCGTGAAATACGTTAGCGCAGAAGTTATCGCCTGCGGCACGCCCCTGTCAATCAATAAAATTATTTTACTAATAAACCGGGTGTGTTAGTCAAGCGATATACAAATGTTAAATTAATTGAGTTTTTTATTAGTAAAATCTTTTATTAATTACTCATGTGAATAGTAGTTAATCTGAGGGTGATTGAAAATAAAGAAAAATATAGAGAAGGTAATTGAAGTATATTAAATAACCAATGGCGTAACTGTATGATAATTACACTGAGTGAAAATCAAACAGCTCTGTGAGAGAAAGTCTCCATTTAAAAGGAGAAATATTATTTTACATTTCCTAATGAAATCATAAATAATTATATGTGTATTTTTTAATTTATAAAAAAAACGCAGAAATTTTAGCATGTGCTTATGTATATTGCATAAATTCGGTTTATTAATAAATGGAAACATTTTTCATGATGGAAAACGACTTTCAGACAAATTCTGCAAACAGAATAGGGCAGTATTGGCGGGTAAAGAGTAAGGGGATGAAGTTATCGGGCAATAAGCGATATTATATTTCGGATATTAAAAAATAACAGTACGATAAAACCGGAACTTTATCGCTTTATATATATTATTTTTTCCGAATATGTATTTTTTTTGATAAATATCAATCAGATAGTGGTGGTAGTATTCTGTTACCTTTTTTAATTTTTCGGGTCGTAACACAGGATAGTGGCAATGCCTTGTTGTACTGATATTTTTACTTCTTGACTGGTTCTTTGTTAAATACCCGAACTGTTATTGATGAATTTTTAGCCTGAATCGATATTCGTTATCAACTTAGTTTAGGATTAACATCCTGCCTTTTCAAAAATTCATGCGCAAGTGGATTATTCCGAGAGATGCAGATAGATGCTTTACCCCGGCTGAACGGACTCTGCATTATGTCTGTAACCGCAGCAGTGATAACCAGCCCGGCACTCTGAGTCATACATCTTAAAAATTATTTTAAAATCCATAACTATTTTGATAAATAACAAGCCTGCTCCGGGGGCATCATGTTACGGTCGGATAAATATTGACCAGGCGGGAGCGGGATATGCCTTATTTATTCTTAACGCTGGCGGCGTGTTTCTGGGGCGGGAACTATGTTGTCGGGCATCTTTTGGTATCTGAAGCTGACCCGGTGATTTTATCGCAGCTGCGCTGGCTGGTGACGGCCGTTTTGCTGATGACTCTGTATTTCAGTCAGGTTAAACAGCAGTGGGCGTTTATGAAAAAGGCAAAAGGGATAATCCTGTTTCTGTCATTATGCGGACAGGTTTTATTCCCGGTCACGCTGTATATCGGTTTGCAATATACCACGGCGCTTAATGCCGCTATTTATATGTCAGCAACGCCATCCCTTGTTTTACTGATTAATGCGCTGATATTTAAAGAAAAAATTCAGAGGAGAAATTATATCGGCGTATTACTGAGTACGTTAGGTGTGATTTATCTGATATTTAAAGGTGACCTTAATTTTACAAAAGTCATCAGTCATTTAAATAAAGGGGATTTGTGGGCACTGGGATCTGCTATCAGCTGGGCATTGTATTGTGCTTTCCTGAGACTGAAACCCCGTGAGGTAAACGGTAATGCCTTTGTGGCTATCAGCTCGGTCACCGGTAGTCTGATGATGTTACCCATACTGATTATTTATCTGTTCTTACATGATTTTCAGATCAGTAATACAGGCAATTATGCCTCACCGCTGTTTATCTCCGGGCTTGCCTACCTGGTTATTTTTCCGTCATGGCTCTCATATCTGCTGTGGAATAAAGGCATACTGACTATCGGCGCAACAAGAGGGGAGATCTTCTCTCACCTGATCCCGCTGAGTGGCGGTTTCTTTGGTGTTCTTTTCCTCAGTGAAAAATTACACAGTTATCATTTTTTGAGTGGTATATTCATTATAGCCGGAATTTATTTTTGTTCTTCCGCGAGAAAATAAAGGGATGTATTGAAACACACACCTTCGTCTGTGTGAATAATACACGATGTGATAATGCCGGTAAGCGTATCACCGGCATTATTGTCGGGCAGGGTGGCAATGGCACCGAACGGGATGCTATTGGTGTTCTGTTCAGCGTCACGGAGTTACCCATTGAGCGGTTATTGAATTTCTGTCGGACAGTAATAAAAAAATTGTATTTGTGACTGAATATTCATTAGTTATTTTTAATGAATAAGATAGTATTATTGTTACCGATTTTTGTTTTATTATATTGAAAATTAATACAACAAATATAATATCTCCGATACTAAGTGGTAAATATCAGCTGTAGAATACAGTTTCATCATCATTAAATGATGAATGTTCCTTTCTGAAAACTGACAGCATATTTTTACTGTCAGTAAAGCCACAATGAATGTTCATCTGGTATAAAAAATCCTCCGGTGTCGTATCCAGAGCAAGCAATATTGCAATGAGCAGGTTTAGTGTCAGATGGTTGCTGCCACGTTCATAGCGGGAAATTTGCTGCTGACTTAATCCGGTCAAACAGCCTAAATCATAGCCTGACAAATTTTTTTCTTTACGCAATGAACGAATAACCGCACCTGCTGCCTGATTAATGACAGCGGAATTTCGTTTGTTATTAACGGGCATAAATAAGAACCTTATAAACAGATAAAAAAGGGATCCAAGAATAATGATAATAAAGTAATTTAATTAATGTATCATGCCTGACGAATATAAATAATCTGTCTGTGTGACGACGATGTATATTCTACGCACGGTAATTGTTAATGCAATAGTCGTAATGTGGGTACAATATAAATGACTGAAGTGTAATAAATAAGTAGTATATTAGTGGAATAGCAAATAAATGTTATTATTCATAGCGTTCGGTATTTTTTATTGAGTTTGGTTAAAAATCACGTATTTGATATTTTGGTTTATTATTCTGATTTTATGAATATAAGATAATAAAGACAGGCTAAAATAGTGAAAATACCCATTGTTAATGAAATCTAATATAAGAATAATGAAAATCAGACAGGCTGTGTCAAAATATTATAATGCGATAAGAAGTATAGTATCAGCGGGAATAAGAAAAAAGACGACAGATTAATTAACATGAATACCGGAATATATTAGTTGTCTTCCGTTTTTATGACATTAAAAAAGGATTTCCTGATTCAGACTTAAAGAGGATAGAGTATACAAATGCACATATCACCGCGTTATCTGTAAACCGGTCTGTCGCATGTGAAGCCGTCAGCGGCAGCGGAAAAGAACAAAAAAAAGCCCGGGCACAAAACGTGACCGGGCAGAAACGATATAGGTATGAACATAATGGAAAGTTCATAGGTGTATGATAAAGGGAGTAATCTAAACAAAAGAACAACATAAGGCCGTAACCGGGTAACCGGCGGGAATATGTTATTTTATACGATGTCACATCAAAATCCGGGGAATAAAAAATACCCGCACAGGTCAGTATGCGGGTAATCATGTCAGAAAGAGTCCCTGCACAGTCAGGAGCAGGTCAGTAATGTGAATATCAATTAATTAAAACTGCTTATTAATATAACCACTATCTGGAATATGTACAGTATAAAAATGTATCTGTGGTTATTTTTAGTATTTGCACGTAGTGGTTTATATCAGGCCGGGTCCATGTATCATGGCGTAAATTATTCAGGAAATACAATATATTGGCAGGAGGTAATCAGGATTCCCTGCAGGAAATAAAAAAGCCTCTGAACAAACGAAACCGGTTCAGAGGCGTCAGGTGTTACTTTCAGCTTGGTAACATCTCTAAGATAGTTAAGTTACATGAATTAGTCAAAAAATGATTGGTCAAAAAGTGTGTTTTGCCGGGAAGGTAAGGGAGAATACGGTATTGTACAGCATCGTAAATAAAACGCCTTTCAGTGTTGGTATAATACTGAAAGGCGTTCAGAGAGATAATGCTGCGTTCATTTAATCATCCCATTTCGGGCTCATGACGGTGGCAAACAGGCAGGATAAAATAATAAATCCGAGTGTCAGCAAAAACATATATTCCCCTTAATATAACGTTAGTCTGATCCGATAAACATTCTCCGGCAGAAGGTGATAAATCATAATGTGTTTTCACTGACTGATTCTACCGGATAAAAGCGGTAACTCAATGAAAGAAAACTGATTTATTGTCATTATTTGTCATTTTTATCCGGACTGCGCTGACAAAGAATAAAGTATGTAAATAAAAGGGTATTCCCCGGTCATAGTGTCTGTCAGTGTAATGGCAGATGTATTTATGTGAATCTCCTGACAGTAACGCGTAACGCGATAGCGATTGTACGGCATCCTGAACGTGATACGAAACCGGGCATGTTTTAAGCCGGTCCGCTATGGAAACCATAATTAAACTCAGTCTGACTGACGGAGTGGATAAAGATGATGAATACTGTCTTTCCACTCAACAAAATAGTTATTTTTAATACGTATTGTCAGCAGGTTGTAACCTTCAGTACTCGTGATGCGTAAATCAAGAATTTTCTTATCTTCATTAACGTCATTAACGTCATCAGCTTCATTAACTGAAAAATAATCCTCAAAGCCGGGATAAGCCAACTCACGTAATCTTTCGAAGAGTGCTTTTGTTTCAATTTTGGTTAGGGAAGGGTCAGGATGGCAGAGTTTATGAAGGCATGCCATAGCCTCTGTCTGATGAGTACGGCAGAAAAACTCTTTAATTTTCTCCCAGATACTTAAGGTAGGGGGGGCCGTATTCATTAGTATTTGTGAGATGGTATGAGAATCAATAATACACGGAAAGCAACCGTTACCTATAACTAAAGACATCTTTACTTACCCTATGACTCAGTGATATCCAGATTGACAAACTACCCTGATTACATCGAAGCCGAAATCATGTGATTGCCTTATTCGCGTTCAGAAAGATCCTCTATCCATCGCAGCCAAAAAAAGAGTGGTAATAAACCATAAAGGTTGTACATTGTCAGCATGATGAATAATAAAATGGCAGTCTGTTTATCACACAATGCTTTCTGGTGGCGCACAACGTGCGGCGCCGGTTTTGTTATTCAGTTTTAATTGCAAAAATCGCCGCCGGAGTGCGGCGATTTCATTTCAGACATATTGCATTCACCCCGGCGGCCTCTGATCATAATAAAAGAGGAAATCCTATGTCTGTTCATCACACTCAATCCGTTATTCTGACCGGTGACCGTATCACCGGGCCGCTGCACCTCGGGCACTATACCGGCTCGCTGCAACAGCGGGTCAGACTTCAGCATTCTGCCGTGCAGTATATTCTGATGGCGGATATGCAGGGACTGACGGATAACGGCGCGCAACCGGAAAACGTAAACCGTTATTTTTATGATGTGGCGGCGGATTACCTGGCGGCAGGTATCGATCCTGCCCGTTCGGTGATTTGTCTGCAATCGGCGCTGCCTGCACTGGCTGAACTGACGCTGCTGTATCTTAATCTGGTGACCGTTTCCCGGCTGGAGCGTAACCCGACAGTGAAACAGGAAATTATTCAGAAGCAGTTCTCCCGTACGCTGCCGACCGGTTTTCTGATTTATCCGGTCAGCCAGGCGGCGGATATTACGGCGTTTAAAGCCGATCTGGTGCCGGTCGGGGAAGATCAATTGCCGATGATTGAACAGACTAATGAGATTGTCAGTAAAGTGAATCATATTACCGGACAGGAATTACTGGTTCATTGTCGTGCTGAAGTCGGTAAAACCGGTCGCCTGCCGGGGATTGACGGTAACGGTAAGATGTCCAAATCACTGGGTAATGCGATTAATCTCTCTGTCAGTGCCGATGAACTGACGCGCGCCGTCAATGCTATGTTTACCGATCCGCAGCATCTGCGGGTGTCTGACCCCGGCCGGATTGAGGGCAATGTGGTGTTTGCCTATCTGGATGCGTTTCATCCGGATACGGTTCTGGTGGCTGAGATGAAAGCACGTTATCAGGCGGGCGGGTTAGGGGACAGAGAGTGCAAAGCCGTGCTGAATGAGTGCCTGCAGACACTGCTGGCACCGATCCGTGAGGAGCGGGCACGGCTGATGGCGGATAAACCTTATCTGTTCTCGGTGATCCGCAGCGGAACAGAAAAAGCGCGGGAAGTGACACAGCAGACGCTGGATCGGGTGAAACGGGGAATGGGGTTATTGCTCTTCTGATTGACAGAATATGCTGATTTATCAGGATGCGATTGATTCCCGTTTGCGTGAGGTTTACTATATGAACCATATCTGTTTTATATATGGTTTGTCAGTTAAGGATTTCACGTGGGTATTGTTAAAATCTCCGATGAATTACATGAATATCTGCGCCGGGCGAGCACAGTGATGTCGCGCTCTATCAATGCTCAGGCAGAATTCTGGATCAAAATCGGAATGCAGGCTGAAATGAATCCGGATAAAACCTTCACAATGCTTGTCAGCGAAATGCTGGAAAAAGAATCTGTCAGCCGGAAAGGAGAACAGCATGAGTAGTATCGTTATAAAAACACCGGAAGAAATTGCGCTGATGCGGGAATCAGGCCGTCTGCTGGCAAGCGTTTTTGCCATGCTGGACGATTTCATTAAACCGGGTGTGTCCACGCTGGCGATTAATGACAAAGTTGAAGATTATATTGTGAATACCCTTCAGTCACGCCCTGCCAGTAAAGGGCAGTACGGGTTTCAGTATGTGCTGAATACCTCGCTGAATGACGTGGTGTGCCACGGTGTCCCGAAAGCGGACGAACTGGTGAAAGACAAAGATATCATTAATGTGGATATCACACTGGAAAAGAACGGCTTTATTGCCGATTCCAGTAAAATGTATGTCATGCCGGAAGCATCCCCGCTGGCACGTAAACTGGTGAAAACCACCTATGATGCCATGTGGGAAGGTATTCAGCAGGTGAAACCGGGCGCAACGCTGGGCGATATCGGCTCTGCCATTCAGCATTATGCCGAGTCACGCGGCTACAGCGTAGTGCGTGAGTATTGTGGTCACGGCATCGGCCGTGAGATGCATGAAGCCCCCCAGGTGCTGCACTATGGTGTGCGCGGTAAAGGGACGGAACTGAAAGAGGGGATGACCTTTACCATCGAACCGATGATTAACCAGGGCGGCGCGAAAATCAAAACCAAAAAAGATGGCTGGACAGTGGTGACGCGGGATAAAAAATTATCCGCGCAGTCCGAGCACACTATTCTGGTGACTGCGACCGGCTATGAAGTGTTAACTCTGCGTGCGGATGAAACATTACGCTGATTTTTATCTGTATAAACAACAGAGTGTGAAAAGCCCGGCTGCGACCGGGCTTTTTTTATCAGAGCAGATCAGGCTTTCAGAAAGCGCAGAAACTGTTCATACAGCACGCCGCCCAGCGTCTGTGCGGTGTACTGTCCGGATTGCGGCAGGGTATCCACCGCCGCATGCATGCCGTGATAAATAATCATTGCCGTGATATCCGGATGTGCCACCTGCCAGTGACTGTGCTTCTCACCTTCCGCAATCAGGGCAAGCAGCTGATTCAGCACGGCATTTTCATGGTCATTGCCCTGCTGGTGAAATCCCTGATGGAACAGGACATCATGCAGTTCCTGTTTCTCCGTATAGGCCGTGACAGACCGGTCACACCAGGCTGCCAGTCTGGCATCCGCATTACCCGCAGCACAGGCATCCATCGCCTGCTGCGTCTGTGACAGAAACCAGTCCATATAACGGTGGCGTAATGCCTCGTAAATATCCGGTTTGGCGGCAAAATAGTGGTAATAGGTTCCTTTGGCGACACCGGCCCGCGCCACAATGTCACTGACGGTGGTGGCATCAAATCCCTTTTCGAGAAACAGTGATTCGGCGGCATCCATCAGTTCATTGATCCGGACATCGGCAGGTTTAAAACGGGGTTTGTGTTCTGCTGACTGAGTCATAAACGCGCCTTGTATAACGGAAAACCCTGATTATGCCATTTACGGGGCAGGAAGGCGAAAAAAACACGCAAATGAAATACATTCTCATTTCAATTGACTGTCGGTCGGTCAGTGTATATTCTGCTGTTATGAAAGGAGAACACGATGAACAAACTTCGTTATTTTGCCGTTACCACCGCGATTTGCCTGGGTACTTTTATGGCAACACTGGATATCAGCATTGTGAATGTGGCACTGCCGGCCATTCAGCATGATCTGGATGCACCGATGGTGTCATTGCAGTGGCTGATAGATGCTTATGCCTTGTGTTTATCTGCCCTTATCCTGTCCGCCGGTCCGCTGAGTGATCGTTACGGGCGTAAAAAGATGTGGCTGGCGGGTGTGCTGATTTTTACCCTCGGCTCATTGCTTTGTGCCCTGGCGGACACGCTGCCGCTGTTGCTGGCGGGGCGGGTGGTACAGGGAATCGCGGCGGCGCTGCTGATCCCCGGCGCATTGTCGCTGATCACACATACCTTTGCGGATGATCAGCATCGTATCCGTGTGATTGGTATCTGGTCATCGGTCAGTGCGCTGTCACTGATTACCGGGCCGATCCTCGGCGGCGTGCTGGTGCATACCACCGGCTGGGAAGGCATTTTTCTGATCAATATTCCGGTCGGTATAATCACGTTTTTGCTCGGGCAGTACGGTATCTGCGAAAGTGCCGACCCGGAGAAAGCGGCGTTTGACCCGGCAGGGCAGCTGCTGAGTATCGCAGCACTGGGGTGTGTGACGTACGGGCTGACAGAGGCGGGTATTTATGGCTGGCTGCATCCGCTGACGCTGTTCACTGTCACCGGCGGGATTATTTTTCTTTTATTATTTCTGTACACCGAAAACCGGGTGGCAAAACCGCTGTTGCCGCTGGCGGATTTCAGACGCCGCGAGTATCTGCACTATAATCTGGCCTCGTTTGTGATTGGTTTTGCGGCCTACACTAATGTGTTTTTTATTGCCCTGTTTTTACAGAAAGCACAGGGCTGGAATGCCCTTGAAGCAGGATGGCGGATGTCGCCGGAATTTATCGCCATGGCGCTGTTTGCATTCTCTTTCGGGCGGATCGCCCGCAAACTGAGTATCCGGCTGATCCTCGGTACCGGTCTGCTGCTGACCGCAGCATCCTGCGGGCTGATGACTCTGCTGACGCCGTATACGCCGTATCCGCTGACCGGGCTGATGCTGTTTATGCTTGGCACCGGCATGGGGCTATCGATTCCCGCCACCGGGGCGCTGATTATGCATGCCGCTGACCCGGCGCGTTCCGGCGTGGCCTCGGCGACACTGAATATGATGCGCCAGACCGGTATGACGCTGGGGGTGGCACTGCTCGGCACCCTGATGATACAGCGGGCGGTCAGTATTGCGCAGCACCGTCAGCTGCCGTCAGCAGAGCAGCTTATCACCGGCGTACAGAGCGGAGAACTGACAGACGCAGTGCAGAAAGCGGTTTATGAAGCCTTTGCGGGCGGGTTTAATCTGGCAATGGCAGGCGCAGCATTATCGGCAGTATGGGTATTTATCCTGATATTTTATCCCCGCCGCCGCAAAATGCCGCAGGAAAACGGGAAAATAACCTTATAACAGAGAGGGTATATCCGTGGCGTGTATTTTGTGATTTATTAATCTGAACACAAAATAATAAAAAACAGCTGTAAATAGGCACACACCATGGAGGCGTTATGTTTGAAAATCTGGGCATACTGAATATCGGTACTTATATTATCGGTGTTATTTTTATTATCCTTGTGCCGGGGCCGAACTCACTGTATGTCCTTAAATCCAGCGCGACATTCGGGTACAAAAAAGGTTACCAGGCTGCACTGGGCGTATTTACCGGTGATGCGGTACTGATCATGTTATCATTTCTGGGGGTGGCCTCAGTGATTAAAGCCTCTCCGGCATTATTTACCGCTGTGCGTTACCTTGGTGCCGCGTATTTATTGTATCTGGGACTGAAAATCCTCTATGCCACGTTTATGCAGAAGAAGGGGCGTCATGAGGATAAACCGCTGAAAGCGGAAAATGCCTTTAATAAAGCGCTGATCCTGAGCCTGACAAACCCGAAAGCAATTCTGTTTTATGTCTCTTTCTTTATCCAGTTTATTGATTTTAATTATACCCATCCGGCGGTGAGCTATGGCGTACTGGCGCTGATTTTGGAAACGGTCAGCTTTTTGTATCTCTCTTTTTTAATTTACAGCGGTACTAAGTTATCGCAGTTTTTCCGCCACAAAAAACAGGCGGCAAAAGCGGGCGACAGTACCATCGGGCTGTTTTTCATGGGATTTGCCGCCAAACTGGCGCTGTTTACGGCGTAAAGACACTGCCTGTCTGCTAAAAGTGACGCTATACTGTGCCTGATTTTAAATAAGCAGGTATTCATGTGACTGACAGTACAACACCTTATAATAATGATGAATTCTGGATGAGGCAGGCGCTGGCGCTGGCGGAAGAGGCCGCACTGGCCGGGGAGATCCCGGTCGGGGCGGTGCTGGTGAAAGATAATCAGCGCATTGCCGGGGGCTTTAATCAGCCGATCCTCAGCCATGACCCGACTGCCCACGCTGAAATTGTCACGCTGCGC